>OLOB01001349.1_pt1 | contig 16416 bp, 14 predicted proteins | sample 1671911 | NCBI WGS metagenome assembly OLOB01 (sample SAMEA3136625, study PRJEB25190) | human gut metagenome | biome: human gut; feature: human-associated habitat; material: faeces | place: Austria | collected 2013
GATTCGCGGCGGTGAAGGCTTGACGCGCGAGGAGCTCGAGCGCTTCCACGACAAGCTTTACGAGTCCTACACCAACGACATGGGCGGCAACGCGGTATTCCGCATGAAGGAGTGGTGGTCCTACGCCGAGCACGCATTCGCCGACCCGCACTCGGTCCACCGCATCATGAGAAAGACCCGCCAAGCCGACGAGTACGAAGCCGCCACACGCAAAATCTTCTCCACCGAGAAGCTCGCCGACTCTCCGCGATTCAGCTGACGCCCCGTAGCAGTGATCAACCGTAAGACGAACAGAAAAGCCACACGTCATCCCCGATGGTCGCAATGCTACTCGATCAGCACGAGCGCGCGGTTCTCCTTAACGTAGCGCAAAAGGCTCCGCGCAGCCCGGCCAATCCCTGGCGTGTTCCCCAAACCATTCAACTCCTTCGCCTAGCCACCTGGACCAATACTGAAGACTAACGACATGAAAGGGAGTAAGCGGCCCCAGCCTCCCTACCCCTTGCACGCCCCTAAGACAAGGCGCCCTTCTAGCCTTGCTCGCAGGCGAGCTCCGCTTCCTCGGCTTCTTGCGTCCCCTTGCTGAGCAGCGCGATGCCGGCAACGACCGCGATCATCCCGATGCCGACGACGATGGAGAACGGATCGTTCCAGAAGATGATGCCGATGAGCGTCGTCAAAAACGTGCCCACACCGCCCCAGATGCCGTATGCCATCCCCAGGCTCAGGTCCTTGAGCGCGAACGTCAGCATCACGAACGACAAGATGTAGCACGCCGCGGTCACGATGCCGAACACGGGCTGGGTGAAACCCTCCGACAGCTTCATGAACGTGGTGCCGAGCACCTCGGACACAATAGCGACCGACAAAATCAGAATCGGGTTCCCCTTCATTTACATCGCCCCCAAGCGCAGGCATGCTACACCGAAAATGATGAGCGCGATGCCCGCGATCTTCTTTGCGTTGAACTTCTCTTTCCAGATGATGCGGCTCACCACGGCGGTCAGCGCCACAGCCGCGCTCGTCCAGATCGCATACGCCAAGCCCAGCGGCAGGTCAGCAAAGACATGGGAAAGCGCATAGAACGACACGGCGTAGCCCACCACGATGCCGATGATGGGGACCTTGCGTTTGAAGCCCTCGGAGAGCTTCATGCATGTGTCGCCGAACACCTCGAAGAGCACCGACAGTCCCAAAAGCGCATAAGGGCTCATCGCTGCACCTCTTCTTGGAAGGTCTTCGCATACCGTTCGACTACCTTGATGAAGACCCCGATTTCTTCGGCGGTTATCGACTCGGCGGCCTTCACCTCGAGCTCGCGCATTCTCTCGACCGGCTGGCTCCACCACTCGCGGCCCTCGTCCGTGAGCGCCATGATTCTCTCGCGCTTATCGGCCTCACTCGGATGCGCGGTCACAAAGTCGCGAGCCCCGAGGCGTTTGCAGATGGCGCTGACTGTCTGCTTGCCCATGTCGCACCGCTCGCAAATCGTTCTTTGGGAAAGCCCTTCGGCCTCGTCCCACAAGGCATCGACGACGTAGAGCTCGCTCGTGTCCACGCCCATCTTCCTCGCAAACGAGCTGTAGGCGAACGAAATATCGCGCCAGCAGTTCCACATCTCCTTCGAGAACTCTTCCGATCTCATTTCTCGTCTCCATTCGAATTAGTCCAATTGTTGACCAGTATAGTCTATTTTCGGACTTTTTCCAAGCCCGAGCGGAAATGCGACGAGACTTCACCCGTCCTTCGCCGTTATACTGTTTGAGCCTTTGGCTGTATCCGGCATACGCCTCCGCCTCGGGCAAGTATCCCAAGGAAAGCAATATCGACGGCGGCGACCTCGAATCCGATAGAGCGGGAATCCTCGAGGGGATGCACGCCATAGTGATCTTAAGCCCGCAAGCCGCAGGCATCGCCCCCGGTGACGCCATCACGCTCCGCCCCTAACGCGAGCGCAAGCGAAACAGCAAGGCTTTTCCTGCCAGGTGGGACGGGGCGAGGCGAGGGTCGGGCGGTTCGTCTCACTGCCTAACGGGAATCAGCCGAGACCCGGTCGGACGAGTAACGCGAAAGTGAGACAAATCACCCGACCCCTGTCTCAGGAGGAGGCGGGCTGGGATCGGCGCCCCAACCCCTGTCCCAACCCCCGTCGCGCTAGTCTGCCTCCGGTTTCGTGAGCAGGACATGCTCCGGCAGAATGGGAAGCTCGCGATGCCACACGCCCGTCGCCCGGTAGATCGCGTGCGCTATCGCGGGAGCCGGCGTATTGATGACGATCTCGCCAATCGACTTCGCGCCGAACGGACCCGTGGGCTCATAGGAATGCTCGAACTCCACGTCGATCTGCCCCACATCCAGGCGCGTGGGCAAACGGTAGGTGAACAGGCTCGACTCGCGGATAGCGCCCTTGGGCGTGCGGGTGACGTCCTCCATGAGCGTGTGCCCGATGCCCTGCACGATGCCGCCCTCGACCTGGATGCGCGCGAGTGCCGGGTTGATGGGAATGCCGCAGTCGACCACGGCATCGAAATTGAGCACCTCGACTGTGCCGGTCTCGCGATCGAGCTCGATTTCCGCCATGCCCACCATGAACGGCGGCGGGGACACCGGGGAGGAATGCATCGCGGTGGCCTCCGCCAGCTGGCAGCTGTTGCATTGGCTTTTCTCGGCGATAGCGGGAAGGGAAACCGTCTCGCCCGTGCTTTCACGAACCACGCAGCCGCCTTCGAAGGCGAGTTCGTCCGCCGCGCACCCAAGGACCTCCGCCGCAATGGTGCACAACCGCTCCTTCAGCTGTGCACACGCCTTCTCAACGGCCATGCCGGTGACATACGTCGTCGAAGACGCGTAGGAGCCCGAGTCGTAGGGCGAGGCATCCGTATCGGCGCCGAACACCGAGACATCGTCCACCGAGCATTCCATATGCTCGGCGACCATCTGGGCCAGAATGGTGTCGCAGCCCGTTCCCATATCCGCCGCGCCGATGACCAGCATATAGGTCCCATCGTCGTTCAGCCTGACGGTGACCGACCCCGAGTCAATACCGGCGATGCCCGAGCCCTGCATGGACATGCCCACGCCCGCAGCGCGAACCTTGCCGTTGCCCATGTCGCGCACGGGGTATTTCGCTTCCCAGTCGAACATCTGGCGGCAACGGTCCAGGCAGCGATCGAGCGCACAGGCGTTGGCCACCTCGTTGAAGTAGGCGGGCATGATCATGCCCTCGCGCAGCATGTTCTGCTCGCGCAGCCCGATCGGATCGCGGCGCAGCATCTCGGCGAGCTCGTTCACCGCGGTTTCCACGGCGAACTGGCCCTGCGTCGCCCCGAAACCACGGTACGCGCCCGAGGGCTGCATGTTCGTGTAAACCACGTCGGCCGTGAACTTGAACGCCTCCAAAGAACCCGTGTACAGGGGGATGGACTTGTGCCCGGTGAGACCCACCGTCGCCCAACCATGCTCGCCGTACGCGCCCGAGTTCGACAGCGTCGTCACGTCGAGCGCGCGGATGCGCCCGTCGTCGTTCGCGCCAAGGCGGACCTTGATTTCCATTTCATGACGCGGAGAGCCGCAGGTCTGGGCCTCTTTTCGCGTGAACACGCACATCGCGGGGCGGCCCGTCTTCATCGTGACGAATGCGGGATACACTTCGCACACCGCGGTCTGCTTCGCACCGAAGCCGCCGCCGATGCGCGGCTTCTCCACGCGAATGCGGCTCTTCGGGATGCCCAGCGCGTGGGACAAGATGCGGCGGACGTGGAAAACGATCTGCGTGGACGAGATCACATGCAGGCGCCCGTAGCGATCCAGCTCGGCGTACGTGCGGAAGGTCTCCATCATGGCCTGGTTGAAGGCCTTCGTGTGGTAGGTGCGCTCCAAAACGATGTCGCAGTCGGCGAACACCGCCTCGACGTCGCCGTCGGCGTCAGCGGTCGTGCCCACGAGGTTGCGCCTGTTGTCGCCCCCCAAATCGCACAGCATATGCCAGTCATCCTCGGGATGCACGAGCGTGGAATTGTCCTTGGCGGCGCGAAAATCCAGCACGGGATCGAGGACGTCGTAGGTCACCTTGATGCGCGAAAGGGCTGCCTCGGCGGCCTTCTCGTTTTCCGCAGCGACGATCGCCACCACGTCGCCCACATAGCGCACGTGGCGGTCGATGATCAGACGGTCGTAGGGGCTTGTCTCAGGATAGGTCTGTCCCGCGTTGCTGAAGCGCTCCCCCGGCACGTCTTCCCAGGTGAACACACCCACCACGCCGGCAATCTTCTTCGCCTTCGACGTGTCGATGTCCTCCACGATGGCGTTGGCATGAGGGCTCCGCAAAAGCTTCACCACGAGCGCGTCGGGCGCAATGTCCTCGGTGAACACGGGCTTGCCCAAAAGGAGCTGCAGCGAGTCCTTCTTACGGACGGACTTGCCGACCGATTGGTAGTCGGGCCTATTCACGAGAGCCCCCTTCCGCGTTTCTGCTGATGAGGAAGTTGCGAATGCCGCGCAGCTGACCCACGTACCCCGAGCAGCGGCACAGGTTGCCGGAAAGGTATGAGAGGATCTCATCGTCAGTGGGGTCGGGGTTCTCGCGCAAAAGCGCGATCGTGTTCATCACGAAGCCCGGGTTGCAGAAGCCGCACTGCTCAGCGCCCTGGTCCGCGATGAAGCCCACGAACTCGGACGCTTCATCCTGCAATCCCTCGAGGGTCTGCACGCTGTGGCCGTTGGCGCGGGCAACCAACGTGGAGCAAGACAGCACCGGCTCACCGTCGAGAAGCACCGTGCACAAACCGCAGGCAGACGTCTCGCAGCCGCGCTTCACGCTTAAGCAGCCATGAGCGCGAACGAAATCGATGAGCAGCATATCGGCCGAGACATCGTCGGACACCGCCTTGCCGTTCAGCTTGATCGTAACCTCCATTACCGCACCTCCCCCAATGCCAGCAGGGTGCGACGCGCAAGCACTGGCACCAGCGCGCGGCGATACTCCGCCGAGCCCCACATGTTCCTGGAAACGGGGACGACGCCCGCCGCATAATCGGCGAACGCCGCAGCGCTTTCCTCGGTGATGCCGCCAGCGAGAATGCCCAGCTCATCGCGAAGAAGCATGGCGCGCGCCGGGCGGGAACCCACGACGAGGCGATATTCCTCCCCCACCTTGGCCGCTGCGCAATTGAGCGTGGGCAGGTCGGTTCGCTGCTTGTGCACCGCCTGGTAGGCGAAGGCGCCGGAGCGCTTCTTGACGATCAGGCGAACGAGGATGTCGTTGTCATAGGGCATGCGCACAAACTCCTCCAAGGGCACAACGCCGCCCTTGAAGAGTTCAACGGAGCTGTCCATCGCCAGAAAAATCGCAACGACGTCGGAAAAGCCCATGCGGCGCCACAGGCTTCCGCCCAGCGTGGCACCGTTGCGGAACTGCACGCCCACGATGTCGCACAGCGCGGCCTTCACCGCGCCGCAGGAGTAAACGTCCAGGCCAGGATGCTTCTCCATCTGACGCAAGGTTGCCATGGCGCCGATGCGGAACTCGTCTTCGGTCTCCTCGATCGCATCCAAACCAAGATCGCAAAGGTCGATGGCGGTGCCGAAGGAATGGGTGCCCATCTTCAACCACATCATGCCCGCAACCACGCGGTTGCGCTTCTTTTGATTGAGCTCCCAAGCCTCTTCCAGGCTTTGCGGGCGCACGTATTTTTGGAAGGTAATAATGTCACTCGCCCCATTATTTGAGGTTTACATAGTCTTCACTATTATACTGTGGCGCAGGGGGCATCCCCGAAAACACACCTGACCAACCATCGAATTTGCAGAGGCCCGCCCCCATCATGACCCACTCCGCTTACAGACCGCAGACAAGGCACGGATGCATCATCATGGCATCAGGCACAAGCACCCGCTTCGGAACGAACAAGCTTATAGCCGAGCTCGGCGGCGTGCCGCTTATCCAGCACGTGCTGCGAGCAACCGGTGGGTTGTACGCCAGGCGCGTTGTGGTCACGCGGCATCCCGATATAGCGCGTCTGTGCGATATGCGAGGAATCGAAGTCGTCTTGCACGATAAACCCCTAAGAAACGACACCGTGCGCTTGGGAATGGAGAAAATGGCGGACTGCGACACAGTCACGTTCGTTCAAGGTGATCAGCCGCTCGTCAGCGCAAACAGCCTCGCTGCGCTTCTTCGCGGCGCCGAGAGCCACCCCGATTGCATCTGGCGCGCAAGCTTTCGGGGCACGCCGGGCGCTCCCGTGCTCTTTCCCTCATGGTCGTTCGACGAGCTGCGATCGCTTCCGCCCGGCAAGGGCGGCGGCGTGGTCGCCAAAGCGCACAAGGAGCGCGTGCGCACCATCGAGGTTTCTAGCAAATGGGAGCTCTTCGACGTGGACACCCCCGATGACCTGCAAACCCTTCAAGCGCATCTCAAAAACGGGCTCAAATAGGGGCCGAACAGAAAGAAGGCGCCTCGCGGAATCGTCGTTCCACGGGGCGCCTTCTGCGCTTACGCTTTATCTGCTAACCTCTATGCGTTCGCGTCCGTTTTCGAAGGAATCGCCTTTTCCTTGGGGAGAACGACGTTCAAGACGATGGCGACCGCCGCGGCGGCAACGATGCCGGAGCCGCCGAAGATGAGGCTCACCATCTGGGGAGAGCCCGCCAGGATGGCGGGATTGGCGCCGATGCCGTAGCCCAATCCCAGCGCCACCGACACGATGCTCAGGTTGCGCGGGGTCAGCGGATCGCGTGTGATCAGCTGGATGCCGCTCACCACGATGGACGCGAACATGATGACGGCCGCGCCGCCCAAGACGGACTGCGGCATGATGGACACCACCGCGCCGAGCTTCGGGCACAGACCGCACAAAATCAGGAAGACGGCGCCGCAGGCCAGAGCCTTGCGGTTCACCATCTTAGTCATCGTGACCAGGCCCACGTTCTGGCTGAACGACGTGTTCGGCAGAACGCCGAAGAGAGCAGCAAAACTCGAGCCCACGCCGTCGCAGACCACGCCGCCGGAAAGCTCCTTGTCGGTCGCCTCGCGATCCATGCCGCCTTGCGTGACGCCTGAGATGTCGCCGACGGTCTCGACCGCCGTGACGATGAACATCACGAGCACGGGGGCAATGGCGCGCATGTCGAACACCGGCGCCACAGGCAGCGGGTTCGGGATGGCAAACCATGCCGCTGCAGCGACCTTATCCCAGTTCAGAACCCATGCCTTGGTGTACTCGACACCCTCGGAGTTGATGCCTGTAGTAGGCAGGACCAGCCCCATGATACCCGCAACGACATAGCCGACGACGATACCGACCAGAATGGAAGACGCACTGACGAAGCCCGTCGTCGCATGCTTCACCGCCAAGATGACGACGAGGACGATAAGCGCCAGGCACAGGTTCTCGGGGGAACCGAAATCAGCCGCGCTGTTGCCGCCGCCGAACGCGTTGACGCCGACACCGATGAGGCTCAGGCCGATAGAAAGGACGACAGTACCCGTCACGATGGACGGGAAGAAGCGGCGCAGCGGCTTCAGGAAGAAACCGAGCACAGCCTCGAACAGGCCGCCGATGATCGAAGCGCCCATGATGGCGCCGTAAGCAACGAGGCCGCCGCCCATCGACGCCGCTACGGAATTGAACACGCCGATGAAGCCCGAAGACGTGCCCATGATGATAGGAACCCTACCGCCAACAGGGCCGATGCCGAAAAGCTGGACCAAGGTCACAACGCCTGCAATCCACATGGCGTTCTGCAACAGCGCCAGCTGGACATCGGCGAACTCGGCTCCCGCCAGGCCGCACGCACCCGTCACGATCAAAAGCGGCGTCAGGTTGCCCACGAACATGGCCAGGACATGCTGCAATCCCAGGGGTATCGCCTGAGCGAGGGGCATGTCTCCCTCGAACGAGAAAACGCCGAGCGACCTCGCGCTGCCAGACGTCTTCTCCGAAGAAGCGGCCGCGGGCTTCTCTCCCGAAGCTTCTGAAGCCCGAGCCTCTGAAGCCGCCTCCTGTTTTTCCTCCACCATCTGAATCCCTCTCTAAAAGGACAGTAAAGTGAAAAAATAACACCGCGGGGCGCGCATTTGAAGAAGCAACAGGGATTTTTCCACGTAGGGTCTTAAATTCAGCCCCTTGATTCGGGCCCGCATCACATAAGCGGCCGCAAGCTGCGCTCCAAGATGCCGTGCACGCAGGCAATTGCCGCGCCGTAGTTCACCATGGGCGTACCGCTTCTCGCCGCCACGCTCTGGCGCCAGTGCATTTCCTTCTCGTTGAGCATGCACCCGCCGCAGTGGACTACCACGTCGCAGCCGCTAACGTCGTCGGGAAAACCGCGACCCTGCGTGAACTCGAACGTCGGATTCGCGCCGCAATAGCCGCGAATCCACGCAGGCATTTTCACCGTGCCGATGTCCTCGCACTGACGATGGTGCGTGCAGCCCTCCGAGATGAGCACGCGGCTTTCGTCGGTGAGCGCACCGAGCGCCGCCGCGCCTTCCACTAGCGTGCGCAGATCGCCCTTATAACGCGCCATGAGAAGGGAGAACGACGTGAGCGGCGTCGTTTCTGGAACGATGCACGCAACCTTCTCGAACGCTTGCGAGTCGGTGATCACGAGGCGGACGTCGCGCACCGCCGCTAAAAGGTCGGCGAGCTCTTCGGGCTGGCAGACGAGAGCGCTCGCATGAGCGTCGAGAACGTCGCGCAAGACGAGCTGTTGCGGCAAGATGATGCGGCCCTTCGGCGCCGACGAGTCGATGGGAACGACAAGCACCACCTTGTCGCCCGGCGAGAGCAAATCGGCAACAACGCGGCGCTCATGCGCGGCCGGTCCTCCCACGTGCGCAAGAGCTTCCTTCAGCTCGTTTATGCCCGCGCCCGTGCGCGCGCTTGCAAGAACTTCTGCGCGAGCTGGGGCGACAGGGGCGTCGGCGTCGGGGGCGGCGACAACCTGGGCGATGGAAGAGTCGGCGGTGCCCGATGCGGCGCCCCCGGTAGCGCCGCCCGAACCCGCAGCAACCCCTTCCCCCGACAGAAGGTCGGCCTTGTTGCGCACCACGACGAAGGGCAGCCCGAGCTCCTCGAACAGGGAGATAAGCTCGCGCTCGGCTGCGACCAGCTCACGCGTGGCGTCGGTCACGAGCACCGCCACTTCGCAGCTGCGCAAGGTCTCGCGCGTGCGCTCGACGCGGCGGGCACCCAGCTCCCCGACGTCATCGATACCAGGGGTGTCCACGATATCGACCGGCCCCAGCGGCAGAAGCTCCATAGCCTTGCGCACCGGGTCGGTCGTGGTGCCGGCGACATCGCTCACAAGCGCCACCTGCTGCCCGCACACCGCGTTCACCAGGCTCGACTTGCCGGCATTGCGCACGCCGAAGAACCCGATCCGCACGCGCTCGCCTGAAGGCGTCTCGTTCAAACCCATGTTGGAGCCATCCTTTCGCCTTGCTATCGCAGCACGCCTTGCGCACTGCGCGAAAACCTCGCTAGAAGCGCAAATCGCGCTCGCCCTTGTGCACGACCGCAGAAATCGCCTCAGCGCACTGGCGGCGCCGCTTCTCGTCCTCGACCTTGAGCAGTTCGCGCTCGATGAGCGCAAAGCCCTTTTGGGAGGTATCGGGCTTGGCGTAATCCGTCAGATATTCCGCAAGCGTGACGAGCGCGTTGGGGTGGCAGTAATTCAAGATTTGCCCGCTCTTGCAGAAGCTCATGAACCGATCGCCCGTGCGCCCCGCGCGGTAGCATGCCGTGCAGAAGCTGGGCACATGCTCCTGATCGATCAGCCACGAAACCACGTCGTCGAGCGTACGCTGGTCGCTCACGTCGAACTGCTCGGTGTCGTGCGGGCGCGCCTGCTCGGTGTAGCCGCCCACGCTCGTGCGGCTTCCTCCCGAGATCTGGCTGATGCCGTAGCGCAACGCGCGCTCCCGCACCGCCTGTCTCTCGCGCGTGGAGATGATCATGCCCGTGTAGGGCACCGTGATGCGGATGAGCGCGATAATCTTCTCGAACATCTCGTCGGGAATACCGTTGTCGAACACGTCGGGGTCGATGTCCATAGCGGGCTTCACGCGCGGCACGCTAATAGTGTGCGGGCCCACGCCGTGCACGGCTTCCAGGTGCTCCGCATGCATGATAAGGCCCGCGAACTCGTAACGGTAGCTCTCGAGCCCGAACAGCACGCCCAAGCCCACGTCGTCGATGCCGCCCTCCATGGCGCGGTCCATCGCCTCGGTGTGCCAGTTGTAATCGCTCTTCGGCCCCGTCGGGTGCAGGCGCTTGTAGCCTTCCTTGTTGTACGTCTCCTGGAACAGGATGTACGTGCCGATCTCGGCCTTTTTGAGCATGCGGTACTCCTCCACCGTCGTGGCGGCGATGTTCACGTTCACGCGGCGGATGGCACCGTTTTTGTGCTTGATGGAATAGATGGTGTCCATCGACTCCAGGATGTACTCGATGGGGTTGTGCTTCGGGTCCTCGCCCGCCTCGATGGCAAGGCGCTTGTGGCCCATGTCCTGCAGCGCGATGACCTCGGCACGAATCTCGTCCTGCGTGAGCTTGCGGCGCGGAATCTCGCGGTTCTTGGCGTGATAGGGGCAGTACAGGCAACTGTTCACGCAATAGTTCGACAGGTACAGCGGCGCGAACAAAACGATGCGGTTGCCGTAATAAGCCTGCTTGATGTCGTGCGCAAGCTGCTTGATGGCCGCGTTCACCCCCGCGTCCTCGCAGGCCAGAAGCACGCTCGCCTCGCGATGGGTGATCATGGCGCCGTGCTCGCTTGTCGGGTGCAAGTGGGGCTTGCACTTCTCCAAAATGTCGTAGCACAGCTGCACGTCGTCCTTGTGCGCGTCGGCGAAGGCGATCGTCTCCAAGATTTCCTCGTCGTTGATGAACTCATCGGCGCAGAGCGATTTCGGGTTATACGAATACCCCATAGGGTCCTTCTTTCTTTCGTGCTTTCAAGCGTCCGACGGCGATCACGTCTCGGGCAGGGGCGCCATATCACCGCGGTCGACAACGAGCTCGTAGCCGATCGACAGCATGCGCGCGCCCAGGCAGCCGCGACATTCCGCAGCCTCTTCACCCGTACATATCTTGTTATCGTACAAATCGTAGTCTTTGCGGCGATTAACCGGCGAAAGGTTCGGCATCACGACGTTGGCGCCGGCAAGGATTCCCCGCTCGCGCCCATCGGGAACGATCGTGCCAAGCGCCGTGGTCGCGGGAAGCAGCACATTCGGCTTGATGAGCCGGATGATCGACAGCAAATAGCACGTGAGTTCCGCCGTGCCTGGCGCGAAGGAGGAAAACGGCGTCGCGTGGTGCGGGACAAACGGGCCGATGCCGCACATCTCGGGCTGGAACTGTTCGATGAACTGCAGGTCGCACGCAAGGTCGGCCGCAGTTTGGAACGGTGCGCCCACCATGAAGCCGGCACCCACCGCGTATCCGATTTCGCGCAAATCAGACAGACAGCGCATGCGGTTCTCAAGCGACATCTCGGGGGGATGCCAACGCCTGTAGAGCGAAGGGCTTGCCGTCTCGTGACGCAACAGGTAACGCTCGGCGCCCGCCTCATGCAGGCGCTCGTAGCTTTTGCGGCTTCGCTCGCCGAACGACAACGTGACCGCGCAGTCGGGGTGTGCCGCCCGAATCCGGCCGATGATGCCGCACAGCACGTCATCGGCGAAGAAGGGGTCTTCCCCACCCTGCAAAACGAACGTGCGAAACCCCAGGTCGTAGCCAGTGTCCGCACATTTGACGATCTCGTCGGCGGAAAGGCGGTAGCGACGCGCCGTTGCGTTCGACCGGCGGATGCCGCAGTACAGGCAGTCATTCTTGCAGAAGCTCGACACCTCGATGAGCCCGCGGGTGAACACCTTCGTGCCGTATACCTGTCTGCGCACGGCATCGGCGCGACTCGCAAGCTCACGGGCCGTGCCGGGCGTGCGCTGCGCGATGAGCCGCTCGTATTCGCCAAGCGAAAGTGAGCGGGTGCGGCACAGCTTGTCGATGAGGAGCGCGAGCCCCTCATCGGCTTCACTGCTATGTAAGTCGTGGGGCACCTAGATATCCCACGTAAGCTGATCGGTGTGGAGCAGCTTCTCGGCCTTCTCGGAAAGCGGGCGCTCATAGAGTCTCTCGTAGAGCGCCGCGATGTCGGGGTTCTCGTGCGAATAGCGCAGCACGTCGGCCCCGTCGAGCGAGTTGAGCACCGCAGCGCGCTCGCGTGCAAGCTCTTGGTTGAAGGCGATCGGCTGCCCGCCGCCGCCCACGCAACCGCCCGGGCAGGCCATGATCTCGACGAAGTCGTAGCTCGCTTCGCCCGACTCGAGCGCATCAAGCAGCGACGCTGTGTTCTCCAGGCCGCTCGCGATGGCGATACGAAGCTGCATGCCCGCAATCTCGAGCGTCTTGTCGACCCAGGGCTTGTCGGGCGTCGCCGCCGTGGTGTCGCACGTGCTGAAGTCGGGATTCTCCCCCGTGAGGAAGAACGCGGCCGAGCGAAGCGCCGCCTCCATCACGCCGCCCGTGCGCCCGAAGATGGTTCCTGCGCCCGTGGAGGTTCCCAGCGGATCGTCGAACTTCTGCTCGGGCAGCGCGGCACAGTCCACGTTGAACATGCGCAGCATGCGATCGAACTCGCGCGTGGTGAGCACAACGTCGACGTCCTGGCCGGCCTCCGAGGACAGCTGCGGGACACCCGCCTCGTACTTCTTGGCGACGCACGGCATGACGGAGACGACGAAGATTCGTTTTCCCTGTTCGACAGCTTGCTCGGGCAAAAGCGCCTTCGCCGTTGCTCCCAGCATCTGGTGCGGGGACTTGCTCGAAGAGAGCTGTGCGACGAACTGCGGGTAGTGCAGCTTGGCAAAGCGCACCCAACCCGGGCAGCAGCTCGTGAACATGGGCCGCGGCTTGCCCCCCTTGACCCACTCGATGAACTCGTTCGCCTCCTCCATGATGGTAAGGTCGGCGCCGAAGTCGGTGTCGAAGACGTAGTCGAAGCCGAGTGCACGCAGCGCGGCGACCATGCGGCCCTGCGTAGCCTGCTCGCGGGCAAGGCCCACGCCCTCGCCCCACGCCGAGCGGATGGCGGGAGCGACCTGGACCACCGTTATCGTCTGAGGGTCGGCAAGCGCCGCGAGCACGTTGTCGGTGTCGTCGCGCGCAGTAAGAGCGCCCGTCGGGCAATGGGTGATGCACTGGCCGCAGAGAGCACAGCCCGCATCGGCGATGTGCGCACCGTCGGCAACCCGCACGCCTCGATAGGAGGCGGGGCCGGACATCTCCCACACCGAGCAGTGCTGCACCTTGGCGCATTCGGCGACGCAGCGCATGCAACGGATGCATTTGGTGGCGTCGCGCTGCAAAGGGAACTCCCCATCCCACGCTTCGAAGGCGAACACGGGGTCGCGCTCGAGGTCCGCCACACCGAGCGAGTTCGCGAGATTTTGCAGCGCGCAGGTGCCGCTGCGCTTGCACGTGGTGCATTCGCTGCGATGACCTGCGAGAATAGTCTTCACGTTCTGACGGCGGGCAGAGATGGCGCGCGGGGTCGCCACGCGCACGGACATGCCGTCGAACACGGGGGTGTTGCAGGCGGCAGCCAGGCCGTCCTGCCCTTCGACCTCGACTACGCACACGCGGCACGAGCCGATCTCGTTGATCTTCGCCATATAGCACAGCGTCGGGATGTCGACGCCGGCGAGCTTCGCGGCATCCAAGATGGTGGAGCCTTCGGGGACCTCTACGGCCACACCGTCGATGGTTACCTTACACATATTGGACCCTTCCCTCGTCAAGAACACCGCAGCCGAAATGATCGCAGCGCAGGCAGCGACGCGCTTCCTGGAACGCCTCTTCGGCCGACATCTCCACCTCGACCGCACTGAAGTCTCCCTTGCGCTCGCGCGCGGGACGCTCCACGACGTTCACGCGACCGCAGGGCTGACGCCAGTTCGCCGCGGCGGGAGGAACTTCGACGCCGCAATCGAGCTCATGGTTGAATCCCAGGTAATCGTCGATGTTGCGCGCGGCCACCTTGCCAGCGCCGATGGCGATGATCACGGTCTTCGGGCCCACCTGACAGTCGCCGCCCACGAACACGTTGTCGAGCGACCCCACCGACTTCAAGCCATCGTCGGCTTCGAAGTAGGTGCGATCGGCCTGCATACCCGCCTCCTCGAACGGCGCACTCTCGATGTCTTGGCCCACAGCGATGAGCACCACGTCGGCAGGTACGCGCACAAGCGGTTTGTCCGCCTTCTGCGGAGCCGGGCGGCCGCGCTTCACGGGGCCGATGAACTGCGGCTGGGTATACAGCGCCACGGCCTGGCCGTTTTCGACCTCGATATGGTCGGGTGCCTGCAAGGTCATCATCTCGACGCCTTCCTGCATGGCGGAGTCGATCTCCGCGCGCAGCGCCGTCATATCCTCGAGACGGCGGCGATAGGCGACCGTCACACTCGCGGCACCGGCTCGCACGCTCGTGCGCGCGCAGTCCATGGCGACGTTGCCGCCACCGACAACCACCACGTTCTTGCCCGTGAAGTCGGGATAGTCACCATCGCCAATCTTAGTGAGCAGGTCGACAGCGCTCATAACGCCCTCGGCGTCGGCCCCATCGAGCTTTAGGGTCTTGCCGCCCTGGGCACCGATGGCCACATACACCGCGTCGTATTCTTCCGAAAGACGGCGCATGCCCTCGGCATCGATGTGGCATTCCGTGTGCACAGTGACGTTGCCCGCCGACACGATGGCGCGGATGTCCTCATCGAGACGTTCGCGCGGGAAGCGATACGCCGGGATGCCATAGCGCATCATGCCGCCGAGCTGCTTGCGCATCTCGAGCACGTGCACCTCATGTCCCATAAGAGCACAGAAGTATGCGCAGGTCAGGCCAGAGGGGCCGCCACCCACGATGGCGATTTTCTTGCCCGTGGGCGCGGCGGGGGCAGGCGTTGCCACCTTATCGGCGGCGAGCTGGTCCACCGCGAACTTCTTGATGCCGCGAATGTTGATCGGGGCGTCGATGAGCGTGCGGCGACAGCGATTCTCGCATGGATGCTCGCACACGAACGCGCACGCCGTGGGGAACGGATTGTCCTTGCGAATCATGCCGATTGCCCCAGCGTAATCGCCCGAGCCCGCAAGCGCGATGTAGACCGGCACGTTCACGTGTGCCGGGCACAGCGTTTCGCACGGCACCGTTTGCGCCACACCTTCACGGCATTTCCCCTGCTTAACGTGGCTTTCGAACTCTTCTTTAAACGTATTGAGGCCCGCAAGGAGCACTTCGGCCGCATGCCAGCCGATGGCGCAGTCGGCGGTGTCGCGCACAACCGTGGCCTGGGCGCGAATCTCGTCGAGCGCGTCGGAATCGGCGCTGAACGCGAGCACCTCTTCGAGCAACGTCTCGATGTGAACTATGCCCTCGCGGCACGGCACGCACTTGCCGCACGTTTGGCATCCGCCCGCACGCAGCAGATCGAGCTGCATCGCCACAGCGCACATGCCAGGCGGCGTGGCCTCCACCCTGCGCTCGTACTCGTCCAAAAACGTTGCGAACTTGCTGTCGTCTTTGGCACGTGGCGCGACCGATAGTCTTGCCATATGACCCCCCTCATCGTTTAAGTGATGAAATGTGATAAGATATGACACGCATGTGATATGCGTCGCTCTCACTATTTCCCACCCTACCATTTCGGCATCAAAGCCCGCAAACCCTAATCAGCCGAAGCGGGAATCTGCAGCCACCAGTGGCATAGGGTTTGCAAGCGCACCGTTATCACCCGTTGCGACATCTCCCCTTCCCCTTTCTTCTCCTGCCGCGCGAGCGCGCTTCATCCGCTTCGCTTCCTCGTTATTCTTGATGCAGGATTGCCGCTGCTTGGGGGACGCCGCCCGCACCTTGTTCCCCCCGCCTTCCTCTTCTCCCGTCCATCGCGCAGGACGGGCAGAATCTACCGCTGGGCAAGCTCGCAGAAATTGATTGCTACCCCGCAAGCCACATATGGCTAGAATCGGTCCATACCCCAATCGCAGGGGAAATCCCCATCAATAAGGAGGACCCATGGGCTTCTACAGTGGAAAGACGGCCATCGTCACGGGCGCCGGCTTCGCAGCGCTCAAGGACGGCTCCGCCGGCTCGATCGGCTACGGCATCGCCACGGCGTTCGCCAAGGAGGGCGCGAACCTCGTCATCACCGGCCGTAATGAGAAGAAACTCAACGCCGCGAAGGAGAAGCTCGAGAGCGCTTACGGCATCGAAGTGCTAATCGCACAAGCCGACATCAACGCGTCCGCCGACAACAAGGCGGTTGCGCAGGGCGTCGTTGACGAGGCGATGGCCAAGTTCGGACGCATCGATTTCCTCGTGAACAACGCGCAGGCGTCCGCGTCGGGCGTCACG
>OLOB01001359.1_pt1 | contig 16297 bp, 15 predicted proteins | sample 1671911 | NCBI WGS metagenome assembly OLOB01 (sample SAMEA3136625, study PRJEB25190) | human gut metagenome | biome: human gut; feature: human-associated habitat; material: faeces | place: Austria | collected 2013
ATACATAGAAAAAGATGCTAGCATAAATGATGAAATAGACAAATTGCGCCACTCTGCTACAGCATCAATTTTAGAGAGAAAAGACACTATAATCGTATCTTCTGTATCATGCATATATGGTATAGGGGATCCAAAGGATTATAAAGATTTGATGTTATCTCTAAGGGTAGGTATGGAAGTTGAAAGAGATGAAATAATTAAAAAATTAATAGATATACAATACGAAAGAAACGATATAAATTTTGTAAGAGGAACATTTAGAGTAAGGGGAGATGTTGTCGAGATTTTCCCTGTAAGTAATGATGAAAGAGCTATTAGAGTAGAATTCTTCGGCGATGAAATAGATAGAATAACAGAAATTGATTATGTTACTGGAAAAATCGTAGGAACAAGAAAATACACTGCTATATTCCCAGCATCACATTACGTTACTACTCCAGAAAGAATTGAAGAGGCAGTAAAAGCAATAGAAAAAGAATTATCAGATGTTGTTCAAGAATTTAAAGATAATGACCAGTTGCTTGAAGCACAAAGGATAGAACAAAGAACAAAATATGATATAGAAATGCTTAAAGAAATAGGATTCTGCCAAGGTATAGAAAACTATTCAAGACATATTACAGGCAGAAAAGCAGGAGAAAAGCCATATACACTTATGAACTTCTTTCCAGATGATTTCTTGCTGATAATAGATGAATCACACGTTACGCTACCACAAGTTAGAGGTATGTATGCAGGAGATCATTCTAGAAAAAAATCATTAATAGATAATGGATTTAGACTTCCTTCTGCTTACGACAATAGACCTTTAAATTTTGAGGAATTTGAAGAAAATATAAATCAAGTATTATTTGTTTCAGCAACACCAGGACCTTATGAAATTGAGCATTCTACAACTGTAACAGAGCAAATAATAAGACCTACAGGATTACTTGATCCAATAATAGAAGTTAGACCAATTGAAAATCAAATAGATAATTTAGTTGGAGAAATAAATCAAGTAATTGAAAAAGGTGAAAGAGTTTTAATCACCACATTGACTAAGAAAATGAGTGAGGATTTAACTAACTATTTAAAAGAAATAGGAATTAAGGTTAAATACTTGCATTCAGATATAGACACATTAGAGAGAACTGAGATAATTAGAGACTTAAGACTTGGTAAATTTGATGTATTAGTGGGTATAAACTTACTTAGAGAAGGTTTAGATATACCAGAAGTTTCATTGGTGGCTATTTTAGATGCAGATAAAGAAGGTTTCTTACGTTCAGAAACATCGTTAATACAAACAGTTGGACGTGCTGCCAGAAATGCAGAAGGTAGAGTTATTATGTACGCAGACAAGATTACTCGTTCAATGGCAGCTACAATCGAAGAGACAGCTAGAAGAAGAGAAATACAGTCACAATATAATAAAGAACACGGTATAATTCCTAAAACAATTAAAAAAGACATCAGAGACAGCATAGAAACTCTTAAATTAGCTGAGGAAGAAGAAATTTACGGAATAAGTGAAACTGATAATAAAGAAGAAATTAAGGCTAATATAGATAAATTACAAGCTGAAATGATGGAAGCAGCAACTAATTTACAATTTGAAAGAGCAGCCCAATTGAGGGATAAGATAAAAGAATTAGAAGAAAAGTTACAAAAGTAAAATAAGTTTAAAATACAACATAGGAGTTTATCATGACCTTTATTATTCAAAATTTTGGACCCAATTTGGCACGACTACGCATAGAAAAAGGAGTGAGTCAAACTCAACTTGCGGAAGATTTAGGAATCGGTAAACAATCCATCTCTGACTACGAAAAACAAAAAAGCTATCCTACCTTTGCAAATTTAGATAAGATAGCAGAATATTTTAATGCAACTCCAACTCAACTTTTTGGAACTAGTAAAGAGATTGAATTAGAAAAGAGTGTTCTTGAATCGAATGAATACTCTGATAAAGTAAGTGAGATCTTAAAGGCTGTCAAATACATCGAACATTTTCTACAAACTGATGGACAGTACTTAGAGGATTTACTTTACCTAACAAGAGGTAAACAACTATACACAGAAGATGGAGAAGAGTTGTATATTGATCCAACTTCTCAGAAAAGAACATTACATACTCAATATGAACCTGGTTTTATTGTAGCAAGAGATAAATCCCCACTAGAACTCTTAATTGAAAATAAGGACCTATTAGATTAAAAAAAGCGAGGATATGTACTGCACCCCAAAAGTTAGATTTTTTCTGTCTAACTTTTGGGGTGCAGTACATTTTCAACTCTCTTATTTATTTTCTTATCTCACATAATTACTTCACATGTACAGGCTCATCAAATTCATTTTTTTCAATAACATATGCCACATTTACATCCTTATTGATCAAAGAACATATATCTATTATGCTACAAAAGCTTTCTGACCGCAAAATTCCGTTTATTTGTAACCTTCTTCCTAATTTCTATTTTACTTTTCTGACAGAAAAGATTATAATAAGGAGCATTTATTTTCGGAGGTTTTTATGTCATTTCTATCAAAAAATTGGGCAGGACTGTTAGTCTGTCTGATCATTTCTATCATCTCTTGGGTTTTAGGAGGATTTCTTCCTGTTGTGGGAGCACCTGTTTTCGCCATTTTTATCGGAATGATTCTCCATCCCTTTCTCACTTCCTATACACAACTGGAAGCCGGCTTGACTTATAGCTCCAAAAAACTGCTTCAGTATGCTGTTATTTTGCTTGGGTTTGGACTCAATATCTCACAAGTTTTCGCAGTTGGAAAATCTTCCCTTCCTGTTATCCTTTCAACTATTTCAATTGCTTTGATTATAGCTTTCTTTTTCCAACGCTTTTTTAACCTTGATACAAAGCTAGCTACCTTGATTGGAGTTGGATCTTCTATCTGTGGCGGTTCTGCCATTGCAGCGACTGCTCCTGTTATTCACGCCAAGGAAAAAGAAGTAGCCCAAGCCATTTCTGTTATCTTTTTCTTCAATGTCTTGGCAGCTCTTATCTTTCCAACTCTAGGTTCTTGGCTCCATCTTTCCAACGAAGGTTTCGCTCTCTTTGCGGGTACTGCGGTCAACGATACTTCCTCTGTAACAGCCACAGCTAGCGCCTGGGATAGTCTGTATCATACCAATACTCTAGAATCTGCAACCATTGTCAAACTGACTCGTACCTTAGCTATTATCCCTATTACTCTCTTCCTCTCCTATTGGCAAAGCCGTCAACAAGACAACAACCAAGGAGTAAAGCTTAAAAAAATCTTCCCCGTTTTCATTCTCTACTTCATCCTAGCTTCTCTGCTAACTACCGTCCTTACTTCTTTTGGTGTTAGCAATAGCTTCTTTTCACCTCTCAAACAGCTCTCCAAATTCCTCATCATCATGGCTATGAGTGCTATTGGTCTCAAAACTAACCTCGTTGCTATGATCAAATCCAGTGGAAAATCCATTCTTCTTGGAGCCCTTTGCTGGATCGCTATCATCCTGACTAGTCTTGGCATGCAATTACTCATCGGTATTTTCTAAGAAAAAAGGGAGCCTAAAGGCTACCTCAGAACGTAGACAAACGTCATTTTTGGCGTTTGTCTTTTTGTATCTTCAAAGATATTTTGTCTTATCATCTACTATTCCATCCAAAAATCTGATTTAAAGCAAAATAAAAAGGGATATTCCCTATCCATTTCGATAATTTTTTCATTAATTTGTTTTTCCATTTTATCCTCCGATTAGTCTCGCACTGATATTTATTGATAACAACACTATATTTCTAGTATAGCATAATCATTAGATATTATATGTTTTCAAACCAAATGGGAGGCATTCGTTTTTGCCCCACTTTTGCCCCATTTTTAAATCATGACATTGGAAACACCTAAAAGTACTTCCCTAAAATCACTTATATTTCAATATTTTTAATTACTCTCAATATGAAAATTCTTTCCAAATCCATGAAATTGTTATCATCACAACTTTCCGAAAAATTGGTCTTTTTCGGAAAGTTGTAGAGTGCGGCTAAAAACAGCATAAACCGTTGGGGCTGTAAGGAATTTTAGCGATAGATTGTCCGCCCTCTAAATTGAAATCAGCTCAGAATGACTATCTCAGCATCATTTTTGACAATTTATACAGAAAAATTATCAACGAGAAAAAAAATAGCTTGAAGAAATCTGCTTTTTTGTGTATAATATACACAAAAAAAGATGGGGTGATTTAAATGGCTATTACAACTACAAAAGCAAGATTGAATCTAAGTATTGACTCTGAATTAAAACAGGAAGTCGGTGAGGTCTTAAACGAGATTGGACTTGACTATACTACAGCAATTAATTTATATTTCAATAAAATCAGACGTGATCGTAAAATTCCATTTGAACTTGAAGCACGAAAAAATTTAACTGTCGATGAATTTCTTGGTTCAAATTGGCGTGAAGGTTTGGAAAATGTAGAGGATGGTTGGGATTGAGTTATAAAGTTGAATTGATACCTGAAGCACAAGATGATTTTTATAAATTAGATAATAGTCAACGTCTTCATGTTAAAAAGTCACTTATCAAGTTAGAAAATCAAGGAATGCTTGCCGGAGAGGCTCTTCACGGTAATTTAGCAGGTTACAGGAAGTTAAAACACAAAAAACTGGGCCTGAGAATTGTTTTTCATGAAACTGTCAATGCAATTGAAATTATTGAAGTCATTGCTATTGGTAAGAGAAGTGATAACGAAATTTATACAATTTCTGAAAAACGTATAAGAAACAGATGAATTTATTTTAGCCAATCTATATAAAAGAAAAAACGTCCACTATCCCCCTAAAGAAATTGAAAGCAAATGAGCTAAGATAATTGATCACAACCTACCGATCAGGATAGAAAGTGAGAGTCGTGAGCAACTTATTTGACCTCTTCTTCAGCGTTATGGCAAATGTATTAGCATATTTCATTTGTGAATAGTTGGACGACGAGGATAGTCGGCATTTAGCCTCAAAATACTCGTTAATCAAAAAAAGAGTGTAAAAATCCCTAGAGAACTGTTGTCTTCTAGGGATTTAGTGTGTCCTTGAGCTGTTTGTTCGAGGACTTTTTTATGTATATAAAGTTAAAAAAGATGAGATATTCAAAGCTATTCCCAAAACTTCCACCATCTCTTCGCTTTCTGTTCAATCAGCAACTGATTATCTTTCTGAGTTGCCAAAATAATCGTATGCAGTTGCTCAATTTGCTTCTTGTAGTCGTCTATTTGAGTTTTAAGGTCTGATATACGCTCATCTTTCTCTTGTAATACATTTGTATTATCTACGTAGTCGCTTGTATTATCCTCTTGGAAGAGTACTTTTCTAGCATATGAACTGATCGAATCTCCAAGTTCTGCAGCTCTTTCCTTTAATTCTTCTTTTTCTTCAACGCTCATCCTGATATTTAGGACAGTCATTTTTTCAGTCAAAACTTTCACCCCGTTAGCTAATATAATACATATTATACCACACAGTATTATTTAATAATACACCATAATACAAGAAAAACTGAGTTTTTTGACTAAATTTCTTTAGTATATCTTTAGCAGTGAGCACATGATAAAGATTAAATTCTTTTAACATGCATTTTTAGCCCTGTACTGCGTTTTATAAGTTTAGCAAAGGAAAAACTACTGTAAATACTCAAGGATGCTGTTAACGCCCAAAATATGGCTTCTGATGATGTCTTAAATGTGGGATGGTACAAAAAACGTTAAAAACTCAGTTTTTCTCATGATGCGATCATATATGCAGAGGGTCTTATGTAAAACTATATAAAAATAGGAAGCGAAATGTATTTGACTTCCTATTTGATATTGAAGTTTAGTCCAATATATTTGTAAGCGGTTAGATAGAAAATAGTGAACTGAGTGAAAGATTTTTTTATTTTTAAAAAATAAAATATAGATTTTTTTCTTAAGAAGATACTTTCTAATTTACTTTCTAACATACTTTATATTACTTTATAATACTTTGTCGACCTTAGAAACTCAGTAATATCAAGGGTTTGCAGATAAATAATTGACTATTTTGTACCCCATTATTGACTATTTTGTACCCCATTATTGACTATTTTGTACCCCATTGTTGACTATAAAATTAAAAATTGATAGAATATAGCATAATAGGAAACATAGTAAAAGGTAAACAAGATGGTATCAAATAGAAAATCCAGTAAAATCTATGAAGAACTAGCTTCTCGTCAAAATTATTTAGTTGTCCAGGCGAATGACTTGGCCAAAGCTTTTGGTAATTTAAAAGCTTTTGAACACAAGGTTTTAGACTACTGTTTTTCATCTGTAACGAAAGATAGTAGAGTTGGTGATGTCTTTACGGTTCATAGTCTTGATATTATGAAGCACTTTGGCTTAACTAAAAACGGTCAGAATTATAGACGGATTGCAGAAGCTTTTTCGAGACTTAATGAGAATACAGCTCTATATATTCCTGAAACATTGCCTGATGGTAGACGTTCAATAATCATGACTCAACTTTTCAGCAGAATAAGATTTATTGAGGATGGCCTTGTAGAGTTTAAATTCTCTGAAGATGCTGGACCTTTAGTTTTCGAGTTGAAAAGAAACTACTACTCTTTCCATTTGGATGAGTTAGGAAATGTGAAATCAAAGTATTCTTTGATCTTGATGAAACTTTGGGAAGCATATCGCTTAGGAAATCGAGAATATACAACCATTAAGGGAAGTTTAGAGGAATGGCAAGATTGGTTCTTGGGTGAAGAGAAGTCATGGCCTGCAGGTTTGTTTAAGAGGAATGCTCTCATGGTGGCATGCGAAGAATTAGAAATGAAATTCAACGCTGATATAGATTTAACAACTGTAAAAAAAGGACGAAAAGTTATCGGGTATGAGATGGTAATTAGAGATAGACGGATGCCAACCACTGCAGAGATAATCGTAGAGGCAGAGAAAGCATCACATCAGACAGATATCCACGAATTTTTGTAATTTGAACATGTATTAAGAATTAGGACTTGCATATGCAAGTCCTTTTCTAGGAGAGAAAAGAATAAGAATTTCCTTAATTTATCTAACGATCTAAATCAAAATCTTGCCACAAACCTCCTTCAATTTCAGCTTCTTGACGTTCATAGATTTTATCTGAGATCTCATTTTTTTCCTCTTCAGATAAATATCTTTCAAACTCTGATTTAAAGCGTTTATAAGTATCAGCTTCTTCCTTAGCCTTGAAATACTTATCCCAAGCATTTCGATTCTCTTTTTCCAATTTAGTTTTCTCTTTTTGGAATTCTGCTTTCAGTTCTCTGATTACGTTCTTTAAAGATGAAATTGTAGAATGTAACTTTTTAATGAACCCTATTTGAAGAATAGACTCTTTAAAATCGTTCAACAAATTCGACAATGGACTATAGTTCGCCTTCATGGCTATTCTATCAAACTCATCTTCAGGAACAATCACAACACGTTCACGGTTATTAAATAGCCCTCGCTCTTTGATTTCAAATTGACTTTTATCTACTTCAGTTTCACTGATCATTTTAAGACGTAACATAGCATTGATAGTTTGATCTTCTAATTTTGCTTTATCCAACTCTTCGGACATGTTTGCGACTTCATTCTTCAAATGCTGCAGTTCCTTCTCTTCTTGCTGCTTCTGTAATTCGATTTGTCGCATAGTTTCTTTATATTCTCGCATATCCTTAATATCATTCGTCTGACCTAACTTGCGTTCGATATTGAGGTTTTTCATAAAGTATTGAATCCTATCAATTTCATGATCACGAAATTGTTTAAGTTGGCCACGGCCTTTTTCTTTAAATCCTTCCTGGAGGAGAGCTTTTGAAAAAGATGGTTGTTTCGAAAGACCATTTTTATATCCGTCAGCAATAGGAACAACGTTAAAATGAGCGTGAGGAGCTCCATCTTCGTCTAAATGGACAACTGCATTATAGATGACTAAATGATCGTGTCGTTCATTAAAATCTCTTACGTAGCTTGCTAGGGCCTCTCCTACCTCTCTTTTTTTATTGAAATCCATCTTTTCCCAGTCGGATTTATTACCTACTGAGACTACAAATTCACGTTGCAGATCCAATGTCTTTGATTTTTTAACGTGTTTGTAGTAGTCTTCAATTTTTCTATCCTTCCTCCGTTGTTTTGAATTATAAGTATTTAAAGCATCGTCAAATTCATCGTGATAGACTTCTCTTATGTCACGTTTAATAATCGTTATATTTTCGTGGGACAATGCACGATTTATATGCCTGTGTTCATTACTCTTAAATTCTTCTTCGCTCAGATCTCTGTTATTATGACGTATATTTGTCATGCCAGTTTTTGTTTTAAAAGAAATGGTCATTTGATTCATTAGTTTATTTCCTCTCTTACTATTGTGATAGTAGTATGCCACAAAAAGCAAAAGATAATAAAAATTTTTGAAAATTTCCGTTAAAAACGTGATTAACAAATTTATTTGAGCATTTGTTTTTCAAAAAGATGGTCTTATATAGTGACCATCTTTTTAGAATTTATAGAACACTATACAAGCCCATCTTTTCAAAATTCATGGAACACTATACAAGTCCATCTTTTCAAAATTCATGGAATACTATATAAGTCCATGATTTTTAAATCTATGGATTTCTATAAAGTTTTAGTAGCTTAAAGAGAAACATTTAGCCCAAAATGTTGGGCTACGGCGTGGGGCTATCGCTATTCCACGCCAACTATTGTCGATATGTAATCAGTTGTAAATAAAAGTATCTATCTCGGATCAAGCAGAGTTTCTGTTACTCTTTGTCAAAGAGTAATGTTTTTGTAGTTTTGACATTGCTGCGCAACGTACAAAACTAAAACGCTCTGCCGAGGGCCATGGGTTGCACCCCTTTTTTGGCCCATCATGGTCCAAAAAATTCACTGCGTTTTTCGGCCCACAAAGTGGACTCGAAAAAAATCGGCGCGGACACCGCACCGAAAAAATTGCCCACTGCAATTTTTGCTTGCCCATCTTTTGCTAACAAAATAATTTCAGCTTCGCTAAAATTATCAGCAAAAGAATGGTCTTCACCCGTCGCACGAACTAGCGTGCGATTTGTCCGCGAACCACGCAGACAAAAAAGAGAGCTTGGAATCTCGCTATCAATCATTACTAAATTATTAATCGAAACGTGGCTTCGTTTATCTTTTTCATGATCGTAATAATTAATGGAGATTGCCTTATAAAAAAGAGACTTAATTTGAAGTCTCTTTTTTTATTTTCTACAAATATCTTCCACTATAAGTAATATCTCATAACTTTTTAGGAAATATCATCTATGCTTCTTGGATAGAGTACCCCTAATTCCTCATCTTCTTTTGGGGCTATCATTTGATAGTCAAGGTAGAATGTCAAATGATTTCTAGGATCATTCTTATATTTCTTAAACTCTGACTTGTAATCATAGTCTGCATTCTTCAAATAGAAAGCAAGTGATTTATAGTATGGGTAAGAATAATTAAATTTTTCAAGATACTCCCAAATCTTTTTAATATTTATATTTTCAGCCCGAATAAAGGCATCAAGAATTTCAGAAACGCCTCCACTATATCCAGGCCTTACCATAGCATCAATTAGCGTTCTCTCAATATTTGTAGTTTTGATAGGCTTTGAAAAACCAATGACATCCTTAGATATAACGCCTGTATTATGAGTATTTTTTGAATTTAGAACGTGTACTTTATAAGATGTGCCGTCGTAACTAAAAGAGTAAATCATATTGGTCCGTCGCATTTTTTTTGAGAATGCATAGTCAATCCGTCCCTGAGATATATTGTTCCCATCTCTTAAATAAGAACTTTTGGGGAATTGTTCTTTATTAATATAGATATCTTTAGGAGCATTAATAGTCAAGTCATGAATATACATAGCACTGTAATGAGATAAAAAAGAATTAGATAGTAACGACAAAGCAATTTCGTAAGGAGAAACGTAGGTATAAGATGCTACATAACGATTTATATAATCACCTTTATATTCATTCATGATTTTTATGGATTTAAAAAGCTCGAGCTTATCAACGACAATCTCGATAAATTTATTCAATGTAGCCTTTGACTTAAGTTTCCCTGTGTTTTTACCTTCCTCGAACTCCTCTTTAAATTTTTTAATAATTGCTATTATAGAAGTTCTGTTTAAAATATTTCCAAAATTCATTTGGGCTTCTAATACAATTTCGTCAGAATATTTTATAAAACCATAGACGTCTTTTTTTATATCATATTTTTTTAAAATCTCTTCAATTTCATAATCTGTAAGGGCCATCTAAACAAACTCCTGAGTTATTTTTATAAACAATCTTTTCTATAAGGTATGGTATATATACCATACCTTAAATTAACTTTTAATTAGGAACCTAAAGCTATGGTATATATACCATAGCTTAATTATACAATAAAAAATTTTAAAAACAAGAGGTTCTCTATATATTGTCTATTTAATAATGCTATAATATAGAGTAAAATACAGTATTTTATAGGATTTACTTATGACACCAAATAAAATGACGCCAGATAAAATTAGAAATACCATTTTAAAAGCAATTTACTCAGATAATGACCTGAAGGAAGATTTAGTTCTAAAAGGTGGCAATGCTTTAAAATTTTATGACATAACTGATCGCGCATCTCAAGATTTAGATTTCTCAATCAAAGAATCTATAAGATATCAAAAAGAGAACGAAGGGGAAAAATTACGAGCTTTAATTTTAGATGCCTTTCGGCAAGTTGGTTTTTTAGTTGTTGGATTTAAATTCATTGAAAAACCTCAAAAAAGGAAAAAAGACTTGCCTCCATATTGGGGAGGATATAAGATTTCTTTTACGATAGTCGATATAGAAAAGCATCAAGATAAAATAGATTCACAGGATCTTGATAATATGAAGGAGCTAAGTAAATACGGAGAAGATTTAGAAAATAATAGAAAAAAGATAGAAATAGATTTGAGCTATGATGAGTATGTTGCTGATAAAAAAAGTTATGATTTAGAAGGAACAACTATTTATTTATATAGTCCATTAATGCTTGTCTATGAGAAAATAAGAGCATCCTGTCAGCAGCTCGAAGATTACAAGTTAGTCGGTAATAAAACACGTGCTCGAGATCTATACGATATCTATAAAATCTTAACAAATCCGAAACAAGCTAATTTACGTGAAGCTGTACTTGATCAAGACAATTTTTATATATTAGAAAATATTTTTAAAGCGAAAGATGTCCCCCTTGAACTCATGTTAAAATTAGATAGTAAAGAGTCAGATTTAGCTGAAGATTATAAAACAAAAGTTATCCCTCAAATAGTTTCTAGTGAAACTGAAGACTTTGATTATATCTTTTTTTACAACAAAGACTTGTTCGAAAAACTATTTGAAGAATATCAAAATTATAAACAAGAATAATAAAGTTTTAATTCTGAAAAAATCTTCCTTAATTCTCACATTATGTAGTATTTTTGATATCTTCTAAGAGTAGTCAGAGGATTATTGATTTAATAACAGAAGTACACGAAGACATATATTTAACATCTATTATTTTACCCATCCCGAAGATTTTAGCTCAATCTTTAGCATTTTGGTAAAGTATGGAAAAAGTACAAGTAAATATATTTTATCGAAAGGAGAGATATATGAGTGAAATAGTTATTAATGCTCAGAATTTATCTAAAAATTTTTATAATTTTGATTCAAGACTCCCATTTATCAAGAGATTTTTGAAACGTAATCAAATAACGATTCGAGCTGTTCAAGATATTAGTTTTACGATTAAGAGAGGGAGTATAGTTGGCTTTATTGGGAGTAATGGAGCTGGTAAATCCACAACGATTAAAATGTTGACTGGGACTCTTTATCCTAGTTCCGGAAAATTAGAAGTGAATGGAGAAATTCCATTTAAAAGAAGTATAAATTTTAGAAAAAAAATTTCAATAGTAGTAGGAAATAAATTACAGTTATTTCAAGATGTTTCGGCTATGGATTATTTTCAATTGATTGGTACTTTATATGAGGTAGAACCGGCGATTTTACAAGAACGAATTCAGGAATTAAGCAATTTGTTGAATGTAAAAGATCAGCTTTACCAGCAGGTCCGGACCCTCTCTCTTGGACAAAAAATGAAAATGGAGTTTATCGCGGCATCTTTAACAAGTCCGGAAATATTATTTTTAGACGAGCCTACTATAGGGTTAGATATACAGTCTAAAAAAGATATCAGAACATTTTTAAAGAAAATGAATGAAGAATGTCATACTACTATTATTTTAACGAGTCATGATATGGATGATATTTCGTCTGTTTGTGACGAATTAATCGTCATTGACAAAGGAAAAATTATTTTGCAGGAGTCAATGGATGTTATTTTATCTAAATTTTCTGATTTTAAATATTTAAAGATAAAAATGACATTAGATTTGGTACCAGAGTTATGCTCTGTTAAAGGAGTAGTAGTCATTTCTCAAACAAAATCGGAATGTATACTAAAAATACCTAGAGATTTTGTCTTTGAGACATTAGAATCAATCAATAAGCTTGTAGATATAGAAGATTTTGAAATATCAAATCTTTCTTTAGAAGAAATTATTTTACAAAACTATTTTACAAAAAAGGAGCACAATTGAAAAAAGAAATGTCTATTATTCTGATATCATTTCGATCTATTTTGAACTATAAATCAAGTGTACTATTGTTAATGTTACAGGCAAGTATACAAATTATGATATCAGTATTTTTATGGACGTATATATATCAGAGTAACCAGATAAATATAGCAGGATATGATTTTACCTCAATGGTTCAATACTATTTGGGGACTATAATTTTTTCATATTTTGTTTTTTATCCAGTTGATTGGGAAATCAATGACGATGTTCATTCAGGAAATTTTTTTAGCATATTAATAAAACCTGTTACTTTTTATAAGTATTATTTTTGTAAAATGCTTGGAGATAGGCTTGCTCATTTATTATTTATCATCATTCCTGTCATTTTATTCTCCAGTGTTTATTACAAGAATGAGTTATTAACCATTGAAATTCTTATTTTAGGAAGTATTGCAATTATTCTATCTATGGTTCTATGGTTTTTAATATCATGTTGTGTAGGTATGCTTTCTTTTTGGTTAGAAAATATATTTTTTGTCCTTACTGTTAAAGAAATAGTAATTCAGTTTTTATCAGGAATATTATTGCCTTTAAGTTTTTTTTCAAATAATTTTCGTCTGTTTTTAGATGTATTACCTTTTAAATACTTAGTATATGAACCGCTTCAGATGTTTAGTAATGATACATATAAATTAATAGACTATTTGAGAATTATTTGTATTCAATTGATTTGGTGCATCATTTTTTATATTATATCAAGATTCATATTGAGAAAAGGAGTGGAGCACTTCTCAAATGTGGGAGGATAAAATGTTTAGAATAAAAGTAATTTTTAGGCTACTTCATTTTGGTTTTAAATCTGATATGAATTTTCATTTTGACTTCTTTTGTGGTCTATTTTCGTCGATACTGTGGATTGGTTTACCTATTGTATTTTTTAGATTGATTTTCTTAAACATAGACTCTTTTAATGGTTGGGACTATTATCAAATTTTATTTTTGGTAGGTTCCTACACTATTGTAGATGGAGTTATGATGGGATTGTTAATTAGAAGTATGGGAATTTTAGAATCAGATATTTTGAGTGGTAACTTGGATCAAATTTTATTGAGGCCGTTTGATACTCAGTTGTTCTATATTTTTAGATCATTTAATTTAGTTCAATTCGTGAATACTTTTTTTGGTCTTGCGATCATTTTTATAAGTTATGGAAATTTAAATGTACATTTAAATTCATTAAAAATATTATTTTATATCCTTTCTTTAATGTGTGGTTGTATTATATATTATTCAATTTGGTTTCTAATAACGATTAGTTCATTTTGGTTCCCAACTAAATTTTCAAAAGTAGATGTATTTTTGAATTATATTGGAATTTCTAAGTATCCATATAATATTTTTACAGGTATTAACAGATTGATCACTATGTTATTTGTTCCCAATTTATTAATTGCCAATCCTGCAGTATTAATATTTTTAGGGAAAGATACATTGAACCTATTTTTCTATCAAATAGTTTTTACAGTTTTTTTGATTATTATCAGTCGTACAATTTTTAGAAAAGGATTGAAAAAATATGAAAGTGCAGGAAGATAAACAATGTTGTTCAGTTATATGTTTGACTAAAGGAAGTGATTCGCTGTACTTTCGGATATGAGCTTGAAGGTGGAATTGCCGGAGTGAGTTTGAAAAAAAGTAAGCGAAATTTTTGACCAAAAATTGACCAAGTAAGTTAGAAAAGCCTTTAAATCAAGGGTTTGAGTCCTGTTTTTCGATTCCTGCAGGGGGCATCTAAATCAACAGGAAAAAGCCTTAATTTCAAGGCTTTTTTGTTTATTTAAAACAAATAGATTTGTACCACCTCTTCTATATAAACTAGAAAATACACCTTTACTCTCATTCACAGATTATAATACGATAAGTTAAAAAACTATCTGCGAATAAAGTGCATCTCAAAAATTAGCAAACTAAAGAACAAGTCTTGCTTTATCTTTTAAATCTTAGTATTATAGATTTAAAACTTTAGGAATAAGCCTATGAACTGGTAAATAAAGTTCCTGTATTCCAATTTATCGTGATGCTAACAAGTCACGTAATAATTTTCTAAAAGAAAGATATAAAATGAACGATAGTATCTTAATTTCAAATCTTACCAAAAAATTTAAAGATAAAACAGCACTCAAGGAAATCAGTCTCTCAATAAGTAGTGGAAAAATATTTGGTTTTTTAGGACCATCTGGTGCTGGCAAAACTACGACAATCAATATTTTAACCGGCCAGTTACCACCTGATGAAGGAGAGGTTAAAATCTTAGGAAAAGATTGCACCCAATTAACCTCTGACGACTTTTTAGAATTAGGAATTATGAGTGATAATGTAGGCTTCTATGATAGACTATCTCTGTACGATAATCTTTTATTTTTTGCTAAATTCCACAATGTAGAAATATCATATCTAGATCATTTATTAAAGCGATTGAAGTTATATGATGATCGATTTAATAAAGCAGAGAAGTTATCAACTGGAATGAAACAACGAATGTTGTTAATTCGGGCGATTCTACATTCACCAAAAGTAATTTTTTTAGATGAACCAACTTCTGGAATGGATCCAACCCTATCTCAAATCGTTCATGAACTACTACTAGAAATTAAAAACTCTGGGGCAACTATTTTTTTAACAACTCATAACATGGATGAGGCGACCAAATTATGTGATTCAATCGCTTTGCTTCATGAAGGAAAAATCGTTGAACAAGGTTCGCCTCGGGAGATTATTGATAAGTACAGTCAGACTGATAAGGTTAAAATAAGCTATTTTGATGGAAGAGAGATAATTGTTCCTAAAGAGGAAGCTTATAAGTATCTAGGAGAGAATACTAAAACGATCAATACTCTAGAAACAAGCCTTGAGAGTATCTTTATTCAATTAACAGGAGACAAATTATAATATGCTTAAACGATTTTTTAGTTTGTTATGGTTACGGTATAGATACCTTCTTCATAACAAAATAATTCTATTTGTATGTGTATTCACACCAATAGTCGACTTCTCACTTTTAAACTTTGTGCCAGATGTTCGTGGTTCGGTCTTTTTAATGAGTATGGCGATTATTACCATCTATAGTCTGACTGCTGGAACTTTTACTACACTAATCATCAGCGAAGAAAAAGATAAAAAGAATTTAAGAACGTTGATTTTAACAGGAGTCAAAACTCCAGAGTATATTTTTTCTACAATCTTATTTCCATTTCTATTTTCAATTATAGGTGTTTGGGTGATGCCTATTACTTTTGGCATCTCAATACCTAATCTTGCTCTATATTCATTAGTAACCTTCCTTACGATACTTTGTTTTATATTGGTCAACTTTGCAATAGCTTTGTTTAGTAAGAATCAAACACAAGCCTCTGCTGTAAGTCTAATATTCTATCTTGTCATTATGACTCTCCCTATGTTTTCGAGCATAAATAAATTTGCTAAATTATTAACAGATTTTTCTCTATTAGGAGCGCATAATCAATATGTTAATGATATCTCTGCCTTCAGTCTTTATAACATACAAGTTTTAGCATTGTTACTTTGGATCATGTTAATGTCCGCACTTGTATATACGGGATTCGTCTGGAATAAGAAACATTGAGATGATGTAAGCAATTAATCGAGCCTAGGTTACTGATAAA
>OLOB01001378.1_pt1 | contig 16046 bp, 16 predicted proteins | sample 1671911 | NCBI WGS metagenome assembly OLOB01 (sample SAMEA3136625, study PRJEB25190) | human gut metagenome | biome: human gut; feature: human-associated habitat; material: faeces | place: Austria | collected 2013
GGCGGTCAATACGGCAAGCGCCGTCCAGCAGGCTGTACTCGGTATGCACATGCAGGTGGGTAAATTGTCTTTGGGTGGTTTCAGGCATGGTCAAGTTTCCTTAGTGCTTTCGGCTCGTGTGGGCTTTTCGGATTCAGCGGTTTCGTCCAGGCGGCGGGCAGCCTCTTGGATGCGTTTTAAGCGGTGGGACAGCCCCGCCTTGCTAACAGGAGGGTCAAACTTTTGGGCCAGCTTGGCCAGCGGCAGGTCGGGGTACTGCATCCGCAGTTTGGCGGTCAGGCGCAGATTTTCCGGCAGGGTGCTCATGGCACCGGCGGCCTGCAGCTTTTCAATGGCCAGCTGCACCTGCACGGCGGCCTGGACACTTTTGCCCAGGTTAGCGGTCTCACAGTTGGAAAGGCGGTTGGTCTTATTGCGCATATCGTTGTACATGCGCTGGTCCATGATACGCATGGCGGCGTTGCCCGCCCCCATGAAGGTGAGCAGATCCTCGATATGGTCGGCCGATTTGATATAGACCGTGTTGGCTCCCTTGCGCAGGGCGCGATGGGGGTTGAAGTCGTGCTCGGCCAGCATGGCCTCCAACTGTTGGGAGAGATAGTGCCGAGTGGAGAGGAACTCCAGATTGTAGCTCTTCTCCGGGTCGGTCATCGTACCACAGCAAAGAAACGCTGCAGCGATGAAGGATTGCACGCAGTGCTGGCACTTGAAGTTCTCCGGCCGGATGCGCAGGGTCGGTTCCTTGCCGGTGTGGCCGAAAAGCTCCAGCAGGCGCTCGACCTCCACCACATCCTTGACGCTGAACTCAAACACCGGGCCGGTGGGGCGCTCCTTGCGCAGCACATCCCCCCGGATGCCGCAGCGGCGGTACAGCTTTTGGGCAAAGGCAGCCACGCCTTCGTTCTCGGTTTGCAGAACGATGCCGCGGTCATCGAAGTATTTACCAAAACAGGCCACCGCATAGGCGGCGGCCACAGAGCAGCATGGTTTGGAGATCCTATGGCGCAGGATCTCGTTTTTTACATCTTGTGAGAAGCTCATAAAACTCCCGATAAAGCGTAAATTTTATTTTTTACAGGGTGCGCTTGGCGTCGCGGTGCTGTACGCTGGGCTCGTAGCCCAGTTTTTCACAGAACTCGCCGATCTTGCGTGCAAAGGTGATGGAGCGGTGCTTGCCGCCGGTGCAGCCCACCGCGATCATCAGCTGGCTTTTGCCCTCCTTGACGTAGAGCGGCAGGGCGTATTCCAGCATGCTCTCATAGCGGCGCAGCAGCTCCTGGGATTCGGGGGCAGCCATGACGTAGTCCACCACTTCCTGATCCAGACCGGTGAGATTTTTCAGCTCCGGCACGTAGAACGGGTTGGGCAGGCATCGGACATCCAGCACAAGGTCTGCCTCCGGCGGGATGCCGAATTTGAATCCAAAGGACATCACGGTCAGGCGCATGGCACCCTTGGCTCCGCCATTTTTTGCAAAAAGATCGCAGATGCGTTCTTTGTTTTGTGCTGTAGAAAGCAGGGCGGTATTGATGACGTAATCTGCACGCTCCTGCAAAGGCTTCAATATTTTGCGTTCCTTTGCAAAGGCCTCCCGGGTGGAAATGCCCTCGGCAATGCTGATGGGGTGGCGGCGGCGGGTCTCGCTGTAGCGGCGCATGAGCACGTCATCCGGCGCATCCAGAAACAGGATCTTATAGGGTTTTTTCTGCGCATCCAGTTCCTGCAATGCCTGTTCGATCTCTTCCCGCGTACGGCAGCCACGCACATCCATACACAGCGCCACCCGTTCCAGCTGGTTATCGCCCGCCTTGGAAAAGGCCGTGATGCTGGGCAGAAGTGCCGCCGGGATGTTGTCAATGCAGAAATAACCGATATCTTCCAGCGCATTCATAGCAACCGACTTTCCTGCACCGGAAAGTCCGCTGACGATCAACAGTTCCATGGATCCGATCCCGCTCCTTTTTGAATCTATCTTATTTCACGACCCGGATCTCTTTTTCCAGATCGTAGCCGGTCTTTTCCTTTACAATGGCGCGCACCTCGTCACACAGTGCCAGCACATCGGCACAGGTGGCACCGCCCAGGTTCACTACAAAACCGCAGTGCTTGTCGCTTACGGCGGCACCGCCATGGCGGTAACCCCGCAGGCCGCACTGGTCGATGAGGGCCGCCGCAAAAGCGCCCGCCGGGCGCTTAAAGGTGCTGCCGGCGCTGGGCTTGTCCAGCGGCTGTTTGTCGATGCGCTTCTGCATCAGCTCGTTCATCCGGGCCTTGATGGCATCCGGGTCGCCTTTTTCCAGGTGGAACACTGCGCCAAGGATGCAGGCATCATTCTCTTCAAACGCGCTGTGCCGGTAGGAAAAATCCAGCTCGGACGCTTCACTGTCCACCCAGCGGCCGTCGGCGGTGAGATAGCTGACGGCTTCCAGCACATCCTTCATTTCGCCGCCGTAAGCACCGGCGTTCATGTAGACGGCACCGCCCACCGTGCCGGGGATGCCATAGGCAAATTCCAGCCCGGTGTAGCCGTGCTGGAGGGCAAATTTGCACAGCTCGGAAAGTTTCAGACCTGCCGGTGCCGAAATATAATCGCCGTCGGCATTCTGATAAATCGACAGTCCCATTCCCGCTGCTTCGGCAGAAACATCAATGACTGCTCCTCGAAAGCCCTCGTCTGCAAACAGGATGTTGCTGCCATTGCCCAGCAGGTAATAGCGGATCTCCGCCTGTTTGCAGAACTGAACGGCCTGGCAAAGCTGATCTTCATCCCGCGGCATCACAAACAGGTCGGCCGGGCCGCCAATGCGGAAAGTGCAGTGTGCCGAGAGCGGCTCGTTTTCTTTATAAAGGATTCCAGCCGCCTGCAGCTGCTGCTTGAGTTGTTCCATGGTGCGTGCTCCTTTAGTCCAGTTTATCGTCCAGACCCAGACGGATCAGCAGCTCCTTGGCCGCATTGTAACCCATCTTTTTCTGGCGGTTGTTGATGGCCGCGGTTTCCAGCACCACAGCAAGGTTGCGTCCGGGCGAGACCGGAATGCTGGTGCTGGGAATGCTGACGCCCAGAATGTCGTAATATTCGTTTTCCAGACCCGTACGCTGGTAATTCTTGGTGGGGTCCCAGGCTTCCAGCTGGACCACCAGGTCCAGGCTCTCGCTCAGCTTGACCGCACCCACACCGAACACCCGGGCCACATTGACGATGCCAATGCCGCGCAGCTCAATGAAGTGGCGGATATTCTCCGGAGCGGTGCCCATGATCTGCCGGTTGGACACCTTGCGCAGCTCTACCGCATCGTCGGCCACCAGACGGTGCCCGCGCTTGACCAGCTCAATGGCCAGCTCGCTCTTGCCGATGCCGCTGTCGCCCAGGATCAGGATGCCCTCGCCGTACACCTCCACCAGCACGCCGTGCCGGGTGATGCGGGGAGCCAGCTCCAGGTTCAGCACGCTGATCAGGCTGCCCATCAGGGTGCAGGTCGTCTCGTTGGAGCGCAGCAGCGCCACGCTGTGCTTTTTGGCCAGCTCCAGCATCTCCGGGAACGGTTCCAACTCTTCGCTGCGGCCCACGATAACAGCCGGCGGCTGCTGGCGGAACAGCTGTTCCAGCGCCTCGTAGCGCTTTTCGGCCGAGAGCCCGGACAGAAAATTCATCTCTGCCAGACCCATGATCTGCAGACGGAGTTTATCAAAATAGTCATAGTATCCGGCCAGAAACAGACCCGGACGGTTGACCTCTGCGATCTCAACATTGATCTGGTCCAGTTCTTTGGGGGTATAGACCACCTCCAGGCTGACGCGCTCGGTCAGCGTTTTGAGCGAGACGTTGAACGTACCCATCCTTGTTCCTCCTGTGTTCTTGTGCCCGGCTGTGCGCCGGCAGCGGCACAATATATTCCTCCTTATATTATAATCGAGACGATTCCAGATTACAATCACTCTTTTCGGAAAAGTTCCTGACAATTTCCCGGGTCCTGAACTTCCACCCGAAAAAGCAAAGCACCCCATCTGCCGTACAAATTTTACCGTGTACCGCAGATGAGGTGCTTTTCCCTGCCTTGTTTTTTATCTTTTGAAAATATATTTTAGCAAGGCTATGACCACAAGGATTGGAAGGCCAAAAATAACAAGGATCATAATTAATTCGTTCGGGGTCATGATTTTGCTCCTCTCTGCGCTTGAAATTCTTCCAAGGATAAGCAAGGCTCATCCACTTATACAGCAATTATATAACGTTTTGTTTTATATGTCAATATAACAATTCGTTATGCGCTATATTCCCATTATCGCAAGATTAGAAGTCAGCGTAGCTGCAACGGCATAGTTGCGATACACAAACCAACGTTGTTGCTATTGCATTAAAAAGTTGGTTTGCTAGAAAGTTCTCCAGGATGAGAGGTGTTTGCCAATGTATCAACGCATCCGCGATCTGCGCGAAGACCGGGATCTGATGCAAAAAGACCTTGCAGCATATCTGAAATGCACACAGGTTTGTTATTCCAATTACGAAACTGGAAAGCGTGATATCCCGACCGATGTGCTCAAGGCGCTTTCCCTATACTATGATACAAGTGTTGACTATATCCTTGGTTTGACCGACGAACCAAAGCCTTATCCAAAACCGACCCGATAACACAGTCTGGCAGGAACGACCTGCTATGCTGTGTTTTTTTGTGCCCCGTGCACAAGATTTTTACATTTTTCTTACTTTACATGAGTTTTACATTCCGCAGATTTCAAATTTTACATTGCCGCCCTATACTGAGATCAGGAAGAAAACACGTCAAATCAAAGTGAGGAAAATCCTTATGACTATTTTCAATGTCTTTTCTCTGCTGGGCGGCCTGGCCCTGTTCCTGTTCGGCATGGACATCATGGGCAAGGCGCTGGAAAAGCAGGCCGGCGGCCAGCTGCAGAAGATCCTGAGCAAGCTGACCGACAGCCCGCTCAAAGGTTTCTTTCTGGGTCTGTGCGTAACGGCCATCATCCAGAGCTCCAGCGCCACCACCGTCATGGTGGTCGGTTTTGTCAACAGCGGCATCATGGAGCTGCATCAGGCTATCGGCGTGATCATGGGCAGCAACGTGGGCACCACCGTCACCAGCTGGATCCTGAGCCTTTCGGGTCTGCAGGGTGACAGTGTGCTGATCAAGATGCTCAAACCCACTTCTTTCAGTCCTTTGCTTGCATTTATCGGCATTTTGCTGTATATGTGTAAGAGTGAGAAGAAAAAAGGTGTGGGCACCATCCTCATCGGCTTTGCCGTGCTGATGACCGGCATGACCACCATGTCCAACGCAGTGCTGCCGCTGCAGGGCGAAGAGTGGTTCACCAGCCTGTTCGTTCGCTTCTCCAACCCCATCCTTGGTGTGCTGGTGGGCGCACTGGTCACCGGCATCATCCAGAGTTCCAGCGCCAGTGTGGGCATTCTGCAGGCGCTGAGCGCCACCGGCGTGATCACCTACGGCAGTGCCATCCCAATCATCATGGGCCAGAACATCGGCACCTGTGTCACAGCGCTGATCTCCTCGGTGGGTGCCACCAAGAATGCCCGCCGGGCCGCCATGGTGCACCTGTACTTCAACATCATCGGCGTGACCATCTTCCTGTTTGGTTTCTACGGTCTGAACGCCGTGTGCCACTTTGCCTTTGTGGATTCCACCATTGAAGCCTGGGGCATCGCCGTGGTGCACTCCGCCTTCAACATCCTGGCCACCCTCATCCTGCTGCCTTTTGCCAACGGGCTGGAAAAGCTGGCCATCCTCACCATCCCGGATTCCCCGGAAAAAGAGAGCTTTGCCCTGCTGGATGAGCGTCTGCTGAACACCCCGGCTGTGGCCGTGGAGCGCGCCCGCAGCGCCACCGCCGACATGGCAGAGCTGGCCCGCGTGGGCGTGGTGCAGGCCATGAGCCTGACCCACCAGTGGAACGACGAGCTGGCCCAGAAGGTGCGTGACGAGGAAAGCACCGTGGACCGTTATGAGGACGCTCTGGGCACCTACCTTGTCAAGCTGTCCGGCCGCGAGCTGAACCACGCCGACAGCCAGAGCGTGAATACCCTGCTGCACACCATCAGCGATTTCGAGCGCATCAGTGACCACTCGGTCAACCTGCTGGAATCCGCAGAGGAAATGCACCAGAAGAACATTGAATTTTCCAAGGACGCACAAGAGGAGCTGCAGGTGCTGGAAGATGCCGTGCAGGATATCCTGAGCCGCACCACCGACGCCTTCCGCAAGGGAGACCTGCACCTGGCCAGCAAGGTAGAGCCGCTGGAAGCTGTGGTCAACGAGCTGGTGCGTGCCATCAAGGCACACCACATCGCCCGCCTGCAGACCGGCAGCTGCTCCATTGAGTACGGCTTTGTGCTGGATGATCTGCTGACCAACTACGAGCGTGTGTGCGACCACTGCAGCAATGTGGCTGTTGCCCAGATCGAGGTAGCACAGGACAGTTTTGACACCCACGCTTACCTCAACGATCTGCGCCATGGCAAAGATACCAAGGAGAGCGAAGAATTTCATCGTCGACTGGACAAATACCGGGAGCGGTATCTCTTCCCGGACAATCAATCTGCGGAGGAATTTGACAAATGATCTATATCGTAGAAGATGATGACGCCATCCGTGAGCTGGAGCAGTATGCCCTGCAGTCCAACGGTTATGAAGTGGCCAGCTTTGCCAGTTCCGAACCGTTCTGGCAGGCCATGCGCACCGAAGCCCCGGAGCTTGTGATCCTGGACGTGATGCTGCCCGGCGAGGATGGGTTCTCCATCCTGAAAAAGCTGCGCAACACCCCTTCCCTGCACCGGCTGCCCATCATCATGGTCACGGCCAAATCCAGCGAGCTGGACACCGTGCGCGGGCTGGACTGCGGTGCCGACGACTACATTTCCAAGCCGTTCGGCATCATGGAGTTCCTCAGCCGGGTGCGTGCTTCTCTGCGCCGGGCGGCTCCGGAGGAACGGCCCAATGTGCTCAGCTTCCATGAGATCCTGCTGGACAATGCACGTCACAGCGTGACGGTGAACAACCAGCCTGTCGAACTGACCTACAAAGAATACAGCCTGCTGCGCCTTCTGCTGGAGAACACCAACCTTGTGGTGACCCGCGAGACGATTTTGCAGGTGGTGTGGGGCACCGACATTTCGGTGGAAAGCCGCACCGTGGACATGCACATCCGCACCCTGCGCAAAAAGCTGGGCGATGCCGGACACTACATCTGCACCATCCGCAAGGTGGGCTACAAGCTGGCCGATGACGAGGAGGCTGGAGACGAATGAAGCCGCACAGCATGGAAGAAAAAATCAGCTACCGGCTGTTCCTCATGGGCTTTCTGGGGCTGCTGTTCACCGCAGCACTGTGCATCTTTGTCTTTCACCGGGCTTTTACCGCCCAGGCTTGGGATGACCTGGAAAAAGAGAGCGATCTCATCCGTGCCGGGTATGACCTGACCAGCGAGCCGCAGCAGCTTTCTTTCTTTGTGACCGGCGACCTGCGCATTACGCTGATCTCTCCGGACGGCGACGTGATCTTTGAGTCTGCCACTGATCAGCCCATGGAGAACCATCTTACCCGTCCGGAGATCGTGCAGGCTCTGCAGGGCAGCATCGGCAAGGACATCCGTGATTCCCAGACCATGGGATATGAGACCTATTATTATGCCGTGCAGCTGCCCGGCGGCAACATCCTGCGCGTGGCGCAGGACGCCGAAACGGTGTGGTCGGTCTACGACGGAGCCCTGCCGGCCATCGTGCTGAGCTGCGTTGCCCTGATGTTGGCTGCCGCGATCCTGTCCACCCTGCTCACCCGCGCCCTTGTGCAGCCGGTGCTGAACATGACCGAGGATCTGGACCACATTCAGGATAAGGTCCCGTACAAGGAACTGATCCCCTTTGCCGAGAGCATCCATGCCGACCGCATCCTGCGGGAAAACAACGAGAAGATGCGGCAGGATTTCACCGCCAATGTGAGCCACGAGCTCAAGACCCCGCTGACCAGCATTTCCGGGTATGCGGAACTGATCGAGACCGGCATCGCCAAGCCAGAGGATGTGTCCGGTTTTGCTCAGAAGATCCATGGCGAAGCCAGCCGGATGATCCAGCTGGTGAACGATATCCTGCAGCTGTCCAGCCTGGACAACGCCTCCGAGACCTCCTCCATGCCGGAAATGGAGGTCGTGGACCTGCTGGACGTGGTCAAGGAGTGTGTGGAGCGTCAGAAGCTGAACGCCCGCCACGCCTACATCACCCTGACCTATCTGGGCGAGAGCGCACCGGTGCGGGGCAACCGCAATCTGTTGGATGAATTGTGCCAGAACCTGTGTGACAACTCCATCCGCTACAACCGCCCCGGCGGCAAGGTGCAGATCGTGACAGCATGCACCCGGGACGGCCATTGCAGCCTGACCGTGACCGACAACGGCATCGGCATCCCGCGCGAGTCGCAGAACAGTGTGTTCGAGCGCTTCTACCGGGTGGACAAGAGCCGCAGCAAGGCCACCGGCGGCACCGGTCTGGGGCTGGCCATTGTCAAGCACATTGCCCTCATCCACGGGGCCCGCATCAAGCTGGAAAGTCAGGTGGACGTCGGCACGACCATCACGGTCACCTTTCCCACGGCATCCTGATTTTTCAAGCACCCAGAAATACAACGTCTGCCTGCAGCTGCGGGCAGGCGTTTTTTGTTGGGTCAAACCCGTCGGGAGAGCCTGTGCGCAGCAGACTGTGCTCCTGCAGATGCAGCAGGTCTGTCCCCTGCTGCCAGCAGGAACGTACCACCCCAAGGCAAAGCTCTTCCAACTGTTGACACTGTGTCGCATCCGGCTGCGGCGTGCCGTAGGCCGTCTGGCAGTCCAGACGCAGGGTGGCCATCTGCTTCCGGAGATCAACTGAGACGGTGCACCGCCGGATGGTTACACGCTTTCCTTGCAGCCAGAAGGTTCGTTTGCCCGGTGTGCCCGTCAGAAGAAGAAACGCCTCTGTCTCGTTTTCTGTCAGGTGCTGCACCGCACCGCTCCCGGTGCGGAAGGCCCCGCTGCCAGAAACCATCACTTTCCCTTCCTGTGCTTCGGGCAAGCAAAGCACAGGAAGCAGCATGCTTTCCTCGTGTGCATACAGCCGGGGCATTGCCGCCGATCCCGTTTTGAGTTTGTCCAGCAGTTTGTCGGGCAGCGTCTCCGTTTTTCCGCACGACTGCAAGAGTATTTCCAGATCAAATTCCGTGCAGGAAAGTCGGGCCGCTGTGCGCCCGCAGCCGCGTTCCAGCACCAGATTCTCATAAGCTGCCAGCACGGCATCCTCCGTCTGCTCCGGGAACAGTACATAATCGCACAGACGATAATCTGCCGTCTGCGGCAAAGTTCCTTCGGCAGCGGCAAGGGCTGTTTCCAATGTCTGCCCTCGGCCATCGGCGATGCGCAGTGCGGCTGAGGCATCGGCTGCGTCGGCTGCCGCTTCCGGCGACTGATACAAAAGCCCCACCGACCAGGTCTGTTCCTTCTGTTCCAGATAAACCACCCGTATCATACTTTTTTCAGTGGTCTCACAGCGCAGGAACAGCAGGCACCAACCGACAAGCACCGCATAAAGCAGAATTCGGGCCCACCGCTGCTTCATTGCCGCACTTCCTTTCGCTTTTGTATGGCGTACTCCTGCCCCAGCATCCGGACGGCCGTGCACAGCACCCCGATGCGAAAAATCGCGCAGGTCAGCCAGACCAGCAGCAGCGCCGCGTCCAGCCGGGAAAATGTCCCGGTGCTCCATGCACGCAGCAATTCCCGCGCCGGGTATGTCCGACCGAACACCAGTGCCATGCCAAGCGTTGCCGTCGTTTGTACAAGGGCTGTGAGAATGGGCAGGCAGACACCACGCCGCTCCTCCCGGCCGCAGAGCAGCGGTACCGCAAAGTATTCCGCATAGACCGGAACGGTGAATGCCGTGCTCTGCGGCGCAGCCTGCGCAAACAGCCCGACCCAGTGCATCTGCCGGGACAGCCCCAGCAGACACACCGCGCTTCCCACCGCCACAAACCACCACAACACCTGCGCCGGGGCACCCCATGCGCGGGCAGGCATCTGCCAGCCCACCCAGAGCAGCAGCGGCAAAAACCCCAGCAATGCCAGCGAAGAAAACTCTTCCCGGCAGACTTGCAGAGCCTTCCAGAATGTTCCGGCCAGTTCCACCGCCAGCCAGACCTGCAGGCAAAATGCAGCTGCCCAGGCGGCAGGCTTTGGCGGGCCGGACTGCCAGAACCGACTGACCAAAGCAGAAAGTATCATCAGCAGTACTGCAGCCAGCACCTCCTGCCAGAGGAGTGCCCGGGGCGAACTGCATACCGGCAGACGCTCTGCCGCCGCCGCGGCAAAGATGCTGAGGGCCACTGCCGGCAATGAAAATTTGTCCTGCGTTTTATTCATGCGCGGGGCCTCCGTTTTTGCCAGATGTTGAACCCCTTGCGGGACAGGTGCCGATAGTTGCGCCGGATGACGCCGTCCTCGGCCAGCGGGCTTTGCGGGAACGGATGCTGTGCAAGATACGGCACCCCCAGCATCCCGGTGCCGGACAGGCTGAGCAGCAGCACAAAAAAAGCCCCGGCCAGTCCCACCGGCCCGGCAAGCCCCGCAGCCACCACTACGCCGATGCGCAGCAGGGTGGCCGGTTCGTACAAAGCGGGCGTGACGAACACCGCAATGGACGTAATGCTGGCCACAAAGATGACCGGGGTGCTCATCAGGCCGGTGGCAATGGCGGCATCGCCCAGAATGAGGGCGGCCACCAGACTGACCGAATGCCCCAGCGACTGCGGCATCCGCAGCCCGGCCTCCCGGATAACTTCCAGCAGCAGGATGACCAGCAGCATTTCTGCAAACAAGGGCAGCGGCGTAGCCTTTTCGGCGGCTTCAATCTTATACAGCAATTGGGGCGGGATCAGCTCTGGCAGATAGACCGCCAGACAAACGAACGCCCCCGGCAGAAAGACCGTGAGGTAAAAGGAAGCATAGTTCAGCACCCGCAAGAAGGAGGCGAACACAGCAGTGGACGCGTAGTCGTCCAAGCATTCAAAGTTTTCACAGAAGAGCGCCGGCAGCACCATGGCCGACGGGCTGCCGTTGACCAGCACTACAATGCGGCCCTCACATAGTTTGGCCGAAGCCGCCGCCGGGCGCTGGGTGTAGCTGACCGGAGTGAACAGCCGTGCCCGGCTGGGCAGAAGCCACGGTACAAAATAGCTGCTGTCCAGCAGCAGCTCCGGCTTTGCAGCGGCAAGGGTCTGCCGTACCTGGCGCACCATGGCGGGGTCTGCTTTGCCCCTGCAGTAGCAAATAGCGTACTCTGTCCCTGCTGCGGTGTCGGCCTGCGCCACCTCCAACACCAGATCATCGGTACGGACCAGACGACGCAGCAGGCTCAGGTTCACCCGCAGCAGGTCGGCAAAACCCTCCCGCGAGCCGCGCAGGTTGCCCTCTCCTTCCGGCTCGTCCACCGAGCGGTACTTGAGGGCCTGCACCGAAAAAGCAATGCCTTTCGCGCAGCCATCCAATAGCAGCACTGCCATGCCTGCCGTTAACCGCTTGACAAGATCCGGCAGATCCTCCACCGGGGTGCTCTCGGCCGGGGAAGCGGAACCATGCAGGATGTGCTCATACACTTCCTGCCCGGTGCATGGGCAGGGCTGCTGCAGCGCCTGCCGACTGGCCGCGTCCAACAGCAGCTCCCACAGTGAATCCAGACTGGCCATGCCGTCAAACAGCACAATGCAGCCCCGGCAATGATAAATCATGATTTCCTTGGCATAATAATCCGCAGAGGCACCGAACCGGGCGTCCAGCTCTGCCAGATTTTCGGCCAGATGCAACGACAACTGCTGCACACAACATCCACTCCTTTGCACAGCAGTATGCCCGCCCGGAGCCGGTTCCATACCGGCGGGTGCCGACAGGAGGTTTCCACGATGAAGTTGTTGATCTTCCGCACGATTTTGATCTACCTGTGCGTGCTGTTTGCCATGCGGCTGATGGGCAAGCGTCAACTGGGGGAACTGCAGCCCGAAGAGCTGGTGTCCACCATCCTGATCTCAAATCTGGCGTCCATCTCCATTGAATCGGAGGATGTTCCGGTGACGGCCAGCCTGATCCCGCTGTTTCTCATTGCTGCGCTGGAGCTGCTGGGCTCGGCGCTGAGCTTCCGCAGCCAGAAGTTTTTCAATCTGTTGTCCGGGCGGCCCAAAACCGTGATCCTGAACGGAGAGATCGACCAGAACGCTCTGCGCACCCTGCGCCTGACGGTGGCCGACCTAATGGAAGCGCTGCGCGGCAAGGACGTCTTTGATCCGCGGGATGTGTCCTACGCGGTCATTGAGACGAACGGGACTCTTTCGGTGGCATTGCGGCCGGAAAAGGAACCCGCACGGCTGACTGACCTGCAGCTGCGGGTAGAGCACTGCCACGCAACCATCCCCTTTGTGCTGGATGGGCAGGTGCTCGAGGACAACCTGCACTGGTGCGGCAAAGACCGTGCCTGGCTGGAACGCACGGCGCAGGCCAATACCCTGCTGCCGCAGGAAATCCTACTTCTTGTCGGCAATGAGACCGAGGACTATTTTCTTTTGAAAAAGGAGCGCCGCGCTACGGTGCATGAGGGCCGGAAATGAAACGGATCTACGCCTGCTTTGCCATCGTGGCCGCTTTGCTGGCCACTGCCTTTTACAGCAGCTTTCAGGTACAGCGCTTTGCCGATGACATTTCCACCGACCTGGACTGTGCCATTGAGGCCATTCGCAACAGTGACCTACCCACCGCCCGGCAGGCACTGGCTCGCGGGGCCGGCCGGTGTGACCGGATGCGGGAAAAGATGAACCACCTGCTGCGCACGGAAGATTTTACCGAGCTGGAAGCGGCCCTGCGCACCGCCGACGGGCACCTGGAGCAGAACGCCCCGGAGGAAGCCTTCGGTGAGCTGCGCCGGGCACAGGTGCGGGTGGAGACTTTGCAATGGCTGGCCCGGCGGTTTGTGTAAACACAAAAAGCACCGCTTCCCTGCTGCTGTACAGAGAAAGCGGTGCTTTGCAAATTACGGGTTACTGTGCGTCCTTCCGGTCGCCCATGAGCTTTTTCAGTTCATTGAAAAAGCTCTCCACATCGGCAAACTGCCGGTAGACCGAGGCAAAGCGGACATAGGCCACCTCGTCGATCTTTTTCAGTTCCTGCATGGTCAGCTCACCGATGCGCACACTGGGGATCTCGCGGTCGTAGGAACTGAGCAGGGTCTGCTCGATGCTGGTGACCGCGCGCTCAATGGCCTCGTAGCTCACGGGGCGCTTGGCGCAGGCCCGCAGCATGGCATTCAGCAGCTTCTGCCGGTCAAACGGCTCCCGGGAGTTGTCCTTTTTGATGACCACGAGCGGGACTGTTTCCACCACCTCGTAGGTCGTGAAGCGCATATGGCAGCTCAGACATTCCCGGCGGCGGCGGATACGCTCACTGTCTTCGGTAGGGCGCGAGTCGATCACCTTGGATTCCTCAGCACCGCAATAGGGACATTTCATGTTCTGTTCCTCCTGAACCTCTGCGGGAATTTTGCGTCAGGCCTTTTTGCCGGACTTGGGGCTGCGCTCGCTCCACAGCATCCATGCCGAGGTGGAGACGCACAGCGAAGTGTACACGCCGCTGATCATGCCCATCATCAGCGGGAAGGCAAAGGTAAAGATGCTGTCCAGACCGTAGAGCTTTGCCACGATGCACAGCACACCCAGTGCCATCACGGTGGTGATGGTGGTGATGAGGGTACGGCGGGCAGACTGGTTGACCGAACGATTGACCAGCTCTTCAAAGCTGGCCTTCTTGCCCATCAGGGCGCGGTTCTCGCGGATGCGGTCGTACACCACGACGGTATCGTTGATGGAGTAACCCAGAATGGTCAGCATGGCCGCAATGAAGTTGCCGTCCAGCGGAGTGCGCAGCAGCACAAAGGTGCCAAACACCACCATCAGGTCGTTCACCAGTGCCAGCACAGCCATCATGCCGCCGGTGAGGCCGCCGATGTTCTTGAAGCGCAGGGCGATGTACAGCAGGATGAGCACCAGCGCGAACAGCACTGCCACCAGGCTCTTCTGCAGGAACTTGGTGCCCATGGCAGCGCTGACGTTGCTCAGGGACAGCTGCGCGAAGTTGTTGTCCGGGTAAGTCTCGTTCAAAGAGTCCAGCAGAGCCTCCACCTGATCGGTGGTCACGGTCTCGGTGCCGGGCATGGAGATCTTCAGGGTCTGGTCACCGGTGGCCACGTTCTCGCCGGTCTGCAGGGTCAGGCCGGTGTTCTCCAGTGCATCGGAGGCGGTCTGCTGCACCTGTGCCATCTCAAAGCTGCCGTCGTAGCTCAGGGTGATCATGGCACCGCCGGTGAACTCGGTGTCCAGATGGACACCGAACACCACAGCACACAGCACGATGGCTGCCATCAGGCAGGAGGAAAAGACCAGGAACTTTTTGCGCAGACCCACAAAATTGACCTGCTTTTTCTCGGTCTCATCCTTGCCCAGCTTGGCAGCACCGTACAGCCAGGGGTTGCGCAGAGCCTTGATGGAGGCCGCACCGCGGATCATGACGCGGGTGGCAAACACGCCAAACACGAAGTTGAGCAGCACGCCGGTCAGCAGCGTATAGCCAAAAGCGTAAATGGTACCGGCGGTGGAGGGGCCAAAGGCAAAGAACACAAAGTGCAGTGCCTTGGCAAACAGGCCGTCCGAGGGGCCGAAGGCACCCATCAGCACGATGGCCACGATGACAATGGTCACGTTGCCGTCGATGATGGGGGTCAGGCCGCGGGCAAAGCCGCTCTTCAGTGCGCCGTCCAGGGACTTGCCATTCTTCAGCTCTTCCTTGATGCGCTCGGCCGTAATGACGTTGGCGTCCACGCCCATGCCAATGGCCAGAATGATACCGGCAATGCCGGGCAGCGTCAGGGTAAAGCTCTCAAACACCGGGAAGTAGCCGGAAACAAAGGCCAGCGTAGCGGCCACCTGACCGGCCAGTGCAATGCAGGCCAGAAAGCCCGGCAGACGGTACAGCACCGTCATGAACACCACGATCAGTGCAAAGGCGATGACGCCGGCCAGCACCATGGCGCTCAGGCTGTTCTCGCCCAGGCTGGGGCTGACGGTGGAGTAGCTGTCCACCTTGAGGGCAAAGGGCAGTGCGCCGGAGTTGATCTGGCGGGCCATCTTGACCACGGCATCCTGCGTGAAGGGGTTGGAAGCCGAACTGGTGATGATGGCCTCGCCATCGGTGATGGCCGCGTTGACGGTGGCCGTGCTCACATTCTCGTCATCCAGCCAGATGCTGATGGTGCCGTTGGAAGCAGCCAGACGGGTGGTGGCCTCACCAAAGGCCTTGGCACCCTCGTCGGTGAACTTCAGGGACACATAGTACTCCGAAGCACCGCCGCTGGTCACCGGGCCGTACTGGGCCGCTGCGCTCTCGATCATGGAACCGTCCAGGATCAGGTCACCGTCGGCGCTGCTGCCCTCGCGGAAGGTCAGATAGGCCGTGGTGCCGATCTCCTCAATGGCAGATTCCGGGTCGAAGTCGGTCTCACCGGACTGCCACGGGAACTCCAGGATCAGGCTGTCGGAGCTGGGATCCACATACAGCTCGTAGTCGGTCACGTTCAGTGCGACCAGACGGTTCTCAATGACGAGCTGTGCCGCTTCCAACTGCTCTTCGGTGGCATCGTAGTCCTCCGAGGGCACAAAGGTGACGTTGACGCCGCCTTTGATATCCACGCCGAACCGGATGTCCTTTGCACCCTTGATGTAGGTGGTGGTCACATCGCCGTACTTTGCCGACACGCCGAAAAACGCCGTGTACACAAACGCAAGGATCAGAAGCACTGTGACGACCAGGTGCCATGCTTTGCCTTTTGTCTTCATATGTTTCAGGAATACCTCCAAACGTCCCGTTTGCTGCGGGACCCGTTATTGAAACCTCCCCCGGCAGGCCCGGCGGACCGCACGGAGGAGGTTTTTACAAAGAAATGTTATGCCTGCTCTGGCAGC
>OLOB01001380.1_pt1 | contig 16032 bp, 13 predicted proteins | sample 1671911 | NCBI WGS metagenome assembly OLOB01 (sample SAMEA3136625, study PRJEB25190) | human gut metagenome | biome: human gut; feature: human-associated habitat; material: faeces | place: Austria | collected 2013
AACAAAGCAACTTCTTCAAGCACGTTGCTCGAAAGAACATCATCAGGATCAAAAAAGTTGATATAGGAACCCAATGCCACTTCAAGTCCTGCATTCCTTGCTGCAGATAAACCTTTGTTCTTCTGCTCGATATAAACGATGTTGTCTGGGTATGCCGTCTGATACTTTGCGCAAATCTGTCCACTATTGTCTGTTGAGCCATCGTTTACAAATACGATTTGAACATTATCCGCAAAACCAATCGTTTGATTCAAAACGCTCTCAACTGCCTCGTCAATATATGACTCAACGTTGTATACCGACATAATAATTGAGAATTTGAATCGGTTTTTCATAACCAAATGCCTTCCTAATCCATACAGCAACGTTAGTTTATCATCGTTGGCTCATGCATCGAACTGCCGCATCCACCGAGCTATTTATCGTCGGCAATACGAGGCTCGAGCTCAAGCGACGAGGTGCACCCGCCCCCTGGTCGGTAGCTGCCTCAACGGAAACTTGCTGACATAGTCGATTGATTACGACCCGAAATAAGGAGCTCGCCCAAAGCTACCCAGAAACGCACGAAACTCCCTGAGAAGCCATGCTCCACAGCGCATGCTGACAATGAGCATCACCGTCGTCAGCCGATGCGAATCGCCTCCTGCGAGGAATAGCGCTCAATCAAAAAGCACCGAAATAGATGATGCCGCAACAAACGCACGGCGTCTATCCGTGATACCATGACAAGCGGAGACCAGAGGATGGACCGAGGCAGACAAACTCCATGCAGCATTGAGTAATACCTGGTGCTAGCGACATAGCCGAACCAGCATGCATCCGTCTCCCCCTACCTGTTCCATCTTGCTCGCAAAGTACTTAAACAGCTTTTCGTCAGAATTCGTGTACAATCGTTTTTCGATAAATGTCGACAGCGTTAATAGCTCCCCTGACGATAACTTAACTCTCTTATCAATGCATGCATCTAAAGATTGCGCGACATCTCTCTCAACAATTCGTTTCCACGCAACCGTTAAATCCTCGTCAGTTTTGTCGTATTCCTTCTGAAGATGAAGAATGCGCTGGAAAACCCTTATGTTCGAATGCGGATCGTCCCATGAGGTCACCGAAGCATGATCTCGTTCCGGATCGAACGACACGTGGTAATAGTCGTAATCCGCGGCTACAGAAATAACCTTCGAACGCAAATATGCCTCAAGCACGAAGGGGATATCCTCTGGCATGTCGTCGGGGAACTTCATATCGGCTATAAGCTCCCTGCGGAACAGCTTTAATGGCGCAAACGTCCAGCATACTTTCGAATGGCGCAAATCCGCCATTGGCTGATTGTGCGTGAACATCGAGCGAGGAGTCTTCCTGCCGTTTTCTCCGATCAGCTTAACGAGCAGAACGTCGCTATCCCATTCCGTCGCATGATCGAGCATTCGCTCAACCGCTTCAGGACCAAGCCAATCGTCGGCATCTAGGAAAAAGATATACTTACCTTTCGCGCGCTCGATTCCGCGATTTCGAGGCCGGGAGGGAGATTCTGACGGAGTTTCCAACTTGTCGATATCAAACAGGTCCGGATAACGCGCAGCATATTCCTGAATAACGCCCCATGTGCCATCAGAAGAGCAATCGTCGGTCACCACTACCTGCATTCGTTCTCGCGGGTATGTTTGAGACAAAATCGAATCAAGGCCCTTAGCTATCCTGCTCTCAACGTTGTAAGCGGGAATCACGATACTAATATCGACCCCGTTTCGATCCTCTTCCGACAGCACATCAAGCGCCTTGGTCTTCCCCGGAGAATTCAGCGGAGGAACGAATACGGCATTGTAAATCCGCTCGGTAGCGTGACCGTCGCAAGCGCTCATGAATTTTGAGCGGAACGCGTCGACCTCAGACTTATCGAATCGCTCGTCGACATGCTTTACCCAATCGATAAGCGATTCGTTATCGCGAAACACCGGTCCCGGAGTTAGTTCCTCGTACGGGTAATAGAAGCCGCGCCAATCGCAATAATCGTCCAAGTCATATGCGAAGAACGCCATGGGGCGCCCGAATAGCGAGTATTCGAACACCAACGACGAATAGTCGGATATGCACACGTCGGCAACGCAGAGCAGCTGATCAATAGGCAAATCACGCGTAACATCAAACGCGAAATCAGCACATTCGGATGGAATCGGCGGTAACTGCTTCACGAATGGATGATGCTTTATCAATAGCACCACATGATCACCTACAGCGTCCTTCAACGCGCAGATATCCAGCTTATCGGGTCCCTCAGCCTTCGCTACGCGACCCCTGAACGTCGGTGCGTATAGCACGACCCTTTTGCCCTCGATTGCAGGGACGGCTTCTTTAACCTTATTTCGTGCATTAACAAGAAACTCCTGATCAAAGAAGACATCCGTACGGCTAACCCCAAGCGGCTCGATGATCTCCGGGGCATCTTGCAGCACCATGGCCTCTTCATACGCCCAAGCAACTTCGGGGCTGCTAACCGTTACGAGCGAGAGATTCTTGTAGAACGGGTGTTTGAGCAGGTCTTTTTTACTTCCACCGAACTTCAGCTCGGCAGTGCTCATCCCCCATTTTTTAAAGGCACCGCACGCATGCCACAGCTGCACAACACGCGTTTCCGGCCGCAATTGTATGCAACTGACCAAATCGGAAGCATCCGACAAGAACACGACTTCCACGCGGGAAATATCATGCAACGCCCTCACGCTGTTTTTGAGGTACTGAATATAGGAAACATGATTCTGGTTCAGCGTAAGGTACCTTGGCGACTTCCCCGGATCATCTTCAAGCCGCTTAAACAGCAGTTCAAAACTATCGGGCATGGCCGTTTCCTTCGTTTCGAAGAAAAGAACGCGCCCTCGCACAACAGGTTTTCGCGAAAAGTATCTATACGCTAGCGGGAATACCAGCCCCAGCGTCACATCCTTAACAAAGCGCTTGGCAACGCGCTTGATGAAACCAACCATTCCCGGTTCCGACCTTTCCATTGCAACGTCGACAATCGCCAACGACAGAACAAGCCTTTATCGTTCTTTCACCCGAGCAATAGCGAATGAGGCTATATCTTCAGCGGAGTTTGACGAACAGCCGGCGAACGAATCCCCAACGAATCGTTCAAGCTCGTCATGCGGATACGTCTCATGATCCGTAGACCATTGCTCCAAAAGATCAACCAGTTCTCCAGGAGAACTCGCTGTAATGCCAGGACACAAAAGCGCCGGATCGGCGTTCAAGCCAGGCGACGATCGGTAATGCGCGATGTCGGGGATATAGAATCCGACCATCTTACCAAGCAAATATGCCTCATAGACAATCGACGAGTAATCGGTTATGACGATATCCGCGTCGATAAGACTCGTCGGCACATCTCCACCAGAATCTTTGCCCGCCGTAAGCGGATGAGCCGACCAAACAACATCGTACTCGCCCGATTGGAATACCTGTTCTGCCCTATCACGTAAATTGACAAAGGGATCGACAGCTTTGTCGTACTTGCGAATCGTAGGGGCGAACAAGACCGTACACTTTGCGCCGGCACCACTGCTCTTCTCCACCTTTGCGGATCGAGTCGCACCACGCAAGTCGCGCAACTTACGGTATTCCGGCCGACCAAGAGGCAAAACGCGCTCGATTGGGCACGCAAACGCCTCGGCAAACGCCTTACGAGCGCCTTCACCTGAGCAAATAACCCATGAGTTGTTCCGATGAATCCGAAATAGAGCTGCCTCGTCCGACGGATGCCCTTCCGCAATATCGAGCGCTTGATAGCCGAACTTCTTGAACGCGCCAAATGCATGCCATAGCTGGATAACAATGGGCTCATTCGGAAATTCAAGATGCAACGCATCGCGTAGTTCAGTAGGCTCGCACGTAAAATCCAACAAGCTGATCACGGGATCGTAGCGGTCGATCACGCACACCCTGCAGCGAGCAAGATGATACAACTCCCGCAAAACAAGCCCCGCATACGCCAGAACCGAGGACTTCTTAAAATGCTGCGACAGGTACACAGGCTCATATCCCTGAGCAGAAAATGCCTTCCCGCACTCCACATAGTCATAGGAAGGCTCCCCCGACTTGCGAGACACGAACAGCACCTCGTCGCGGCGACCGAGCAGCCCGAACAGACGATATAGGGCATTAAATGACACACGGGTCATGGAAACTGCAGCTGTTTTCAACGCTCCTGAAGCCATGTTCTACATGTTCCATTTCATGATGGTCTTGCCCGAGCTTTTGCGCAAATCCGCCTCGAAAGCCTTGGAAATATCAGCGATGGACTGCACAGGGAACACGCCGCCGACCAGCGACTCAAGGTACCTAGGAACCTCGGGATGCTGCTCGTACAACTCTACCACGCTCTTAAAATCGGCAAGCCCACTTCGGCTGCTGCCGAACAGCCGAAGGCCCTTTTCAAGCACCATTCGCGTATTGATGGGCACGGGGTTTTCCGAAACGCCAAGCAAAGACACCGTGGCCTCGGGTTTTACCGTATCGATGATCTGATTGATGGCAGCGGCGGATCCATCGCCGCCACAGCATTCAAACGCATGGTCGAACACGCATTCCGTCGGAACGTCGTACGTAAGCCGCGTTTCGTCGACAAAAGTGAAGTCATTAAGCTTGTATTCGTTGCGGCCGAAAACGCACACATGCATATCTGGGTAACGACTCTTCAAAATCAGCGAGACGATAAAACCGAGATTCCCATCACCCCAAACGCCGACGCAATCCCGCTGCCCATGGGCAATCGACTCAAAACGATTCACAGCATGCGCCGCAACACTCACCAACTCGGTGAACGCCGCAACTTCATTCTGAATAGCGTCAGGAACGGCAACCACACGCGATGCGGGAAGCAAGACCAGCTCCTGCATAAACCCATCGAAGCCGCTACCGCAAAACTTGCTGCTTCGCAGGTAGTTCTCTGCACGGTATTCACTTTGCTCAAAAGGCGCATTGGGAATCATCACCACGCGCGTACCGCGCGAAAAGGACCCCGTAGCATCCTTGACCACCGTACCAACAGCCTCGTGGATAAGCGCCATGGGCAGTTTCTTCGCCAATACCTCCGACGAACGAGCTCCCTGGTAATAACGTACATCTGCATTGCAAATGGAAAGATAGGTCGGACGCACCAGAACGCCTTCGGTTACGTCAACATCCACCTGCACCGGCTCGAATACGCGCGGCGCTATCAAACGGTATATGCAATTAAGCACGGCTGTTTCCCATCAAAGCCGATGCAACTCGCAAATCATGCGGATACGTGATCTTCATATTCGAAACGTCTCCGCGCACCAAAGCGACCTTCCTACCTCGCAGCGTATAGATCTTACAAGCATCGGTTAGAATCGCCTCTTCATCAGAAGAAAGGCTCGACATCAGCTGCTTAAGCTCCAAAAGGTTGAACGATTGCGGCGTCTGCCCTTGATAAAGCTTACTCCGATCAGGGATAGCGCTGATAAGCGCACCGTCGTCGCTCTGGACGATGGTGTCCGTCGCAGGCACCACGGTATCGCAAGCGCCGAACTCGATAGCGGCCTGAACGTTTTCCTCGATAATGCGATGGGACACAAAAGGGCGCACGGCATCATGCGTTACCAAAATGCTGTTTTCATCGACATTTGATTTTTCGCAAAAGTAGCTAATGGCGTTTCGAACGGTATCGTTACGCGTTGCTCCGCCTGCCTCCACAGCAATCTTGTCACAGCAATCGGGACAATAGCGTCTAAGCAAATCCCGCGTCTGCTGCATCCATGGCTCCGGGCAAAGGATGACTATGCTGTCAAACAGGCCGACGGCGCAAAACTTCTCAACCGTATGCGCAAGAATAGGCTTGTCGCCAAGCATAAGAAACTGCTTGGGTTTTTCCGGATTACCCATGCGCGTTCCCGACCCGCCGGCAAGAATAGCTGCATATACGTTGCGTCCATCCGCCATCTGCATTGCTCCTTAGTAGTTCTTCTCGTAATACGCTGTTGCGGCTTCGATGGTGTCGTCGAACACCTTCTTGCCGTGGTCCAACACAATACCGCGGCTGCAAAACTCCTTCGCCGTGGCGCTCGTGTGGGTAACGAACAGCACCGTCACGTTTTCGTCCATCATGATTTCGCGGATACGGGCGATACACTTGCGCTGGAACGCGCGGTCGCCCACAGACAACGCCTCGTCAACCACCAAGATCTCTGGGTCGATCGCAACCGCGAATGCAAAACCCAAGCGCGCCTTCATGCCGCTTGAGTACGTGCGCATCGGCTGATCGATATACAGGCCCAATTCGGCGAACTCGATGATCTTGGGCTCAAGCTCCTTAATCTCGGCACGCGTCAGACCCAGGATTTGACCACGTAGCGAAATGTTCTCGCGCCCCGTAAGCTGCATATCGAAGCCAGCGGTGAGCTCCAGCAACGCGCTCACGCGCCCTTTGACCTCAACCTCGCCTGACGTCGGATGCGTCACACCCGTCACCATCTTCAACGCGGTGCTTTTGCCCGCGCCATTGCGACCCAAAAACGCTACCGCCTCGCCCTTCTTCACCTCAAAGGACAAATCCTCGCTGGCGTTAACGCTTCCCAGGAAAGTGCCCTTCTTTTTATAGTTGAAGATGCCGAGGAACCTTCCCCGGTCGTTCTTGTACAGGTTGTAGGTCTTCGTCACATGGTCGAAGCGGATGACCACCTCGTCGCTCACGCTGGTCTTGTGCTTCGCCTTCGCATCGCCCAACGACTCCTGCTGACCGTTAGAGGACATCGGCCACCTCCTCGTTAAACTTGCCGTAGACGAACAGCGCAAGCGCCAACGTCACCACGAACACAACCGCGAAGCCAAGGCACAGCGTCGGGTCTTCCCAAAACCACGTTTTGTCATAAAACGCCCCGCGGAACGAGGTGACGAAAAACGTGATGGGATTGAAATACAGAATGATCTGAATCCAGTCAACGGGAACGCTCTTCACGTTGAAGATGACGCCGGAGAGCCAGAAAAACGGCGTGGACATGGCGTTCATCAGGTTCTTCACGTCTTTGCTGATGGCCGAAAGCTGGCTGAACATGATGGAAACGATGTCCCAGAATATGAACATCATCAGCAACAACACAGGCACTTGCAGCAAATAGACGTCAAACGACATGCCGCAAGCGAAATAGATGACGAAAAGCGCCGCCATAAGCATCAACTGCACAAGCATGGTAGCGCCCGTGAAAATGGTGGAGATATCGCTCAGCGGGAACTTGATCTTGTTCACCAGGTATGGATAACGGTGCATAACGTCTATGCCCGCGCCAAGCATGTCCTGCATGAAGAACCACGGAATCAGTCCGGCGCACAGCCACAGGATATACGGCGGGGCACCGGCTTCCCCAGCCCCGCTGCCCACGCGCAGCCCGATATCCAAGGCAAACCAGAAGCAGAAGATATACATGGCGGGCTTGATGAAGAACCACGACCATGACAGCACCGCACCGCGGCTTTTCTTCACAAGCTCGAACAGGGCAAGGCGGCCGATTTGCTTACGCCATGCCCAGTTGTCCTTCATTATCGTCCCAAGAGTGCTCAAGCGTTACTCCGTTCAAAACACCGTTTTTGCAAACGTTGATATTACCATAAGCGAATACGGGGCCGGATGCTACGGCATAGCCGGCTCGGCAACGATGCCGGACGGGTCGCCACCGGAAGACACAACGTCCATGAGCTGCCCCCATGCCTCCGCATCGGCGCTAACCACCCACAAACCGCTTTCGTTCACACCGCCGGAATAGGGCCCCGTGCAGGAATACAGCACAACGTCGTTTTCATGCATGGCGAAGTCCATGGCAAGATAGCCAAGTTTGCCCATATCCATATTGGAGGTGGTGTTGTTCCGCAGATCGATGAGAGCCTGATCAATTTCGCTTTCGCTGGACATGCCGAGCACGTTGCAGATGATGTTTTGCTCAAGCTGACGGACATTCATCTGGCGAACCGCATCCTGGTCGTTAACGTATTCTTTGCGGCTCGCGCGAACACCAGGGCTTCGGAACCATCAAGCGTTTGGTTGTCGCCTTTGGTCACCGTCACGTTTTCCGCAGTGGAAGGATCGGGCACTTTGACGGTTTTGGGCACATCAACGGTAACGCCGCCAAGGGCATCGACAAGATCCTCGAACGCCGTGAACGTGGTCATCAGGTAGTAATCAACTTCGACGCCCGTGAGGCACTCTACGGCATCCACGGTTTGCATGGGATCGCCGTGCACCAGCGTGTCGTTGATTTTGCTCGACTCGCCCGGCAAAACCGTGTCGCGCGGGACCGTCACTAAGGTGAGCTGATAGTTCGCCGGATCAACGCGCACCAACGTGATGACATCGGCGTGCTGATCCAGCTGAGCATGATCTGAAGCCTTGCCCGTGTACAAAGCCGTGCCCTTCCTGGAGTCGGACCCGATCAGAAGAACGTAGAAGGGGTCTTTATGCTCGACCACGGAAAGCTGCAGCGAGTCCGAATGCTGCTGAGAATCGGCGAACGCGCCCAAGGCGGAGCACAGCGCGACGAACGCGATGGCAAACGCAGCAACACCCGCAACCGCATAGGCGGCCATGCGCACAGACCTGCTCTTATCTTCTTCGCTTACATTTTGAGGATCAGCAGCCATGTTTTACTTCACCTGCTTTCCTTGGCTGTGCGGCAAACGCGGGCCGGATTTTCCCTTGTTGTCGTAATGGTGGCGCAGCACCGGCTTGAACAGGCCGAAATGCGCGATGACCGCAAAAAGCACCATGCCAAGCACAGCGATGACCGCAACCTGGACCGGCCCCGAGAAGCTGCCGATAACGCAGCCCGCAATCGCAAGGCACGCCGAACACGTCCACAGCACGGCTACCGAACGCTTCTGGCTAAGACCCGCGCGCATCAGACGATGATGGATATGGCCGAAATCGGCATGGTCGATTCGCTCATGATTACGCAGTCGGCGAATGATGGCCGACATGGTGTCCACAATGGGAACGCCGGCGATGACAAGGGGCACGAGCATGACCGCAACACCTTGCGCACGCACAACGCCCGACACCGCGATGATGCCCACCATAAGCCCCAAAAGGTGGCTGCCGGAATCTCCCATGAACACCGATGCAGGGAAAAAGTTGTAACGAAGGAACGCAAGGCAGACGCCAATGACCGCCACGCACACGAGCGCCATAGTCATGCTTCCGCGTTGCCAAACCAAAAACAGCAAGCTTGAACAGGCAATTGCAACAAGCCCCGATGCCAGCCCGTCAAGGCCATCGATCAAGTTCGTGATGTTAACGAAAACCACCAGATAGCCCACCGTCAAAGGGAAGTCGAGCCACCCGAGCGCATAGTAACCACCTGTGCTCGCGAACGCGGTATGCACCATGCCGATGGAAACGCCCGATGCAACCACGATGCACGCAGCGATGATCTGCCCAAGCAACTTCATTTTCGGCGAAAGACGCGTAACGTCATCGACAAGGCCGACGGCGAACATAACGGTGATACCCACGAACAGCTCGATGTAGTTGATGCCGTTCAAGGTGTACAAGTCGCGAAGCTGCCACCCGAAGAACCGCAGGCCCACGTACGCGACAAGAAAAGCCGCGCACAGCCCAAGGTACAGCGCGATTCCGCCGCAACGGGGAACGGGGCCCTTGTTAACACGACGATAGCCCGGTTGGTCGATCGCCCCCAAGACAACGGCGATCTTCCGAGACAAGGGAACCGTGCAGAACGTGACAAGAAACGCCGTGGCGAAAACTATGGCAACCTGAAGCAAAGTCACAAACGAAACCTCGACCTTTCCCGTACGACTGCATTGTCCCTGTGTGTAACAAGTCATTATACTGTAAAGCCACTGTAACCCATGCGCAGCGCATCTGCGACAACCGACCCGCGAACAGTCATACTAGTAGGGTTACAAACATAAGAAAGCGCGAAAGGACGATTCCCTTGTGCACGAAACCCCATAACGCTGCAGTAGATGTCGTGATAACCGTTCACAACATGGAATCCTGCGTTGCCGCATGTCTGGATTCGCTCATTCGCCAAACGGTACCCCCCCTCCATATCATCATAGTCGAGGACGGATCAACTGACGCAAGCGCAACGGTTATCGACACCTTCGCGAAGAACGATCAACGATTCACCGTCATCTCAACCAACGGCATCGGAGCGGGCGCCGCGCGCAACCGCGGCATGCAGGAGGTGAGCGCACCATACTTCATGCTTCTCGATGGCGACGACGTGTTCCACCCCACTATGATCGAGTCCCTGTACCGTGCGGCCGCAGACGGCAACGCCGATATCGCCATTTGCGACATGCAGGAAATGGACGACGCAACGGGCGCCTTCACGCACCCCCTCTGGGCGCTCAAGCACAGCCAGCTGCCCCCAACCGCCGCCTTCGACGGCTGGCGAGCAATGAGCGGAAACCTGTTCGCCGCCTTCATTGGCTGGCCCTGGGACAAGCTATACCGCACCGAGTTCATCCGAAGCGCCGGACTCGCCTTCCCGGAAGACCTGGCCAACAGCGAGGATATGCTGTTCACCTATCAAGCACTGGTGCTCGCAAAGCGCCTGGCAGTGGTGAACGAGGTGCTCATCGACCACCGCATGGGCCGCGGCAACACGGTTTCAAGTTCGCGGGAGAAAGCGCCTATCGCGTTCTACGATGCCATCTGCCGCATGAAAAGCTTCCTACAGCAACAGCCGGACGATACCTGGGTCAAGCTGCAACAAGACTATCTGAACTGGGCATTCGACTGGACACTGTGGAATATCGAGACCATGGTCGACGAGGGGACCCGCAGGATGCTGGCGCAGCGGCTGCATGACGGGGCCTTCCCCGGCCTGCAGCTCGACTCCCGTCCGGCATCGTTCTTCACGCTATACCCTCGCAGCATGGTGCGTTACGCTGTGCTGATGACCTGGCTCGATGCCAGCACGCGCGACAATGGCCCCCTGGGCAACCTGAAACAGCTGCCCTACGGTAAGCACAAATTCTGGGACTTCATGAACCCCGTGGAGAAAGCGCTGACGGTATGGAGGGAGAAGCACCCGAAGCCGAGCGAGTGGTAAAGCGTTACTCCCCCGGCTTCGCCTGCGGAAGCTCCACAAGACGGCGGATCTTCTGCGGTATGGCGATCAGCGCGTGGCCGATGCGGTACGCATGCGAGTTTTCGTACTCGTCGTAGACGTGCTTCATGCTGCGCCAAAGCCCCAAGACGTGCATGTCGAAAGCAGCAAGATCCGTCGGCTCCAGCCCGCCACGATAGGCTTCGACGTCTTCCTCGTCGATTTGAAGAAGATAGCGCGCCGCAACTTCCCGCGCGTCAGCGGTTCGCCACGCGTAAGCTGCGCAAAAATCAGGCGAGAACTCAGCGGCGTGGGCCATCAGCCACTCCTGCATATGCTGAGTCGTCACCGTCAGCCCGTGCACGTTTCGCATGGTGGGGCGCGTGGTCATGATCGAGCCCTCGCGCATACGGCGCTGATAGAGCGGCTCGCACAAAAACGCCACTCGCTGAGGATATGGAATGAGCTGCATCTGGAACAGAACGTCCTCGTGCAGAATGCCATCGAGGAAGCGCACTCCGTTATCATCGAGCAGCTGCTTGCGAACCGTGTACAGGCACGCCGAAGGGCGAAATGCTTTCGTGCGCTCCATCAGCACATACATCTCGGGGCCGGAGTGGACGCCTTCGATGCTTTCCCGCACTTCCTGGTTCTCGTAATGCTCGCGGCGGAGTTTGCGGCTTTCATAGAACGAAGCGGCGCCGAAGTACAGCATGTCCAGCTTGTCAGCGTCGATGCGAGCCGCCAGGCGCTCAAGCGCATCGGCGGCGTAGTAGTCGTCGCCATCGAGGAACATGAGGAACTCACCCTGCGCAGCGGCGATGCCGGCATTGCGCGCAGCGGACAAACCGGAGTTTTGCGACAACGTCAGCACCGAGAATCGAGCATCACCGGAAACGGCGCTTTCGATAGCGGCAAGCGTGCCATCTTGCGAGCAGTCGTTCACCACGACGCAGTCGAAATCGCCAAAAGTCTGGGTCTTCAGCGATTCAAGGCATTCGCCGATATAGCGTTCGACGTTATACGCCGCAACAATGATGGAAAACTTCAACAGGGCCGTCCTTAGTACGAATCGGGATGAGCCGCCGCAAACGCTTCGGCGCCGACGTCGAGCAGATTGCGCAGCAAAGCGGCGTCTTCGGGCTTGAACAGCGAATAGTCCAGCTCGTTCGCGTCCTGCGATGCGCGATACTCGTCGAGCATGCGCTGCGCGAAGGCGACGTGCTCGCTAGCGGAAATGCGCTCGTAGTTCCAGCGGTACTTTCCCCACTTGTCAACGGCAAGCCAAGGCAGCAAGACGCGGACGCGCTCAGGACGCTTGCGTAAAAACGCCTCAGCGTCGGCAAGCTCTTCGCAAACCGTGAACACTTTGTCAGTGGTTTTCGATGACGACCCGGGGTTGTCCATGCGATAGTGCAACAGCGGCTTCTTCACCAGCGCACACGTACGGGCCGCAAACCACACCTTCAGGCTGAAACCGGCATCCTGAAACGCCGCACCCGGAGTTTCGCGCAAGCTGATGCCCTCGCGCTCAAGGAAGGTTTTGCGGTAGAGGCCGGTCCAGATCGACGGAATCGAACACACCACCTGGGGGTAGTCGACCGGGTCGAACGCGCGGCGATACGGCAAGCCGGCGAAGTTCTCGACCAGATGGTCAGAGCCCTCGAAGTAATTGAAGTAGTTGCACTTCACCACATCGGCATGAGTGCGTTCGGCAACCTTGAGGAGCTTCTTGAACATGCGCTTATCCGGGAAGTCGTCGGGCTCGATGATGCCGATGTACTCGCCACGGGCTTGCGAAATCCCCAAGTTCAGCGAATGGCCATAGCCGGTGTTCGGCTTGTCGATCACACGGATACGCGCATCGCGAGCAGCGTACTCGTGCAATATGGCCGGAGACCCATCCGTAGCGCCATCGTTGATGCAAACGATCTCAATATCCCGAAGCGTCTGCCCGCAAAGCGCATCCAAGCACTGCGGCAAAAAACGCTCCACATTGTAAACCGGAACCAGAATCGAAACTTTTGGAGTGGACATACGCTACTTCAATCCTCGAACAGCTCGCCCGATTGATTTCAAAACCTCACGGCGCCTTGACCCAAACGGAGCGATTGGGTCAACAACCTTACGCAACGGGCTATCTTCCGATACTGCGCTTTCGTGATGATCGATCGCAGCTTCTTCCGCCAACTTTTGCTTCACGAATTCTGTATGCAATATATCGGTCAGCTGAACGTAGAATGGCGTATCCTTCGCATACTCCCAATACAGGCCAAACCTGTCGCAGTTCGTCACCTTCCAGGGCTTTTGCGCGCCGGCATAGTGAACGATCTTCTCGTGATTTCGCGAGTCGTTAAAGGCATCGAAAATCGCAGCCGGAGCGAACGAGAAGATGCGGCCAATGCGGCCATAGCAATCCGTCATAACATTCCAGTCATAATCAAGGTATTTCACGCGACCTTGGCAATGCACGTTGAGAATATCCTGGTCGTTATAGATATAGCGATCATCAGAGGCAAACTCAAGCCACTTCTCCATAGGATGTAGCTTCCTCATCGCCCTCGTGTTCAGGACGAGCACGCCAGCCTGGAAGTAGTCATACGGCTGATGCATGCCAAGCACTTCTTTTGTGTAACGCATGCGAATGCCGTCTTTCATGTTGAGGTTGCCGCAGTAGTCAACATCTCGCACAGCAGCAAGCAAGTTGTCGCCCAAATCAACCGAGAACAGTTCGGAAACATCTCCCTTGACAATCAAATCAGAATCAAGATACAAGACCTTGCTGTAATACGGCAAAAGTTCCTGGATAAGGAAACGATAATATGTTTCGTTGCTGATATGCGGGTTATTCGTCGTCAGCTCATATTGATCGACAAATCGTGAAACATCGCAGAACTGCAAACCGGCATTTTCAAACTGTCCGAGGAACATCTTCATCTTCTCTTGGTTTTCCCATTCGATGCCCTCGTGAAGCACCACAATGTCGTATCGGTAAGCATCAGAGGCATTCTTAAGCATCGAGTATATGGTCGTGGTGACCATGGGGACGTAGTTATTGTCCGACGCAAACACCACCGGAATCACGGGCCTATTATCATTTCCGCAGCTCAAAGCCATAGGCAAATAATACTTATCAGGCTTTGTGAAGTGCACGCATTGCAGCTGCTTCATCTTCCACCCGGCACCTATACGCTCATGATGCAGCAGGTAGATATTCAACAGTCGTTCCGCCAAATGGCCCGGCGTACGAAGCCCCTCTTTGCTATACAGGCTCATATCCGCAGAAGCAACAAACTCTTCCAGAAGAGGGAACAGCCACGCGCAATAATCGTGGAAGATTTCCTTCTTCATGATGAACATATTGCAGAATCGCCCGGTATGGCCGGTAAGAAATGCCTTTGCATCCTGCTCATATTCGGGATGGCGAGCAACCAAAATATCGATTACCCGATCAAGGTCCTCAACGAACAACTTCGGAGCCGCATCATACTGAGAGCGAATAGTGGAGTTTTCGCCCATATAGGAGCGGATATCCTGCATACGGGTAGTAACAACATCCGCCCCTCGAACGACTTGATTAATCGATGCATCGTCAAGGCAGTATCTTTCCTTTGTCGCCTCATCGATGAACCCATCAATAATTTCGCCGAATTGATTTTCCTTGTGCTCGGTATTATCAAAATCGAAATAGCGACGATAATGACAGAAGCCGTAGTAATCAGCATCAACATTTTTCCAGGACCAATACTGCGTGGTCAGCTCGCAATACAGCGGATTCAGTTCTGAAATGTTATCGCCCTCGTCATCATGGAAAGCCCAACTGAAGCGATGCTCTGCGTTTTTAGCACCAACCTGCACCGGTTGCAAAACTAAGCTATCGAACAAATCAACTTTTTTATGCGCCGAAACGAAAATGCGAATCCGTTGAGCACCCCAATCCAAGCGCTTGATGGCGTTATGCAAATCAGCCATATGGATGCTTGCTGCTTGGTAATACTCACGATACAAAGGATTCTCAAGAGAATCATCGCTATATAATTCTCCCCCCTTTGCATACCATGCGTCCAAATCGGAATCGCGCATAGCCGCAACATCGTCTTGCTGCAGCAAAGCATACGCACGGTCGCGCACAAATCTATACAAATGAGCCGCGAATTCTACAGGATCAACAATTCGATACGCCGCATCAGCAGCAGGTATTTTGTCAGATTCGGAAACGCGCTCATACCACTCGTTTGCAAGGCCGAAGATCATACGTGCAGCGAAGCCCTTCGCACAGGAACACACGACTTGATCGCCTGTCGACTGGGCATAGGCAAACACGGCATCGCAACTATCGCGAACTTGACGCGCGAGGCGTTCAAACGACTCCAGCGAAAGCCTATCGCCATTTGTTACCCCACGACCAAGGAAGTATTTGTAGCCGATGATATCGTTACGAGTAGCTTCTCTTTCCATAAGGCTTGCCGCAACAAAATACTCATACCCATCTTCACCGTACTCCAGACGATAGCCTACCATTCGATCAAAAGCGTCTTTGAGCAAAGGAGCACGAAACAGCCTATGAGCAACGTTCCAGTCACGTAGATAACCGTACGAAGGATCAAATACAGCAAGAAGCGCATCATGACTGTTCAGGTCGGGAGCATTATGGTTTGCCCACTGCTCAAAATTCCGGCAGACCGAACCCGACACGGTCCCGCAGCCCTCGCACGCTAATCCAAAATGAATAACGTCTGCATTCATCAGAAAGCGACGAAAGCGTTCCAGGGAACAATTCGTCATCAGCGTCTAAAAAAAGAATGAACTCGCCAGATGCCGTCTCGACACCCGTTTTGCGAGCAAGATGACGTCCTTCGTTTATTTTTTTATTCACAACGATAAACCGCTCGTCGCTTTCTGCATATTCACTGGCAATTTCAAAACTGGCATCAGGACTTGCATCGACAAC
>OLOB01001383.1_pt1 | contig 16014 bp, 10 predicted proteins | sample 1671911 | NCBI WGS metagenome assembly OLOB01 (sample SAMEA3136625, study PRJEB25190) | human gut metagenome | biome: human gut; feature: human-associated habitat; material: faeces | place: Austria | collected 2013
CTTGTCAGACTTTCGAGGCACTTTCCGAGATAGCGTTCAACGTTGTAAACAGGGACGATAATCGAAATCAAAGGATTCGACATGCACAGCTCTCCTTTGCACTCGTATACAGCCACGCCGCCTTCCTCACAAAATAATACAAGACTTCCTGGAAGTTGATTTGCTCTTCGACACGAAGCACACGATGGAATCAGCGACTCCTTCGCCAGTGAGCACTCATAGATATTGTGCATCCACCACCAGGACTCAGCCGACTTGCTATACTTCACGAAGATATCCAACGAGTGAAATCGGAACCATATGCCTGCAATCTCTGTTCTTGTCCCTGTCTACAATGCGCTACCATTTCTCGAGCAATGCCTCAACAGCATCAGAAACCAATCATTCACAGACTTTGAGGTGATTTGCCTGAATGACGGCTCGACCGACGCCTCTCTCGAAACGCTCAATCGTTTCGCCCAGCAAGATAAGCGGTTCGTCGTTATCGACAAAGAAAATGAAGGTTACGGAAAAACCCTAAACCGAGGACTCTCAAAAGCGCAGGGAGAATTCATCAGCATTATCGAGCCGGATGATTTCATTGAATCAACGATGTTTGAAGACCTCTACGATTTTGCCCAGAGATCGGCGAATAAGGGGACCGTTCTCGACGTCATAAAATGCTCTTACTGGGAGTATTTCGACTCTACGAGCGACTACAATGCCCCCCTCGTCGCATCGCCGGCGCTGCGCTGGATGATGCCTCAAAGCCCAATCGTTTTTTCCCTGGAGGAAAACCAGAATATAATTTGCGCGCACCCTTCCATTTGGTCCGCCATATACAGAAGGCAATTCCTCTCCGATAATAAAATTTTCTTCGTGGAACCTCGTGGTGCTGGCTGGGCTGATAATCCGTTCCTCTATGAGACCATGCTGCTCGCAGGCAAGATTGGATGGCTACCAGGCGGTTACTACTACTATCGACAGACCAATGCGAATGCGTCAAGCTTCCTTAAAGACTATCGTGTTCCCTTCGACCGACTGAAGGAAATCAGAGCTTTTCTCAGTCGCAACAATCCCACAGAAGATATTCTCGCCGCTTTTTACCACCGAGAACTCGACTACATAAACGATGTTATCCACGTTTTCGGCTTCGATGAAAACAATCCCAGCATAAGAAGCGCCATCATGGAAGTCATCGACTCTATGGACGAACGTATTGTCAGAGAGCATCCGCGCCTCGGAAGCTTCTACATCGCGAGTTACGACCACTTCGCAAACCCCATAACTTTTTCGAGTCACGAGGAAGAAATCAATCCCGATATTAGCATCCTAGTGCCGATCGGGGTCGGGGATACGCAACTTGCCCTTGAGACGATTCAGCACATCGCCTCATTTGAACTTCTTTCCTTTGAATGCATATGCGCGGGTATCGGGCAGTCCGAAGAGGGCAGCTCGTCCATCAAAAAGACGATTGCTCCCGATAAACGCATATCCTACCTGGGAGATTACGCAGATTGTCCCGAGGCACTCAACCAAATTGCATCCTCGGCGAACGGACGGTTCGCGCTCGTCTGCAACCCGGGCGATTCACTTAACGAAGAGGAGTTATGCTCGAAGCTTTCCGATATTGGCACTGCTGCAGATTGCTGCTTCTGCCTCCAGATCTGCCCGAGAACGCAGCATAATCAGCACTTCGCAGAAGACGCTGTCGGCAAACTGAAAACGTCGTGGCGAATGGACGAGGCAAAAGATCGCGAGTCAATCCTCTCTTCACTCTCCTTTGCCTCATGCAATGTCCTCTTTTCTCCCCGAATCATTACGCAAGGCGAGGTGCGCTTTGAGGAGGACTGCTCAGCTCATCTGCGCTTTGCCATCAGCCTTCTCGAAAGGGCGAAGCACCCGACTGCGGTAATCGGATCATTCGGAACCAATTACGAAGCCAGTGCTCCCAAATCACCCAGCTCCTTCCCATCTCCTTTCACGGACCGTAAAGCGCAGCTCATGTCCCACACGCAAGCAGTCATGCATTCCAAACCGGAGAATACCCAATCGGCGAATTGGGCCAAAGCATGGAGAAACCTCCTGCTTACCGCCTTCGTCAGCGACCTTCATCTCGCAAGCAGCGAAGAAGCAGCAAAAGACCTTCTGAAAACTCACCTCAGCTCCGTGTCTCAAGAAGTGCTCGGCGGAAAAGACCCATGGAACTACTACGACCACGAAGCGTACAATGAGCTCGCGTTCGTATCGGCAAGGGGCATCGATTCATATCTGTATAAATTATATTGTTCAGAGCACAATGAGCTGTGCGATTGCAGAGCTAACACCTTTGTCCTTCAGAGTCGCATCAATCAACTTGAAAACGCACGAGTCGAATCGAAAATAGCGCGCAGTCTCGGAAAAAATGCAGCTGGCAGAACCTTTATCCATATAGCGAAAAAGATGCTCGGGCGCTAGTCTATTAATCAGGTGAGGTGTTAGAGAAATCCCAGACCTCACCTGATATTACTTTACTCGACCCCGTCGATCCGATTGACGTACTTCTCGGCAAGTCGGAATACCCTACTCGAACGCTTCCTCTCAATATCCTGTTCAAGAACAAGTATCTCCTGGCCAAGAGAGGCCATTCGGTTTTCCGTCTCCAAGAGATTGCGAGCCTTTTCATCTCTATCCATACGCGCAAAATCTAAAATTGCCGCGGAGTCATCAAGCGCACCATCGAGTATCCGCATCCTTTTGAAAAGATATCTGGACGACGATAGGCTCCCGATGTCTTCAAGAGCGGCATACGCGCCCTCGATGAAAAAATAACCTTTATCGTGGCCTACCAAATCAAGTTTTTCAAGCCATCCAGAATGAAGAGCATCGAAAACATCCTCGTACGCTTCGTAAGTATTGAGCGTATGGAGGTTATGGAGCACAGAAGAGAGCGCCCAATTCGCATAGCTTCTCTCAACCTCCGCGAACAATCCCTCGCGCTCCAGAAATCCCCTAAGCCACTCGAACGCCTTCAAAAAATCGAAACGGTACGAATCCTTGGTCGCCATGGCCGACCCCGGTCGCATTACACGATAATAAGATAGGCGGTCGTAAAGAAGGCCAATGCTGCTTGCCTTAACGAGCGCCGCGCAGACGAAAGCAACGTCCTCCGTACGCTTTACGTCCTCCTGAAAGCGCAGACCCTCCGCCCGCACGAATTGAGTAGAAAATAGCTTGTTCCATGGCCAATTCTGAAAGCTAATGAAAATGTCATCCGGGCTGTCCCGCCACGAAGAGGACTCCCCGCCCTTCTCAAAGGGAGCGAAGTGAAGCATTCCAACTGGCGGATGCTGAAGGCGCTGGTAACGATCGTTGAAGTACCATACATCCCATGCAACCAGATCAGCCGAGATTTCTTCAGCGCGCTCCTTCGCTAGCTCAATGCACCGGCAATCGATGAAGTCGTCTGCGTCAAGAAAGAGAAGATACTTACCTCGCGCCAAATCGATTGCCCTATTACGCGCTTTCGCAGGTCCAGAATTCTCCTGAACAAATACTCGCATCTTGCCGCAAAGCTTCTCTTCGAATTCGCGAAGGATAGAAATGGAATCGTCAGTTGACCCATCATCTACACAGAGGATCTCCCAAGACGGCTCCGTTTGGTTGATGACGCTATCGATACATTGCCGAAGATAGGGCGCACAGTTGTATACAGGAATGATAACCGATACGGAAGGAGCATTCTGCTCCATGTTCTCCATCATATCGTCCTTTCACGTTATGCCAGCTTCATAAGAGTATCACGGAATGAGCCCGTCGTTCCCATTTTGCTCCCCCAGCAGTCCCAACCCCTCGATCGTCGCACGAGAGAAGTCCAAGTTGTCAGCATGCAAAAAGAGCAATCAGCTCAATGGCTTCTTGCGCGTTGCCTCGAACCGGTTCTCAGTTTTGATATCATAAAGAAAGAACAGAACATCACGAAAGGCTCAAAGCTTGTCCGCAACGACCGCAACTATCTCCTCCGCTCTGACTCCCGAAGGCATTGGCAAACCCGCGAAGAAACGCATTTGCTATATTGATATCGCAAAAGGGTTTGCCATGCTCTGCATTATTGCAGGCCACTTCGGAATCGCAAGCGCAAACCGTTTCGTATACACTTTTCACGTTCCGCTCTTTTTCCTCCTGAGCGGATATTTTCTCTCCACCAAAACAGACTTTCTTCCCTTCATGAAACAAAAGGCCCGGCAGCTACTCATACCCTACTACATTACAGGAATCGTTATCCTTGCAGTCGCCACTATCGTCAATCACTTTGTCTGGCCAGAAATCAACGCTATGCAAAACGCAAAAAGCATCCTTGGTGCTTTACTCTATGGCGCAGGAACACCCCATACTGATCCCTTTGCAATTAGACAAATCGGGTTGCTCTGGTTCCTTTGGGCCCTATTCTTCTCGACTGCTTTTACCCGCCTTGCGCTAAGAACAAGGCATCCGCTAATCATTGTTAGTTTTATAGCAGTCGTTGGGTGGGCAAGCGCAAAAGCCGTTTGGCTCCCTCTTTCTATCCAGTCAGGTGCAATGGCGTCGTTCTTTATGTATCTTGGCTTCCTTGCGCGAAAGCACAACCTTCTCGACAAGAGACCGCCATTAGCGTTGGTTGCCGCCCTCACCTTGTTCTGGATAGCCTCCATACACTTCGGGGTTTCCATCAATATCGTCAGCGGCTTTCTCTCTCACGGGCTTTTGAGCGTCGCTGTCTCGATTGCGGCGTCTTATCTCATCGTCCTCGCCTGCAAGGTCGCCGAGCAACGGCTCCGCACCGTGTCTCGGTTCTTGAACTTCTTTGGGCAAACAACCCTCATCGTCATGTGCTTCCACGCTATTTCGGATTTTTGCTTCCCAAACCTCATGCTCTACACCTGGCTCGAGCCTTGCGGCTTCCCCCACACCCTCGTAAGCATCATCATTCTCACTCTGAACGTAATCTGGCCGCTCCTTGGAGTGCTCGCCTCCCTGCGCGTGCCTTTGCTGAGGAAGCTCTTTAGCGTGCGACCGATATCCCCCCTCCCCGAAAGCAAACCCGCCACCTGGAAGACGAGCACAGGCGAGATTCCCTCCTCCAAGCTCATCGACACATCGTCTAAAATAGCCGTCATCGCGGCATGTGCGCTTGCCTTGTTTTTCGCTCTTTCTTGTGCGGTCGGCTTCTATTGCGTTTCGGGACACCCACTTGAAGGTTTGCGTGACTACGCCGTCTTCTTCTGCATCGCAGCCGTTTTCCTCGCCCTATTCCTAGCGCTTTTCTTCTTCCTAAAAAATGCGGGCATGCATATTCTTTTCGTTGTTCAGGATGCGTTCTTACGATTCGCCAGGCGCATTGCGCCCCAAAAGTTACAATCTTTCGCATGCAGTCATGAGTTCGTTATGTTATCGATTGCCATAGTTGTCGCATGGCTTCCCTATCTCGTCCTTTTCTTCCCTGGCGTCGTTATGTACGACACCACCTGGGAGCTTTTCCAAACACAGGGATCAGGCGCCCTCACGATGGGCAGAGAGGAGCTTGAAGGCGCTATCACAACCGCCGCATTTACCGACCACAAGCCCCTCTTTCACACGCTGCTTATCGGAGCGCTGTTCAACCTTGGAAAGACGACCGGGTCGCAAACGCTCGGAATCTTCCTTATCACTCTGTTCCAATATCTTACGATGGCATTCGCATTCGCCTTTTTGCTGAAATACTGCCATCGCGCCACCGGCATGCGCGGCGTGCAAATCGTAGGCCTTGTGTTCCTTGCGCTCTTTCCCGTCTTCCCTCTGTACGCGGTAGCCCCCTTCAACGATTGCCTCGCAGCGGCGGCGTTCGTTGTTTGGGCCGTACACTTCGCCGAAGCGACGCGCACAAGGGCAGATTGCCTATCCTCGAAGAAAGAGCTTTTCGCCCTTATTGCGTGGGGAGCTGCCGCGGCGCTGCTAAAGAAGCCGAACGCCTACATCATCGTTGCATGCGCCATCATCCTTGCGATATGGGCACGCAAGCATATCGCGGCCATCGCTGTTCAAGGCCTGGCACCTGCGGTGATATGCCTTATCGTTGTCCCCGCATGCGTCTACCCGGTTCTCAACGTCGCCCCTGGCGACAAGGGCGAGATGCTCGGAACCTTTTTCCAGCAAACGGTTACGTACGCATTAAACAATGGGGATAAGCTGTCGGACTCGGACCGAGAAGCAATTGACAAGATAATCAATCTTGATAAGGCAATCAGCAGCTATACCCCAAACACGTTCGATTATGCGAAATTCTACTACCGTAACAGCGAGACTGCAAGCGAACTTTTCGATTATTTTAAAAAATGGGCGAAAGAAGGGGCCGATGATCCTCTTTGCTATCTGTCTGCCTTCGCGAAAATTCAATACCCATGGATATACCCAAGCAGCACCATGGATTTTTACTCGATTGCTTATGACAACATGAGAAAGTCAGTTGCAACGCTTAATGCCGACTATACACAAGGAAAATCGCTCGAGGTTTGGCGCACTCTCGACTATGAGGCTCCCAGCTTGTTTGAAGGTGCACGAGACGCACTGATAACCTCCTTAAACACCTTCGAGAAGGTTCCGGGCGTGGGGCTTCTTTTAAGCGTAGCTCTTTATGCAACGTGGATTCCCCTGGCACTTACGCTTATTGGCGTGACATCGCGCAAGCGCAAGATAAGTCTTGCAGCCCTCGCGCCCATGTATGCATCCATGGCCGTTCTCTTTATTTCACCGCTGGTGATGTGCCGCTATGCGCTCCCAGTGTTCGCCCTCACACCGCTTGCTTTCGCCATCGCATTAAGCGGGACGAAGCAAGGCGAAATTCCAAGGGAGCTAAACGCCCAATGCGCGAAGAGGGATAGTTAGATCAACAGCTGATTTACCCAAAAAGCGGGTGATTCGTATACCAAAATACGAATGATTGACTTACCAGAAAGCGAATTTTGCACCAGTTAACCGTGCAACGCATTGCAGCATTCCGCACTAACGGATTCTTCAAAAGTTGGTGTATTTATGCGTTCGCATAAGTTGTGAGCAGACGCCCTGTAATTTACGCGAACGCGTAAATAGAAGAACAATGTGCTATTATTTATGCGTTCGCGTAAAGGGAGTGATATCGTGATCAATATCGGCAGCACAAAAGAACTCGGGAAGCTCATCATGCATGAAAGAAAAGCCCAGGGGCTCACCCAAACCCAACTAGCAGGATTGAGCGGCGTAGGCATAACATTTCTCTCGAACCTCGAAAACGGGAAGCAGACTGCGGAGCTTGGCAAAACCCTCAACGTTCTTGCAACGCTCGGATTAGACCTTCTCGCAGAAAGAAGAGACGATGAGTAACCTTCGAGTTTCACTTTATCGCGAAGGGACTGTGGTTCGCGTAGGCACAATAGAGAGGAATGACACCGACGGGTCTATTTTCAGATACCTTAATGAATATGCTGACGATAACGCAGCGATTCCCCTATCTCAATCGCTCCCTCTTTCGACCGATGCTTACAGCGAAGACCAATTCCGCCCCTATTTCGAGGGATTGCTCGCCGAAGGAAATGCGCGAGAGGCGCTTGCGGCAGAGCTGCACGTTCGGGAAACAGATTACCTCGCAATCCTCGCGCAATGCGGCCGCGACTGCATCGGCGACGTGATCATAGAAGACGACGGCGATTCCAACCCTCAAATCGCAAGCGCTAAGAACAGCTACGAAGAAGTGAGCAACGAACAGCTATTCCGCTTTTTCCGCTCTATTCCAGATATGTCAAGAGAAAATGTCGGGTCGCGGCTTTCTCTGGCCGGCGCGCAAAGCAAGATAGGGTTGGCGCATATGCCTGGCAGCCCTATGTCGCAGGGATGGCTTAAACCGCGAGGACTCGCAGCGAGCACCCATATCCTCAAAACAGGCTCCATCGAAAAGCTTGTCAGCCTCGAATTTCTCTGCATGCGGGCGGCGAAAAAATGTGGCGTTAGGGTTCCGGAGGTTACGCTGCTTGACTTCGGTAAGCCCGTATTGGCCGTCGAGCGATTCGATAGGGTGGTAACGATTGACGAAGAGGGATTTCGCGTTGAGCGAATCCATCAAGAGGACTTCGCACAGGCATTCGGAATGACGCCAACTTCGAAATATGTCGAGCTCCCGAATGGCTCTATCGCTTCGATAGCGCAATGGATTCGCTCTTATGACGCAAAGCCAACCGAGGATCTTTCTCAGTTTGCAAAAACTGTCTGCTTTAACTACCTTATCGGGAATTGCGACGCGCACCTGAAAAACATTTCGATTATGTACCGGGTTGGGAAAAGGGGGCCAATACGTCGCCTATCTCCAGCTTACGACCTGGTCAGTACATCGTTCTTCGATAGATTCAGCAAAGAGTTGGCTATGGCTGTCGGCGGCGCGCTAGACATTAGAGACGTGAAGCCGAGCAGCTTCGATCTCCTTGCGAGCAGCTTAGGCATCACTTCAAGCTACTTGAGGTCAATCGTCGCGCCGATTGTCGATAATACCGAAGCCGCAATTCGCGAAGCAGGCAGCGAGTCGCTTGGTCCTTCGCAGGAGTTTCTCCCCTATTTGGCAGACGACCTGCAGGAAGACATCGCCCCGCGCCTTCGCGTCCTAGAGGAGTTTTGCAATCTTTAAGCGGCGTGCATACCTGCTGAGAAAGCTATTCAGCATCCGCCCGATATCGCCTCTTCCCGAACGCAAGCCCGCGAGGCGGCTCAACCTTCGCGCCCCGCTTTCCCAGCCCGCGCGTGTCGACGGATGTGTGGCTACGACTCTTTCGGCCCTTTCGCGCCCTTCGACAGCGCCTCGCGAAGTTTACGGGGCAGGGTGAGCAGGGTCGATCCCACGCGGTAGGAATACGAGTGCGCATACTCCTCCACCTCGCCGCGCGCCGCGTCGCGCTCGCGTTCCACCTCGGCGCAGCGGGCACGTGCCTCCTCGACGCTTCTCCGCTCCCGCGCGATCTGCGCCCGAAGGCGATCCTTCTCGGCGATATCATTCGCCACGCGGTTCAAGAAGAGCTCCTCGGGAATCTCCCCGCGCTTCGCGGGCGCGATCGAGGCGATGGCATCAAGCAGGATGCTCTCCGATTCGCCACTCTTCTTGCGCAGCTCGGACACGCGGTTCGTCAGCGCGAACGCGCGCTGGGCGTCGAAGGCGAGGACGGATTCCAGAGCCGCGATGATCTCCGCGGTGTCCGCGTTCATGGAAAGCAGCGTGTCCGCCTGCCCCAAGTCCTCGTAAAGCGACACCACCTTGGGAAGATATCCCAGGCCAACGCATGGTTTGCAGAACGATCCAAGCAGAAGGGACGCATGGTAGCGCATCGAGAGGCCGGCCGAGCAGCGCGAGAGGAAGTCCACCACCGGCTCTATGCGCTCCCCCGCATCGAAGATGCGGAGCGCCGCCTGAGCGGGAAGAAGCGCCCCGATGCGCTCGGCAAGCGCACGGTCGCTCGAGTCGAGGATGCACGCTGCGAAGACCACGTCGCGATGAGCCGCCTGTACCCTCGAAATCGCGGCGGCAACCCGCTCGGCGAAATCGGCAGGAGCGTTCTCGTATTCGCGCAGCGAAACCGCCACGACCCTGCACGACGCGGGGTCTATCCCTTCGGATGCGAACCATTCGTCGACAAACGATGTGTCGGAAGCACTTCCCAAAAACGCGCAATCGGCAAGCGATATCACCTGCTCGTTGCGCACCCGGCACGAGCGGATGAGCTCAGCAGTCGCTTCGTCGCGCGTGAGGAACAGCGCGCCCAGACGCCCCATGAGGCGCACAAGCGAGCGGCCGTCCGCCACGTCGAGCGGTCCCGCACCGATGCCGTAGAGCACCGGACGCGCATCGTTCATGTAGGCAAGCTCCACGTAAGCGGCGATACCAGCGATGTCGGTGTGCGGCATCGACGAGGCAAGCTCCGCCTTTCCGATTGACCAGCGGATTCCCTGGTCGAAAAGGAGACCTGCAATCACGAGGGCCGCCGAAGATGCAGCGAGCACCCGGTCGAGGACGCGCTTGTCCTGAAGCGTGATGGAGTAGATGCCGCGCTCGCGCAGGGTATGCAGCGGGTTTTCCCCGACAGCAACGATGGAGCAACCGCGGATCAGCTCCCGCAGGCGCCTGTCGACCGTTGCCAGAATGTACTCGTCGCCGAAGTTGCCCATGCCCACGTAGCCGAGGACCGAGACAATCGTGCGCGGCGCGGGAAGGCCGGCCATAAGTCCCCGCTCGGAAAGCTGCTCGCGCACGCTCTCGAGGGCGGCAAGCAGCGACCCATCAAGGAAGGGACCCTGCGAATCGACGGGAAGGCGGCGGCTCTCGAACGCAGCATCGCTCGATTGCTGATCCGCAACCGCCGCGATGAGCGCCTCATGCGCCTCGGTAATATCCTTCTCGCAAATGTCCATCCGCTCCGCGCGCCATGGGGAAAGGCCCTCGCCCACGCACGCAAGCTTCGCCCCATCGGCGCGGACGAGCACAAGCGCCTCGTCCGTCAGCAGCGCATCTGCCGGGACATTTCCGCCTCCGCCTTGCAAATCGTTTGGGACCTTCTCGTCAGCGTCCTGCGTACCCTCGTCCAGGTCCCCGAACACCACGCACGCCGCGCTCGATCGGGCGGAGTACGCGATATGGGTAAACGTCGGGTCCGAAGCGAAACGCTCGGGCCAGCCGGCGCCAAAGCAGCGGACGGCGCCGCCGAAGCGCTCGTTCGCAGCAAGCCCATCGAAGAAGGCAACGCGAGCGGGCGTCGCGTCCTGCAAGCACATAATGCCAGGTCCGAAGGCTACCAAGTTTGCAATCGGCGTCGAGGCGTAGGCGGCATCAACGGCAGGAGCGCACGCCCCCACAACGCCGTCGAACCCGTCAAGCTCCTCTAATCGCAGCGAGCGCCCGGCAATCGTTATCGCGAAGTCAAAAGGCGCGCCACTCGACTTCGCCACGCTCGCCTCGGCCTCGGATCGCGCAGCGGCAAGCATGCCCACGGCGACGCCGCGCGAAGCGGCAGCGTCGAGCCCGCGCGCACCTATGCCCTCGGCGAGCATCAGGCAATCGGGACGCTGCACCTCGAAGAAACGGGACAGCGCCGCGGCATCGAAGGTGCCGGCCTCGTCGAAAAGCTCGGGCCACAGCGCCGGCGTGAAAAGAAACACCGTGTGCCCCTGCTTTTCAAACGCCCTCTTCACGCAGGACACAGGGGTTGCGACGCCCGCTCCCATACGAGCGACGAGTACAATCTTGCAGTAAATTTTTCCCATATTTCCCACGCACCCTTCCTTCGCAAAAGGCGCCGCGGTGGGCAGCGCCTTTCTATGTATGAACAGTGTAGCGAAAACAGCGGGCGGCAGCCCCGCTCGCCGCGCGTGAATTACAGCGAGTCGAGATACAGACGCGAGTAACGGCGCACCAGCTCGGCCATCGAGGCGCGCCACGCGCTGTTCTGCGGGCGCAGCTCGTTGCCGCTCACGCCCTCGATGAGCCCCGTGTCGACCGCCCAGCCCATGGAGTCGTGCGCATAGCCGCTCACTTGGTCGGCACCCACCTTCTCGTTCATGGCCGTGCAGTCACTCCACGTGTCGAGCCCATCGTTTATGCTCGCGTAGCGTGCGAACATGCAGGCCAGCTGCTCGCGCGTGACGTTTTCGTGCGGCCCAAAGTGCGTGTACGAGCCGTCGGCATTCTTATACCCGCTGATAATGCCCTGCTCCTTCGCCCAGCACACCGCGTCGTAGTAGTACGCATCGGGGTCGCTCACATCCCAAAACGGATACGATTCGCCCGATGCGGGGCAACCCGCCATACGCCACAGGATGGTCGCCACCATGCCGCGCTCAAGCGAATCATAGGGGCCGAAATAGTTCGTTCCCGAATAATTCCCCATGTAATCGCGGATGGTCACGTAATCGAAGGCACCGCTTTCCACGTACCACTCGTCCGCGCTCACGTCGTCGGGGTAGCTCGTGCGATACATAAGGTTCACGTCGACGCGCCCGCCTTCGTCGTCGGCAGGGTAGTCGATACCGTTCACGCGCCCGCCGCTTGTAAGCTGCCACATGTCGTAATCGCCGTCGTAGGTGCACTGCGACGCGCTGTATTCAGCGACCCAATGCGTCCAGTTGTCGAAAGCAGAATCGGTCAGATAATGGTTGAACCAATACTTGTTCGCATAGATGCCCGCAGCGTAGCCGGCATCTTCAATCTTGTCGCAGAATGCACTCGCGATTTCCGCAAGCTTCTCCGAGTCGCCGCCCGTGGCGTCGAGCTGGCCTGCCGCCTCCATGTCGAAATACACCGGATAGCTTAGGTCGTGCCCCGCAATCAGGCGAAGGACGTGGTCGGCCTCGCTTCTTGCCATGTCGGCGTTCTTGGCGTAGGAGTAAATGTAGACGCCGTACGGGATGCCCAGCCGCTCGCATTCGGAGACATTGCGCTCCCAGTATCTGTCGTCCTGGTCCGCGTAGTCGCTGCCGTAGCCCACGCGGATGATCGCGTACTTCACGCCGTTAGCCGCCACAGCATCCCAATCTATTTCGCGGTTCCACTCGCTCACATCGACGCCCTTCGCGATAGCCCCGGGAATGAACCGCTGCGCCCCCGTCTTGCGGTTCACCGTGACGTAGCCGTCGAAGGTGAGCATTGTGTCGAATTCCGTGTAGTCGGCGCTCGAAAGCAGGGACACACCTTCCGTGTCGGGCGTCGCGAGAAGCTGCCCATCCTGGAAACGCCAACTGTTCGCGTTGTCCGCCTGAGCGCTTCCTTCCGAAGCGAACGCCGCGCCGGGTGCCGCAAGGCACAGCGCGCAGAGCGCTGCCGCCGCAAGAGCCCCCGCCGCAGAGACCATCCGATGTCGCAAAGTAGCCATGTTTAAACTCCGAATCTTGTGCGTATCGTCAGCGAAGGCGGCCTCCTCTCGCCTTTCCCTTGAGTATACGCGAGCACACGCACCACGAGCGCATCGCACACGGCATCGGCACAATGGAAGGTCCACGTGCGAGCTTTCCCCGCGTCCCGCCCGCAAACCGAACGCGGCATCTCGCGTACCCCTCGCGCACCGCCGCTCGCGAGCAGTCGCGCAACCGCTCGCGCGGGCAATCTGGGCTTTTCATGCGCATGCAGAAGACCCCGTCCAAAGCGCTATAAAATGATGAGTTGCGCCAAGGGCCGGCCCTCGGCGCGCGCAATGCACCCGACCGTTGAGGACCCTATGGCTCAAACCGCATCGACCAAGGCCACGCTCAAGCGGAATTGGTTCACCATCACATCGCTTGTGTCGAAGGACTTCAAGCTCAAGTACCGCCGAAGCGTCCTGGGCGTTCTCTGGTCGGTCCTAAACCCCCTGCTCATGATGTGCGTGCTCGCCGCCGTGTTCACGAACGTGCTCAAGTTCGGCGACGACGTGCAGAATTTCCCCATGTACCTCATCCTGGGCAACGTGCTCTTCTCGCTCATGGCCGACTCGACGTCGTCTGCCATGGGTTCCATCCTCGAATCGGCGCCGCTCATCAAGAAGGTGCGCGTGTCAAAGATGATCTTCCCGCTGGAGAAGGTGCTCTTCACGCTCGTGAACTTCGCCATCTCCCTCATCGCGGTCGTCATCGTCATGCTCTTCTTCCGCATCCCACCGACGGTGAACCTGCTCGCGATGCCTATTCTGCTCGTGTTCATGCTGCTCTTCTGCGCGGGGCTCGGCATGCTGCTCTCCTCGCTCGCCGTGTTCTTCCGCGACGTGTGCCACCTGTGGGGCGTCGTCATCACCGCATGGACCTACGCCACGCCGTTGTTCTACCCGGTGGGCCTTCTGCCCGACTGGATGCAAGCGGCCGAGGCGTTCAACCCGATGTACCACTATGTGTGCTATTTCCGCGACATCGCGATGTACAACACGGTGCCCGGCCTCACCGAGAACCTCATCTGCCTCGGCATGGCCGCGATCACCTTCGCCATCGGCTTCGCCGTGTTCAAGGCGACCGAGAAGAAGTTCATCCTCTACGTTTAGGCGGAACCTATGCCCGAGAACATCAACACCACCCCACTCGGCGACATCGAGCGCGAGCTCGCCGCCGCAGTCGACGACCGGCCCGTCATGGTCGACGTGGACCGCGTGTCCATGGTCTTCAACATGGCATCTCAGCAGCTCAACAGCTTGAAGGAATACGCCATCGCCCTCGCGAAGCGCGAGCTTATGTTCAAGGAGTTCCGCGCGCTCGATGGCGTGTCGTTCACCGTCCGCAAGGGCGACGTGTTCGGCATCCTGGGCACGAACGGCTCGGGCAAGTCCACCATGCTCAAGATCATCGCCGGCGTGCTCGAGCCCACCGAAGGCACCTGCACCATCAACGGCAGCATCGCGCCTTTGATCGAGCTCGGCGCCGGCTTCGACATGGAGCTCACCGCGCGCGAGAACATCTTCCTGAACGGCGCGCTTCTGGGCTATTCGAAGAAATTCATCCAGCAGCATTTCGACGAGATCGTCGACTTCGCGGAGGTCGAGAAGTTCCTCGACATGCCGATGAAGAACTACTCGTCGGGCATGGTCGCGCGCATCGCGTTCGCCATCGCCACGGTCATCGTGCCCGATGACCAGCTGTCGCTGGCCATCGGCAAGGAGGGCCAGAACGCCCGCCTGGCCGCGCGCCTGACCGGTTGGCACATCGACATCAAGTCCGCCAGCTTCACCGGCGCCCCGCTTCCGAAGACCGAGAACATGCTTATCGATGAGGATGACCTCGAGGACGAGGAGGAGCTGTGCGCTTACGTTGACGAAAACGGCGTCCGCTGCCGCAACCATGCCCGTCCCGACAGCTGCTTCTGCGGCATCCACGACGGCTTGGACGAGGAATAGGCGTCACATATGGCAACGGCAACCAACACGGGCAAACGACAACGCAGCTGCATCGTCTGCGGCGCGCAGGCCGATAAAAACGGCTTGCTGCGCATCGTACGCACCCCTGAAGGGGCCGTTGCGTTCGATGCCACCGGCCGCGCACCGGGCAGGGGCGCCTATGTGTGCTCCGCGGAATGCTTCGCAGCCGCGTGCAAGAGGAACAAGCTCGACCGAGCGCTTAAGGCGACGCTCGGCAGCGATGATTACGACCGGATCGCCGCCGATATCGCCGCGCACGCGCGCGACGCGAGGGAAATGTAGAGGAGTGGTATATGGCCAGCATGCGAGTACATGAATTGGCGAAAGAATTCGATATGACGAGCAAGGAATTGCTCGACCGGTTGCACGAGATGAAGATACCGGCGAAAAGCCATGCGAGCATGCTTGCCGATGCCTACGTCGATAAGATTCGAAAGAACCTGTCTCCTGAAATCAAGCAGCGCGCTGGCAAGATCGATGCAGAGGAAGCAAAGCAGCTTGCCGAGGAGAAGGCGCAAGAAGAGCGCAAGAAGGCCGAGGAAGAGGCCAACCGCCGCGCTGCTGTCGAGAAGGAGCGCGCGCTTCGCGAAGCCGAGCGCGCTCGCCGCGAGGGCGGTGCATCCAAGGGCGAGGCTCGCTCCGAGCAGCCGAAGCATACGCCTAAGAAGGCGCCTGTGAGCAGCGGCTTCGAGGGCCTTGCAAGCCAGATCGAGTCTGAGAAGGAGCGCGTCGCGCGCGAGAAAGCCGAGGCTCGCGCCAAGGCCCGCGCTGCGAAGATGGCGGCCGAGGTCGCCAAAAAGCAGGCGGTCGAGGAAGCACTTCGCTCCCGCGGGAGGAAGTCTTCCAAGCCGGCGACGCAGCACAAGGGTCCGGCCCCCGTGCTCACGCCCAAGAAATCTTCCAACTTCAGCTCGCTGCTTTCCCAGATCGAGTCTGAGAAGCAGCGCATCGAGGCGCAGAAGGCCGAGCAGGCCAACAAGCCCAAGCCCGAGCGCTCCGAGCGCGGCGGCAAGAAGGGCGAGCGTGGCGGCAAGAAGGGCAAGCGCGGCAACGTCGTGCAGGTCGTTCCCGAGCTCGAGAACCAGGCCGAGGGCGAGGATCGCTATGCCCAGATGGCCGTACAGGCGGAGAAGCTCCAGCGCGACAAGGTGCTCGCCGAGGCGCG
>OLOB01001385.1_pt1 | contig 16001 bp, 15 predicted proteins | sample 1671911 | NCBI WGS metagenome assembly OLOB01 (sample SAMEA3136625, study PRJEB25190) | human gut metagenome | biome: human gut; feature: human-associated habitat; material: faeces | place: Austria | collected 2013
GCCGCCGCCACTTCGACTGCCTGCTGGCGCACACCGGGCAGAACTACGACTACACCCTGAACGGCATCTTCTTCCGCGATTTGTCGCTTGACGACCCCGACGTGTACCTGGACGCCGTGGGCGCGGACCTGGGCGAGACGGTGGGAAACATCATCGCCTCGAGCTACAAACTCATGGTGCAGGTGAAGCCCGATGCCTTGCTCATCCTTGGCGACACGAACTCGTGCCTTTCTGCTATTTCGGCAAAGCGCCTGCACATCCCCATCTTCCACATGGAGGCGGGCAACCGCTGCAAGGACGAGTGCCTGCCCGAGGAGACCAACCGCCGCATCGTGGATGTTATCAGCGACGTGAACCTGGCCTACTCCGAGCATGCGCGCCGCTACCTGAAGGACACCGGCTGCGCCTCCGAGCGCACCTACGTGACGGGCAGCCCCATGGCGGAGGTGCTGAGGGCCAACTTGGGCAAGGTCGAGGCGAGCAACGTGCTGGCGGAGCTGGGTCTGGAGCCGAAGGGGTACATGCTGCTTTCAGCCCATCGCGAGGAGAACATCGACACCGAGGCGAACTTCGAGAGCCTCTTCGGCGCCATCAACGCGCTGGCCAGGAAGTACGACATGCCGATCCTGTACAGCTGCCATCCGCGTTCACGCAAGCGCCTGGAGGCCACGGGCTTCAAGCTGGACCCGCGGGTCCGCATGCACGAGCCTATGGGCTTCCACGACTACAACTGTCTGCAGATGAACGCTTTCGCAGTGGTCAGCGATTCCGGCACCCTGCCCGAGGAATCGAGTTTCTTCGCGAGCATCGGCCGCCCGTTCCCGGCGGTGTGCGTCCGAACGAGCACCGAGCGCCCCGAGGCGCTCGACAAGGCGTGCTTCACGCTGGCCGGCATAAGCGAGCGCGGCCTTTTGCAGGCTGTCCATACGGCCGTGGCGCTCGACGAGGAAGGGAGCCTTCCGCAGGCACCCGTGCCCGACTATGCCGACGAGAACGTGTCAACCAAGGTGGTCAAGATCATCCAGTCCTACACCGGCGTGGTTGACAAGATGGTGTGGAGGAAGAGCCTGTAATGGCAGTGTATGCTCACATAAATACGGTGCCTAATGGTTCGACCGGCGGCGTCATGATGAAGGAGCACAAGGAGCTTCTGGCCGCGGGCGAGGAGTCTTACGTTTTCTGGGGTCGTGGCCGCGCAGGGGAGTGCGACCACGAACTTCGATTTGCTACCGATGCCGAGGTCAAGCTTGATGCTCTTCGGACACGCCTCGACGGCAAGGCTGGCTTTCACTCCAGGGCTGCAACGAAGCGCTTGCTCGAACGCCTTGATGAGATAAAGCCCGATGTCGTACACCTTCACAATCTGCACGGTTACTACGTCAATGTTGAAATGCTGTTTGAATGGCTTGCGGCGCGTGAGTGCTGCGTGGAATGGACCCTGCACGACTGCTGGGCGTTCACGGGCCATTGCGCGTACTTCACATATGCGAAGTGCTCTGAGTGGAAGGCGCGTTGTGGCGATAGCTGCGCGCAGCTTGGCACCTATCCGGCAACGTTTTCCAAGGGCAGCTGCTCTTGGAATTATGACCAAAAGAAGCGCCTGTTCAACCTGGTGCCTGCCGACAGGATGGAGCTCATCACGCCCTCCAAATGGCTCGCTGACCTGGTGAGGCAGAGCTTTCTTGCCAAGTACCCCGTGGAGGTGCGGTACAACACCATCGACGCTTCTGTGTTCAAGCCAACCCCGAGCGACTTTCGGGAGCGCTACGGCATCGGTAGCCGGTTCATGGTGCTGGGTGTTGCGAGCCCCTGGACCGAGCGCAAGGGTCTGGCCGACTTTATCAAACTCGCAAATGGACTCAATTCCGAAGAATATGCCATAGTGCTCGTGGGACTGAGTGAAAAGCAGCTGAAGGAGCTGCCTGCCAATATAATTGGTCTGGCGCGTACCGACTCGTTACAGGAACTAGCGTCCATTTACACAGCCGCTGACGTGTTCTTCAACCCGACCCGCGAAGACAATTATCCGACAACATTGCTGGAGGCTCAGGCCTGTGGGACAAGCGCACTCACGTATCTGGTCGGCGGATGCGCAGAAGCCTTGAGCGCAAAGGGGTCCTGTGCTGTTGTTGGGTTCGATGCCGCGCTTCGTTTTATTGACGAAATGCGTATGGAGGGCGGTCGATGAACGCTGCGTACACTGGCTCGCGGGCTTCGGCCTATAAAAAATCGGGATCTTTGGAAAACGAGCGTCGGAAGCGAAGCTTCCTTGCAGCACTCGCAATGGCTTTTCTTTTGTTCGGTGGCTCAATTTGGACCGCTATAGAGGCTGCGGCCGCGGCGAGCACGTTGGAGGCAGAGAGCTTTGCGGCGCTGACTCTGCAGGGGTTGTACTTCAGCCTTGCGATTCTTCTTAGGCATATGAGGAGACCTATTTCGTTGTTCGAGCCGTACACCATGGTGACCCTAGTCTATGTGCTCGTTTATCATGTCGCGCCTGTCTTTCAATTCTCGGCCGGTAACACCGTCCGATATGGAGTGGACGCGATGCCGCAGACAGTGGAGGCGGTGGTTCTCGTCATAGTGGGACACTTCTTCTTCACGCTTGCCTATGGTTTCGTCGGGCGAAAAAAAGCGGAAGGCGTTTTGCCTAGTATGTACCGAGAACCCATGGACAAGCGTAGGCTTGCCAAAATCGCCTATATTGTTTTTGCCGTCTGCTATGCACTCGCAGTCTATTACCAGATTAGGCGCGGTTTCAGCCTAACATACATCATGTCCGGTGGGCTTACCGGCGAGCAGTCGGGAACCGTCAGCGAGAGCTCTCTTATGTTCCTATCTTACTTTATGTATGCCTGTGTCGGCGCTTGGGCGGTCGCGTTCGCTTATGGGCAGAACAGGGCGGCCAAGATCACAACTTTCGTCATGCTGTTCGCCATCGTCTTCTTCTCGGGCACTCGTGCGGCTATCCTGGTTCCCATCCTCGTGCCGATTGTCATCCACTATATCCAGAAGGGTAAGGCGCCCTCGCTCGCCTCGCTCGGGATTGCTGCAGGGCTTCTTGTGCTCCTCTTTGCGGTCATGCAGGTGGCGCGCGGTGGTGTCGCCGCTGGTACCGGGCTTGACATCGGTGGAAGCACGCTCGACGACCTATTCGGTCCCTTCTACGCCGAAATCGACGACTTCAAGGTCTTCTACAGCATCCTGGGGGTTGTTCCCGAGCGACACGGCTTCCTCTGCGGCAGCCAGATGATTCTCTATTCCCTTGTCCTTTTGGTTCCTCGCGCCATATGGCCCGGGAAGCCTATGCCACAAGTCTACGACATAGTCAACGTCACTTACGGCAACCAGGCGGTGCTCAACGGGGTGGCCTATCCAAACCTTGGCGAGTACTACGTCGAGTTCGGCGTCATAGGCATCATCGTGTGCATGTTCGTCCTGGGCTTGCTATGCCGCTACGCCAGGAATCTCTATGTCAAAAGGCAGGGGCTCTCGCTCTCTCTCGTGTTTTATTCGCTCATTTACGGCGCGCTGTTCCAGATTATCATCCGTGGCTACATGCCCCAGAACTTCACCATGATGCTCTTCCTTCTGACACCCGTTGCTCTTATCGCTTATATCAACAAGCGCTCTTCCCGGACATTGGCGCGCTAAATGTTTTCAGGTTTGCTCGATAAATACCGCAGCATGCCGCTGCCTGCGAAGGCAGGCGTGTGGTTCACGCTCTGCACCATCATCCAGAGGGGCATCTCAGTCATCTCGATGCCCATCTTCACGCGTCTGCTCACGACGGATGCCTACGGCACGTATAGCCTCTACACCTCCTGGTATATGCTTTTCTCACTGGTGGTTACGCTTAACCTGGCCTCTGAGGTTTTCAACAAGGGATTGACTGACCATGCCGAGGAACGGCCGGAATACACGACGAGCCAGGCGGCGCTCATCACCGTTCTCGTTGGGGCGTTCTTTGCGCTTTATCTCGTGTTCAGAGGTCCCATCAATGCACTGACGGGCATGGGGACGCTGTTGACCTGCCTGATGTTCCTAGACATTTACGCCTCTGTCGTCCTCAGCCTTTGGTTTGCCAGGAAGCGATTTGACTACGCTTACAAGCAGCTCATCGCTGCCACTCTGTTCATCTCGGTCGCGAGTGTGCTCCTGGGCGTCGCTTGTGTTTGGGCGGCTCCCGATGATTGGAAAGTTGTCGCCAGGGTCGCGTCGAACATCGCGCCCTCGGCCGTTCTGGCCATTGCGGTGTGGGTCCTGTTCCTCCGTGATTCGAGAGAGTTCTTCGAGCGAGAATGGTGGGGACAGTCGATTCGACTGGGAATCCCCTTGGTTCCTCACTATGCCTCGCAGGTGCTGCTTAACCAGGCAGACAAGGTCATGATCAGCTGGTTTCTCGACAACACGCGCGTTGCGATTTACGGTGTGGCACACTCTGCTGGCCTTCTTCTCGTTATGGTGAACAACGGCATCAACTCGTCGTTCGTGCCGTGGCTCTACGGAAACCTCCGCAAAGGCGATTGCGTCAAAGTGCCTGGGGTCACTAACGTCCTCTCACTTCTGGTGACCCTGCTCGTCTTCCTCATCATGCTCTTCGCGCCAGAGTGCGTGGCGCTCTTGGCGACGGCTGATTACCAGGAGGCGATTTGGTGCATCCCGCCTATTGCCACGGGCGTGGTGTTCTCGTTCCTTTACACGTTGTTCGTCAACGTGGAGATTTATTACGGCCGCGCCGGATATGTCGCCATCGCATCCATCCTCTCGGCCGTTCTCAATATTGTGCTTAACCTCATTGCGATTCCTCTGTTCGGCTATATCGCCTCAGCGTACGTGACCGCTGCCTGTTATTTGGCGACTGCTGCGCTCCATTTCGTCTTTGCGAAAAGGACTTTGAGGGACGCGGGGGTCAAATTCTCAGTGTTTGACGCGAAGTTTCTCGCCTTTTGCTGCGTGCTCACTACGGCGTGCGCCGCGCTCTCTCTATTTCTTTATAACCTCGGCTGGGTCCGCTACCTGTTCATCTGCGCCTATGCAGCTGGGTTGTTCGTGTTTAGGAACAGGTTCCTTGATGTACTCCGGGGTATGAGGCACACCGCCTAGAGTCCTCGCGAAAGGAATAACGCTTGAAAGTCATCGTTGCACATCCACAACAGCAGCATTCGTACCGTCTCGCCACCGCGTTGAAAAAGAAAGGCGAGCTGGGTGCGTATGCGACGACTGTCTATATGAAGCCGGGCAACCTTACGGATCTGGTGTCCAAAATACTGCCTCCTTTTTGGAAAAAGAAAGCGACGGGCAGGCATTGCGACGAGCTCGAGGATTCGGAGGTGCTTCAGTTCGATGAGGCCCGCGGGCTCGCCGTCCTCTTCTGTCACAACATCCCGCTTGCGCGCTCTCACTACGATTCGGTGAGGCGAACGACCGAGGACGCCTTCGCGGAGAAGGTCGCCCGCCTCGCCGAACGCGAGGGCGCCGATGCGGTGGTCGGCTACGACGGCTGCTCGGCCGCCCTATTCGAGAGGGTCGGCGAGTTGTCTCCCGAGACGGTGCGCATTGCTGACATGTCTGCCGCAAACGCTCTGTACCTGCAATCGGTTTATGAACGCGACGTGGCTTTGAGACCCGAGTATTCCGCTAGTCTGAGAGGGTGGAACCGCATCTGGGATCCTGTCGATGTAGCCCGCACGAAACGAGAGCTTGCTTCGACCGACGCATTCCTGTGCGGTTCCTCGTTTGTGGTCAACAGTTTGGCTTACTCCGGCGTTTCTGGCGACATTTGTGAGATATGCCATTACGGGGTGGACACGCGTGCTTTCCCGTATAGGGAACGGTTGCCGAAAGGCGAAGATGAGTCGCTGACGTTTGTCTATCTGGGCCAGGTGAGCGAGCATAAGGGCATCGCATGGCTTTTCGAGGCATTCTCGGGCATCGAACCGATGCGAGCTCGGCTGGTTTGCATAGGTGCCGTCAATCTTCCCGATTCCATCACCTCAAAACTGCCCTCGAACATCGAGCTTCGGGGTATGGTCCAGCATGACGAGGTCTCGGAATTGCTTCTCTCAGCCGATGCCATGCTGTTCCCTTCGCTTGGCGACGGGTTCTCCCTTTCCATCATGGAGGGCTTCGCCTCCGGCCTTCCCGTTGTATGCACAGAGAACACAGGGGCCGCTGATTGCGTCGTGGAGGGGGAGAACGGCTTCGTTGTGCCAGTTCAGGACGCGGATGCCTTGCGGGACCGCATTGAGTGGTTTCTTGCCAACAAGGCCGAAATACCCCGCATGGCCAAGGCAGCGAGGGATGGCGTGGCGTCGTACACCTGGGACGCCTATTACGAGAACGCGGCAAATGCCGTCGAAAAGCTGGTTGAGAAGGTTCGAAATGAACGAGAACGATAAGACGACTGTCTACCTTCTGGGTGACTCCATAACACAGGGGCTCGGGAGCAAGAAAGTTAATTTCACGGGCAAGTTGGCCGACCTGCTCGGCGAGGGCTACGAGATCGTTAACCTGGCTTACACGGGGACAACCATCGACTACGCCCTCGGGCTACTCGATAACGGAATAATAGCGCCGGGAGGGGGCCGCTCGTTGTGTGTCGTGCTCTACGGCAACGTGGACGCGCAGATACGGCCGAACCGGAAGGGCAAGGTGTTTCCTCGCATACCAAAGCGCTTCCAGGGCGGTGGCATGCTGATGCCAAGGCCCTTTTACTCGCGAGCCTGGACCAAACGGGCTGGACAGCATGTTGACAATGCGGCCAGAAAGTTCTTCAGCGCGTTCATCAAGGCCGTCGATGGCACCGAGCAATGGATTCCCCTTGGCTCCTTCAAAGAGCAGTATGGGGAGCTTCTCGACCGACTTGGGGCGATGGGTGTTGGGGTCGTTGTCTGTTCCTGCGTCTACATCGATGGGCGTCTTTTCCCGGGGACGCCCGAAGAATACTTAGCGTTCAACGATGTGATTCGCGGACATGCAAGCAGACGGGGCATTCCCTACGTTGATATGTGGCAGATGTTCAAGTCCGAGGTTGAGACTAATGGCTGGGGCCATGCCTACAACAAGGACCACTTCCATCCCAACGGCACCGGATACGGGCTAATGGCCGAAGCGATTGTTTTGGCGATACATGAAGAACAGCATTTGATTGAAGAAGCGCGATAGAGAAGACAAACGTTGGGCATTCGAAATAGCGTGACGGGGGGATTGCGTCTCGGCTTGTATTTCGCGCAACGCTGCGTCAACTCATGCATTTGGGACGCAGTACTACTTCGTCGGCAGCGGCCGCGAGGAGGTCGCCGGTTGCCTCAGCTTCACGGTGCATCAGTTTCGCCGTTAGACTGACTGGATTATGCTGAGCTTCATAAACCCATTCGGCGTTTCGTCTGTAGCAACCATGCTCGTGCTGTTTGTCGCGTTGCTTTCGGTGGTCCTGGTGGCTGGCGGCGCGCTCAAGCGGCGGAAGGCGGCGGTTGAACTGTTTTGAGGCATTGGCGGAATCGGGTGAAGGAGGCTTGTATGGCAAATTCGATACTCGACATTAAGGGCGTTCATGTTTGCGTCGGGTGTTTTTCCGACGGCGCAGACGTTGATCTCTTTAGCACGGCTAAAAAACGGCACAGAGCATCGGTGGTTTTCGGTCGCAATGGTTCCGGTAAGTCAACCATAGCAAGCTGCATCGCAAAGGCCGCCTCTGCAGGCAACGGCGCTGGCTGCTTCTATGATGAGGTTGGCTCATCGATAATGTTGGACAGTGGGAGCTGCGTGAGGGTCTTTAGTGAGGAGTATGTTCGGGAGAAAGTTCTCATCGATGAAGAGGGCCTTGAGGCTATCGTCATGCTTGGAGACCAGGCGACAGCAACCAAGCGGATTAACGAAATAGATGAAGAGCTGATTAAGCTTGGCGGTGCCTATGCCGAATATGCAGCGACAAGAGTCGAGGCCGAGAACGGGCCCAATTCTCTGCCAAAGCTGGAGAAAGCGGCAAAGGATTGCGCCAAGGACGGCGGATGGACGGACAGGCTCGCACGAATCGACGGTGGAAAGCCGAGTCTCACGGCTTCCCGATGGAGTGGCATTTGCAGTGCGAAGAACGATTTGACCCGTAAGGAGTTGGAGGCAGATTTCGAATCTTCGTTGATTCAGTGCAATCGGGTAGATGAAGCGGGCGTTGTCATTGACTGGCGTATGCAGAATGCCGATTCCTCTGCTTATGATGAGGCTGGGCTTCTTGCTTTGTTGGCGGAGGTTCTAGATCAACCGGAGCTCACGGATCGCGAAAAGCGACTTCTCGCACTTACGCGCAATGGCGAGCAACATCTGGTCGAGCTTGCTCGCCGGACCTTCGTTGATGGTGATGCTGTATATTGCCCGATGTGCCAGCAGGAAGTTTCTCCAGCGTATGGTGAATCGCTGGTCGAGTCGATTTCGAAGATCTTGAGCAAGAAAGCAGATGAATTTAAGGAGCGCCTTGACGCCGCCAGATTGCGTCCTCTGGACAAGCAGACGCCATTGCCGTCGCAGCTATCCCCTGACGCCATCAACGCATACGAAACCGCGTTTCGAAGAGCCAACGAGGTGATTGACCGTGCCAACTCCTTGATTTCTCAGCGTCAATCTAATCTCTACTCCATCAGCGAAATCTCCGAGATCGGTCTTGATGCGGCTATTTCCGAGCTTAACGCTGCGGTTGATGCTGTCAATGTAGACATCGAGCGGCTGAACGTCGCCATTCAGGGCAGGGATAGCCTCAAATCGCATCTGCATGAGCTTAATGATCAGATTGCCTATATTGATGCGCGTGATGCCATTGCCAGACATGATGAGGCTGTAAAGAAACTTGATGAGGCCAAGGAGAACCTTCGCAAGTGCCAGGAGGCGCAGGATCGACTTGAAAGGGAGAAGGGAGTTCAGGAAGCAAAGGTAAAGATGACCGAGATTGCGGTGGCATCGATAAACCGCTTTCTTTCCTCCGTATATTTCGACGCTGCCCGTTTTAAGCTCGTTCCCTTCGGCGACGTCTATAAAATCGAATCCTACGGGAAGCCTGCCGCGCCCAAAGCTATTTCCACAGGTGAGCGCAACATTCTAGCCCTCTGCTACTTCTTTTCTGAGGGAGGGAGGGGCAAGTTCGAGGGCCTGGAGGACTCTGATCCGCAATACCTCGTTATTGACGACCCCGTGTCCAGCTTCGACATGGAGAACAGGGTCGGCATCTGTTCGCTGCTGCGCGAGCGCATTTCTCATGTGCTTAGGGCAAACGCTGAAAGTCGCGTGACCGTGATGACCCACGACGCGGCGACCATCGCTGAATTGGAGCATATCCTTAGCGATATTAAAGACGACTTCAAGTCATCCGATAATTTTGCCTATGGTTTGCTCGAATTGACGGAAGGGGCCACTCTCCAGTATACGAAAAAAAGAATGAATCAGTACTCTGTACTGCTCAAAGCCGTTTATGACTATGCGTTGTCTGAAGAGGAGCTTGAGAAGGATTCCTATGTAATTGGCAATATCATGAGGCGTGTCTTGGAGGGGTACAGCACGTTCAACTATGGCATGGGCATTGATGCGCTTTCCCGCGACGGCGAATTAAAGAGGAGATTCGGAGGACTGGAGGTATTGTTGTCCAACGCGATGTACCGCCTGGCTTTGAACGACGAGAGCCATATGGAGGAGAAGGTCGCCTCGCTTAATCCGACCCTTGCGTTCGAGCGGTACAGCTATGAAGAAAAGAGAAAGTTAGCGCGTTGTGTGCTCGTGATTCTCCATTGCCTCGATTCTGACCATGTGAAGAAGCAGCTTACGAATGCGGGCGCGAGCCTTAGGGAAATCGAGTCCAGTTTGGGTAGGTGGGAGAAAGAGCTCTCAGGAAACTAGAAGGGCCAGCTTTGGTGGAAGAGTGATTGAACGTCAAAGATAGCGCTGTCTTAACAAGCCGTATCCGTTGCCCGGGTAGTGCGTCAAACGTTGGTGTAAGCGGAATTTCAGCAGTCGCCTAGAATGCCTGCATCATACCACCGCTATGCCGTCTTTCCGGGCATGCCGGCCGATTCCATCGCCACGAGCGCCAGCCTCTCGGCCATCGCCGCCGCTTCTTCGCCGATCGCCGGCTCGGGTGCGGCGGGCCTCTCCAGCAAATCCATGCTCGCTATCGCATGGCGGCACGACCAGTCCTCGTCGCATTCGGCCATCACGGCGCCGACGAGCCCGATCATCGACTCGACGCTCAGGAACACCTGCACGGCGCGGGTCCGGCGCTTGATTTCCCGGTTGGGGCGCTCTTGGGCGTTATTGGTCCTGATGCGGCGGCGGTGCTCGGCGGGAAACGGCAGGCATGCGAGCGCGTCGCACTCGGCATCCTCGAGCAACCCGGCCGCTGCCCGGGAAAACGACGAGATTGTGTCTATGGCGGCGTGGTAAGCCGCGCGCACCATGGCGGGGTCCTCCTGCGCGAACACCGCCTGCATGACCTTGCTGGCGGCCTTTCACCGGCGCTTAGACGGCAGCATCGAGCAAACGTTGCGCTCGAGGTGGACGATGCAGCGCTGCCACGCAGCGCCGGGGAAGCATTCGGCGACGGCGCGCCGCAGCCCCTCGTGGGCGTCGCTCGTGACGCGCTTCACGCCGCCTGCTTCGCGCATGCGCAGGTCGCGGCAGAACCCGAGCCAGCCCGCGTAGGTCTCGGCGCCGATGATGGAAGGCCCCACGACGCGGCGGACGCCGCCGCCACCGACGGCTATGGCGGTGACCACGGCGGCGGACCGCGCGCGGACCGCGCGGCGGCACTTGACGTAGGCGGCATCCAAGAAGAGGTAAGGCATGGCCATGCCGAATTCCCTCGCCCGAAGTGCGGCGACTTCGGCATCGAGCCGCTTGCATATGCGGCTGACCTGCGACGACGACAGCCTTTCGATTCCCATCCTCTGCGCTATGCGCTCGACCTTGCGCGCCGAAACCCCGTTGGCGTACACCTCGGCCACGGCCGCCGCCACCGCCTTGTCCGCTCGGCTGCATCTCTCCAGCATCCCCTCGGGGAAATAGGCTCCGCAGCGCAGCTTCGGGATGCGCGGCGTTATCTTGCCGGCCGGCGCTCGCAGTAGCCGTTGCGGCTGTCGGCGCCGCCCTCTCAGGCCGTGTCGGCCTGCTCGTCCATGATCGCGTTGAGGGCCGATTCGAGCAGCGCCCTGGTGAGCGCCTGCAGGTCGAGCGATTCTCCTCCTGTTGCGGGCATGTCTTGGTGTAGAGTGTTCATCGCGGTCATCGCCTTTCTTTGGAATCCATTTCTTGGTCGTTATGAATTCTAGGCGACGGCCGTTCCCCTTTCTCGGGTCAAGCCCGACAATCGAACGGCCCTTGCACCAACATTCGGCACGTTATCGCTTTCTGCTAGACTCTCCATTGCGGCCTTCGTCCTTTGCAAGAATCTGTAATGTCGCAATTCCAGATTCTAGGCGACGGCCGTTTCTCTTCAAAGCCATTCCGATTCGCTTCGCTTACACCAACTTCCTCGACACGATCATCGACGAGCTTCTGGACGTCTTCGAGATAAAGCGCTCGCTGTCGGCGAAGGGATGCCCGTACGACAACTCCGTGGACGAATCCACCAACAAGATACTCAAGGCCGAGTTCGTCCACGGGGAGCGGTTCTCGACGCTGCGCGAGCTTCAGGCGAAGCTGAGCGACTACGTCAACTGGTACAACAACTTCAGGCTTCACTCGACGCTCGGCTACATGAGCCCGGTCGAGTTCAGATTGGCGGGGCTGACTCTCTAAGAAAATTGTCCAAGATGGTGTGCCAATCCATCCCAAGATCGCGAGGGAGTGGAACAAGGAGCGCAACGTCGACCTGAAGCCGACCGACGTGATCGCCAACTCCAACAAGCGCGTCTGGTGGAAGCGCAAAGAGGGCCACGAGTGGTCCGGCCTCATAGCGAACCGAGCGCGCGGGGGCAAGGCGGACCCGGGCTGCCCGTACTGCTCGGGACGCAAGGTGCTCGCCGGCTACAACGACCTGGCCACCACGCATCCCAACATAGCGGCGATGTGGCACCCGCGCATGAACAAGCGCTTGAAGCCCACCGGCGTGCAGGCCGTAAGCCGCAAGCCCGCATGGTGGCGCGGCGAGTGCGGCCACGTCTACCAGATGGCCGTCCGCGACAGGGTGAGGGCCAAGCCGGGCTACTGCCCGTACTGTTCGGGGAGGAAGAGGCCCGAGAGGCCGATAAGGCTCGACTAGCCCTCGGCCCCTCGGCGAGGGGGAACGGGGGGAGGCGTCGGTGCCTCCTGCCCATAGGCGTGATCTTGCGAATATTGGACTGAACGGCTATGCGTGGCGGTTATGAGGGTCCGCATCGTTTTCGATGGCCGCTTGGGTTGCGGGCGCATGGAGGCGTTCGATTTAGGTGTAGGAGGGGCGATGCCGAGCACGCCGGCGCCTCTGCTGAATGCGGCGACAGGAATACGCTGGTAGGGTAGTGGTGCTTTCGTTGTGCTTGCTGTTATCCGTGACCTGGAATCGCGGAGACGGCGCGGCATGGCGCTTAAAGACCGGCGCATTCATTTATGTAGTCGGCAAACCATTTGCGGGCCTCATTCTTGAGTACCCAGATATTCTCTTCTTTCGAAACGTCGATCCCCTCCAATGCCGCGTTTACTACATCGTCGGGATGGGGAAGCGTGTTGCGAGTGCGTTGGTACTTCGTCGCGACGTTTTCGATATAGCGTCGCACGAATGCTTGCTTGTCCTCTGTGCTCAGAGGGGCCAACCTTGCCTTGAGGCCGAAGCGGGAGAGGAGCTCGGGTGGGAACTTCTCCCGCACCTCTTCTTTTGGAGCGTTGGACGTGAATACGATGGTATAGCCGTCGAGGTCGTGCATCGCGCCCTGCGAGTCGGTGAAATGCCCGCTCTCAAGCAGGTCGAGGAAGAAGTTCCAAACCGCGGGGTTGGCCTTCTCGAACTCGTCTATGAGGATGACTCCGGATTCGCTGGCCTCGATTTTCAGGGTGAGCTCGCCCTCTTCGCTGCCGATGTAGCCGCGCGGACTTCCGATGAGCGAGTTGAGAGAGTCGTTGCTGCTGTAGTTGCCGAAGTTAATCTTCGGGAGGGGCTGGCCTGGTGCGAGCAGGTCGCTGAGGATGCGGGCCGTCTCGGTCTTGCCGACGCCGGATGTGGTGCAACCTTCGAGACAGGTAGACGCCAGGCTATAGAACTCTGACGAGGCACTTGCTAACAGGAGATTTGAAAATGCCCTGGTCTCTGCTGGCAAGGCAGTGAAGCTTTATCTTGATATTAGCCAGATGCGGGGAGTTGTTAATGCGCGGGTTGATAAAGCATGCATTTCTTCAATGCAGATAGCGAGGTTCGGCACCTCATTGGCTGATGCTTGGGTTGAACTCGATTCCGCCATTAAGCTTGCTGCTGTCACCAAACATGCACGCTCGATTTTTCATTGTGATAGGGCGAGGCTATTTATCTCTTCATTAACGGGGAGACTTGGTCATAGCGATTGAATTGAAGATTGAGTCTTTTTGCTGAAACGGCAAAAAGACGATCTGCTGATAGATGTTGTCGTATGTAGGTTTAGTCAATTGCGTTCTGTCTTTAGGCGGAATATCCGCTGTCACCTAAAGCCCACTAGCCATTTGTGCATGGCAATCGACTGGGGCGACGGCCACCTTTGTAGGGATGGGGTGAACTTCGAGTCGTCGAGGCAGAAGCTGACGATGTCGCACCCCTCTTTGTCGCTGCGAGCCCGATTTGACGGACCAGCCCGTATTCCAGCCATCTGACGGCAGACGGAAGGAGCAACCTTCTAACAGCAACCCGTCATCCAGGGAGGCTCGCTGCTGCGTTGCGCAAGAGCCGGTCTTTTCTGCGGTTGGCTATGTCGTCTAAACTTAAGGGGCCATAGAACGATTGGCCGATTTCGAGAAGGGGGAATCGATGGACGGGATACAGGATTGCGGCAGCGGCGCTGTTGCCGTCAGCGCCGCCAGCGGCAATATGAGCGGCAACGAGCTGACGGCAAAGGCCTCTGTCGTGGATGCGAGCGGTACCATGGTGAGGATAGGCGGCGGCGCCAGGCGCGAGCCCTTCCTGACCTCGTCGTTGAGGGCCCGCATCAACGCCAAGGCCCAAGGGCGCTACGTCGACTCGGCTCTTGAACAGATCAGGAAAGTCGAGCAGAGCGATATAGATGTTGCGGCCAAGAACGCGATCGTGGCGACGCTCAACAGGTCGTTGGCGCATCAGCTGAACCTTGAGGACATCGCCGAGAAGGCCGTAAGCTCTCCTGATCTGAAGGAAGACGCCGATCCTGGTAGGCTCGACCCGGAGTGGGTAGACAAGTTCGAGGAGCACGCCGGGGCGAAGTACGATGAAGATGCCCAGCGCCTATGGGCGAGGCTGCTGACCGGCGAGTTGAATAAGCCGGGGAGCTATTCCCGCAAGTCGATGAGGATTCTCGACGATATGGAGCGCGAGGATGCAGAGGCATTTGCCTCGCTTTGCGCAAGGTGCGCCGGGGGCGTTCTTCCTTGGGGCGAGAGGCAGCAGCTCCTGCCCCTCCTCATGGAGAAAGGCCAAGAACTCGCCTTGCCCGAGTCGGGCCTTGCGAGGCTGAAGGGGCTTGGGCTTATCGAGTTCGGAAATTCGAGCGGCTTTGGCCTGCGCGAGGGCATGAGGCTCGGAGACGGGGGCTGGCAGGTTCTCAAGGTTGGCTCCTGCCTTCTGGGCGTTCGCTTCCCTGAGTGCGAGGGCTTCGAGGTCACCGTCCATAGATTCACGCGCTACGGTGAGGAGCTGTCGCAGCTCTGCGACCTGGGATGTGAGCTCGACCGCAACGATCTGCTCGCGAACAAGCTCAAGCAGGCTGGCGGGGAGGTCGTGAGGGTGATGGAAATAGAGTCTGATGGCCGAATGCGCTATGCGCCTCTCTAGTAAAGTGCCTGCTATGCGTGCATGCGGTCTATCCTGCAACCCGGCTCGGCCTTACGACGCGTGGTGGAGGACGAAAAAGGGATCAGCGCCGTGGTCGTGAGCACTCTGAGATGCTTGGATGGCATGGCTATGACGGAGGTCGGGGCCGTTCTCGTAATAGACGAAATCGAGACAGGGCTCGAGCCTCATAGGCTCAGTGGGCTTCTTCGGGGGTTGAGAAAGAAAGCCTAGTCCGAGGATGGCCAGGTGATTATCTCGACCCATTCGCTTGTGGCGATTACCGAGTTCAGCGAGTTTGAGGTAGCTGCCGTTCATAGTACGGATGGCGTCATGAGCGTGCGCAAGATGGCAACGCGAACGGCGGCGTCGAGATGTTCAAGCTTGCTCGTCTTATGAGCAGCTGCGGTTGCCGCGACTTCTGGATGGTTTCGCAGGAAACGGGCGCCGATTTCGCCATGGGTCTGGACTTCTGTGCGGTTTTCGGCGGGGGTTGTTCGCCGCCGGCTTAGCCGACCTGGGGAAACGCCGGCGTGTTGCGGTGTTTCGGGCCGGTTCGGCCTGCGAAACCGCCCAGAAGTTGCAGGCGGGGTTCGCTCGTGCTGAAGGTAGCGCATCTAAACACGTGTTCCAGTCCCGTCGGCGCTGGTCGCAGGTATTGCGATTACTGAGCTGTGTGCGTTGATGCTCGAGCGCGAATGGAGGACGGAAGAGAATTCGAGGCGGCCTCGGGGAGAAGCCGTCTTGGGTGAGGCGCTTGTAGGCGGTGCCGCGCGACTGAGCAGGCGCTCTTATGCAGTTGCTCCGTATTTAACCTTGATACCGCTTAGAGCCGCAGGCTATTCTATCGAAAATGAAGTGTGATAATCCTCGAAAATCGAGTACGATAATCCTCGAAAATAAAGTATGCCCACTTCAAATAAGGAGGCTAGGTCATGGTCGCATATGGAACCGAAAAGCCCCAGGCGTATCGTCCGCGTCTCGTCGACGAACGCTTGCAGAGGTTGCTCTCCACCTTCGGCGCAGTCGAGATTCGCGGTACCAAGTGGTGCGGCAAGTC
>OLOB01001389.1_pt1 | contig 15975 bp, 18 predicted proteins | sample 1671911 | NCBI WGS metagenome assembly OLOB01 (sample SAMEA3136625, study PRJEB25190) | human gut metagenome | biome: human gut; feature: human-associated habitat; material: faeces | place: Austria | collected 2013
AAGTCTATTTGACATTAATGATGTCTATATCCTGTTTTATTAAATGTGTCTATATCTTAAACAAACAGGTAAAGATACAGTTGAACTAGCTGTAATGGGTGTATTAAAAGAATATCATCGTAAAGGAATTGGAAGAGCACTATTTGAATACGCAAAGGAAAGTATAAAGGAAAGTGGATATTCGTTTATCCAGGTAAAAACAGTGAAGATGGGAATGTATGAAGATTATGATTGTACAAATCGATTTTATATTTCATTAGGGTTTAAAGAATTTGAAGTCCTGAATTCGTTGTGGGATGAAAACAATCCTTTTCAAATTTACGTAATGGGGATATGAGGCGGCAAAATGGCATCAACTAAAGAATATTTAGATTTTATAATGGGGCAATTATCAAATTTAGAAGAAATTACGTATCGAGCTATGATGAAAGAATATATTCTCTATTATCGAGGAAAAATTGTTGGTGGTATATATGATGATCGATTACTTGTTAAGCCTGTAGAATCCGCAATTCATTATATGTCAAAAGTTCAATATGAATTACCATATGATGGAGCCAAAGAAATGTTGTTGGTAGAAGAAGTGGATGACCGGAAATTTTTGGAAGGCTTGTTTCAAGTGATGTATGATGAGCTTCCAAATCCAAAAAAGAAGAAATAAACTATGAATGAGTTACTATTTTCCAAGAAATATTATGTTAGAAAACTACAAAAGAATGATATTGATCAAATATATGGTCTTTGTAGTAAAAATCACTTATATTATCAATATTGTCCTCCTTATGTGACAAGAAAGAGTATTGAATCGGATATGATGACTCTTCCAGACAATATTGATATTAAAGATAAGTATTATGTGGGATATTTTAAGAACGAGAAGTTAATCGCAGTCCTTGATTTAATTGATGGATATCCAAAAAAGGATATTGTATTCATTGGATTCTTAATGATAGATATTAGTGTACAAAAGAATGGGGTTGGAAGTGCAATAGTCAATGAACTTATTGATTATTTAACAACACTTAAATATAAGGAAGTTCGCTTAGGTTGGATAAATGGAAATCTTCAAGCTGAACACTTTTGGCTTAAGAATGGTTTTTGTTCTATAAAAGAAGGTCGTGTAGTACTTGCGAATCAACTATTAAATAAATTCTTCACTGATTGATAGATATTTATCGGCATAGATACTTTCTTTTTCCCAGATGATGTCAAAGTCGTGTTGTAATTTAAAATCATCTAAAGTAATTTCTTTGAGTTCTTTTGATTTTAATTCTTTTTCTACAGCTATCTTATATAGAAAAGAGATTCCACAATCTTTTTTCAACAGATTCATGATGGTATGCATATTTTCTACTTGCGTATAATGTATAAAATTTGAAATGTGTAATCCATGCGCAATTAGACTTTGTTCAAGAATATTTCTTGTTCCAGAACCTTTTTCACGAACCAAAAGATGTTCAGATATTAGATCATGAATCGTATGGGGTTCTTTATTAAATTGATGGGATGTAGCACAGACGGCAATATAGTCTTCTGTGCTATATTTTATATGAGAATAGTTTTCTTTTGGATAATTTCCTTCGACAATAGCCATACTGATTTGTCCATGGTCAAGTAATTCGAGCAGATTAGATGTGTTGCCATAGTGAAGGTGGATATTGATTTCAGGATGATTTTGAATAAAGTTTGCCAATTTATCTACAATCGCATATTCACCGATGGTCATAGTTACTCCAATGGAGAGAGTTTCAATGTTGGATGTAATATTGTTGATTTCATTCATTAAAGCTTGTTCATTATTTTTCATTGTTAATAAATGTTTATATAGTATTTGACCAGATGGAGTTAGACTTAATTCTTTATTCTTATAATTGAATAGGATTGTATTGTATTGTTTTTCTAAAAAATGAATGTGTTGCGATACAGCAGGTTGTGTGATATTTAATTGTTTGGCGGCCGTTGTAAAATTTAATGTTTTGCATACAGTAAGAAATGTTTCAGTTCGATAATCTAGCATATGTACCTCTAATGATAAGAAAATATTATTATTTGATAGAATTATATAATTTTACCTTATTGATGTATAGTGCTACAATTCTCTTCATGGAGGGAATTATTGAATGAATTTTATTAATAAATATGGAAAAGGCATTTTAATTTGTCTATTGATTGCGATTCCATCATGGATCATAGGAAAAATGTTTCCGGTTGTTGGTGGTGCTGTCATTGCGATTCTTGCAGGTATGATTATTGCGATGTTTTGGAATGATAAAAAATCTGCCGAAGCAGGGATTAAATCGACTTCTAAAGTGATTTTACAAACAGCGGTTGTATTGCTTGGATTTGGAATGAATCTAGGTGTTATATTTGAAACAGGGAAACAGTCTTTACCAATCATTGTTTGTACAATTACTACATCTTTAGTACTTGCGTGGGTTATGAAAAAGGTTTTAAAAGTGCCTTCAAATACATCGGTTCTTGTCGGTGTTGGTTCATCTATATGTGGTGGTTCTGCCATTGCGGCAACAGCCCCTGTTATTGATGCGGATGATGATGAGATTGCCCAATCTATCGCAGTTATCTTTTTCTTTAATGTACTTGCAGCTATTTTCTTTCCTATTCTAGGAAAGGCGTTGGGTTTTGATACCATGCATGGGGATGCGTTTGGTATTTTTGCAGGAACAGCCATTAATGATACATCAAGTGTAACGGCAGCGGCTTCAACTTGGGATAGTATGTGGAATTTAGGTAGTGCCACATTAAATAAGGCGGTAACAGTAAAATTAACTCGTACACTTGCGATTATTCCAATTACACTTGGACTATCTTTTATTCGTGCTAAAAAAGAAAGACAAGCATCAAACTTTAGTTTGAAACGTGCCTTTCCAATGTTTATACTTTATTTTATTTTGGCAGCTATTTTTACAACAGTTTGTGTAAATGTTGGAGTAGACTCTAGTGTATTTGCACCACTTAAAGAATTATCGAAGTTTTTGATCATTATGGCTATGGCGGCCATTGGACTTAACAGCAATATAATTCAGTTGATCAAAACGGGTGGAAAACCAATTGCGGTTGGTGCAACATGTTGGTGTGGTATCACAATTGTAAGTTTAGTGATGCAGCATGTAATGCATATTTGGTAAATTTTGAATTATAAAGAAAGCGTATCAATAAATTTTTGTGTGGCAATATTGGTTGCACGACTTGCATCCTGGACAAGAAGAATATCTCGTTCAGGATTTTTTATATTTGTTTGAATTTCAAAAATATCAGAATCCTTAGAAATTAATTCTTTAGGATAGAATCCAATGCCAAGGTTGTGTTTGACTAATGGAAGTATTTGATCGGCAGTAGCCACTTCTAAATCGGTATGAAAAGGGATTTGGTGAATTAAAAATAAGTTTGAATAATAGGTATATGTACTTGTATTTTTGCCTAAGGTAATAAATGGATAGTGCGAGATTTGTTGAATGTCTAGAATCTGGTTGCTTAAGCTTTCGTATTCTTTTCCGCCAATCAAGACTTCTTCAAAGCAGTAGAGTGAAGTTGCACGTAATGGCTTTTTGATATTGATCGGACTTGTGACAATCGCAATATCGACAATTCCTTTTTCTAAGGCATCAACAGCTTGAATAGAGGAATGGTTGGATAATTTGATTTTGACTTGTGGATAGGCTTTGTGGAATTGTTCAAGTTTGGATAATAAAAAGATATTTAGAGCCGTTTCACTTACACCAATTGATATATGTCCATGTTCCAAGGTTTTATTTGAAAGGATTTCACTTTCTCCTTGGTAAAGTTGTTCAATGGCTATCGCAACATGTTCATAGAGTTGTTCACCTTCGGGTGTTAGGGTAATACCGGAATGAGAGCGTACTAAAAGCTTACATCCAAATTCACTTTCTATGTTGTTCATGGTTCTTGAGATGTTGGGTTGGTTGTTATGTAGGATTTGAGCGGCTTTTGAAAAGCTTTTATATTTAGCTACATAGTAAAAGATGCGGTAATAGTCTAGTGTCATTGTATAACCTCCATATAATTTTTGTATAATATATATTCAAAATATACATTTCACATATTTTCTTGGAGTTAGTATAATACTTTTAGTCTGAGTAGGCAAGCCATCAAAACAGATACAAAAAGTGTGTTAAAGGAAGACTTCTTGTATCTGTTTGTCGAAAGGATTAGAAAAGAAGTGAGAATCATGCCAACAATTTTTCCTAGGGAAGAAAAGGCAGAGGCTTTGTTTGATAAAATTGCCAAGGATCCTAGAGCTTGTAAACGATTAATGGATGCCTTTTATGAAGGTGTTGCCTGTGATGAGGATTCAAGCGTAGAAGAAGAAAGGGTACTTGTGGATAAACAAGTATTTACCAATGCACTATTTACTGCATATAAAAATAAAGATCTGTCGGCATTTTTAATGGCCGTATGCGGCAATAGTATGTTTGACTTATTAAGAAATGCATTTTTGATTCCATTGCGATTTAACGATAAGGGAAAAGAGAATCCGATTCTTTTAAGTGATGAGGATGGAAATATTATAGAAAGTGATATTCATATTCCTGAATCAAAGAAGCATATGTTTAAAAAGCTTGTAGAAAAAAATCGATACTTAGCGTATGGGTTTTTAGAGCAGCATAGCTTTAAAGAGGACATGTCCATTCGAACTATTCAAAATGAATCGCATTTAGGTATCTTAGTTGTCCAAGAAATGCCTGAAGAGGTTCATGAAAAGTTAAGTGATGCACAAATTTATTCTGACTTATGGGATTCTATGATGAAGCTTGAAGATTTGTTGTATAATGCATTCTTCTATTGTGGTGATTTTAAAGGAAAGTATTGTGTTGGTGTATTCTTGCCATTTACACATTTCGAACATAATTTAGAAAAGAATATTGAAGTTTCAAATAGTATCTTATATGAATGTATACAAAAAATGCTGGACGATTAAGTTCAGCATTTTTAAGTACAATAACGAAATGAGGGATCCGTTAAGATACGGGCAAATATAAGTCCCATTGGAAGGGCCAAAACAATCAACAAAGATTGAATGAGCCAGTTAGCTCCAATAGACATGGTGGATGTGAGTTCGAGATTATAGATAGCTCGATACATATATAGGCCTGGGACCATAATCACAATGGATGGTACGGTTATCGCAATTCTAGGGTATCCTGTATTTCCTTTGATCATGGAGGCAAGTAGTCCGGCTGTTAATGCGCCAATAAAGGCTGCGGCTGCAGCAGGTAAAGATAAATCGACAAGTGTTAGTCGTAATGTGTTTGCGATGGCTCCAATGCATCCGGCACTGGCGGCTATTTTTTTTGAACTATTAAACATAATGGAGAATCCAAAGACGCCTCCAAAACTGGTTAATAGTCTTAAAAGTAATTTGGTTGATGTTGAAATATGTAGTTTCACAAAGTCTACAGGTTGAAGATGTAAGACTAGAGCACAGATCCATGCAGTAAGTGTGGCAGCTAAAATAATGATAATGGCATAGGCAAGTCTTTCTAAACCGGATCGTAAATCTAATTTAGCTAAGTCAATACCGCTTGTGATGAAAGGAAAGCCTGGAATTATGAAAAGCATAGAACAGATGTATCCGGCTTCGTGTTGTGTGGATATGCCAAAATAGGTTTCAAAAAAATTAAATAATAAGGCATATACAAGACAGGCTAAGGAAACACTAGCAGCAACATTTAAGAATAGGGTGTAGTTATGTTTGATCAGTTTCATTCGAAGTGTATTGCCAAGTCCCGCCCCCACAAAGGCACAAAGCATTTCAATGGGGCCTCCTCCAAGTAGAAAGGTAAAACAGCTACAGGCAAGAGCAGCCGCAAGTCCTAGAATAATAGGAGAATAGCTAGAGTGAATATTTTCAATTTGATCAAGTTGATCATGTATTTCGTTGCATGTGCATGTTTTACATTCGTCTTTAAAGTGATAGACAAAGTCTTCCATACGAGCAAGTTTGGATGTATTGACACTTGTATTATGTAAAGACAAGGATTGGGCGTGAGATTTGATTCCATCAATGCATGTGTAGGAAATATTTGTAAGTCCAATGTCGGCAATACATGTGATATTTAATTCACTAGCGATGGTGTTCATTGAACTTCTAACTCTCCAAGCACCTGTACCACAGGCTAGAAGCATCAATCCAATTCTTCCTATAACGGAGGATTTTTCTGTAAGACTTGCATTTTCAATCTTAACTTTTGAATCTTTGTTTGTATATTCGTGCCACGGAATTTCCATATGGTTTTTCATAAGATCATCTCCTATATCATTTATATATAATACACATAGTATAAATATATATTCGATATTTAATTCCATGAATAGTATAGTCAAGAAAAAAAAGAAGTCAATTTCTTAATCGACTTCTTTATGAATCCACGTCATTAATACTTTAACAATATATGCTTTTTGTTTGGGGCCTAGTGGCTGATTAGGCTTGATCTTATGCCATTTATATAAACATTGTCTACAACAACAGCCAGTAGCGTGTTGGGCAATGAATACAGGGTGTCCTTTGAAAGGTGTTTGTTTCCCGTCGTTGGGAATATAGGCTGGAGCTAATCTTTTTTCAACAAAATCTATGGCATGTTTTTCAATGGTGTCCATTCCTTTAGTTTGTATATACTGCTTATCTTTTTGTTTCAGATGAAAACTGCTCCTAAATTTGGAGTGGGATAAGCGATTAAAAAGTTGTTCAAACCATTCGGATTCTGTCATAATTAGCTCCCATAAAATAAAAAAACCAGCGTTGCTGGTTTAATAATCAAGTGGCGCCTGAAACAAGACTCGAACTTGTGACCTGCCGGTTAACAGCCGGATGCTCTACCGACTGAGCTATTCAGGCATTTGCTTTTCACTTGACTGCCTGTATATAATACCAAAAGATGTTGTGTTATGCAAGTACTTTTTATAAAATTATGATATATTATTTTTAAATGGGGGAATGGACTATGTTAGATGCGATTGTAATGGATATGGATGGAACTTTATTGGATCCAAATAATAAAATTTTACCGGAAACAAAGGCGGCTTTAATTGCTTGTCAAAAGCAGGGAACAAAGCTTGTGCTTGCGAGTGGTAGAAGTTATACAAGATTACTTTCATATGCTAAAGAATTAGAGATGGATGTATATGGTGGATATTTGTTAGAGGTAGATGGTATTGCATATTATGATGTTCAAAAGGACGAGCGTCATGTTTTAAAACAAATGTATAAGGAAGATGTTGAGCCTGTTTTTGCGTATTTGATGCATAAAAATTGTGAGACAATGGCTGTATTTAATGATGGATTATTTGATTATATTCCAGATCATATAATGGAAAAGAAAAAAGCATTAAGAAATGCACAAGAATATCCAGAGGATTTTCCTTGGACGGGTGGTCCTTGGTCTTGGCTTGCAGATATGCGTGATGGTTATCCTAAGATTACTTATATTAAGGATCTTAGTGAAATTCAATATCCAGTAAATAAGATTCAGACAATTGAGGATGAAGAGGTAACTACCCAATTGGCTTTGGATATTCAAAATGAATTTAAAGATCAATATGAAGTATTCCGTACTTGTCCTAGAGAATTAGAAATTTTGCCTAAGGGATATAGTAAGGGAGCTACTTTAGTTCGTATGATGGATATGTTTGGTTGGGATAAGAATAAAGTCTTCACATTTGGTGATGGCGAAAATGATGTGAGTATGTTTGGTGTTGTAACTCATAGTTTTGCGATGGGCCAGGCTATGGATTATGTAAAAGAAAAAGCAGCTCATGTGACCAAGTCCAATGTGGAACAGGGTATTGTAGCTGCTTTAAAGGATTTTAATATTTTGTGATATAGCTAACAACAAGCTTCATTGTGCTTTCTACACCATCATAGTGTGTTCTTTCCATTCCGTGGCTAGCATGAACACCAGGGCCGATCAAGGCTCCTTTGATGTCGTTACCACCGCGTAATGCGGCACTGACATCTGAACCGTATTGTGGGTAGATATCAACGGCATAATTAAGCTTGTTTTCTTTTGATAGTTCAACTAGACGTGTAATCATTTCGTAGTCGTATGGTCCGCTTGAATCTTTTGCACAGATAGAAACGTCTTGTTCAGTACAAGCAAGATCTGTACCGATACATCCCATGTCTACGGCTAATAATTCTTCAACTTCTTCTGGAAGACAACTTGCTCCATGACCAACTTCTTCATATGTACTGAACATAATGACTAAGTCTCTTTGAGGTGTAATGTTGTTGTCTTTTAAGTATTTTAGTACGCCCATTAAAGCTGTAGCCGAAATCTTATCGTCTAAGAATCTAGATTTAATGAATCCACTTTCTGTGATTTGTGTTTTTGTGTCAATACAAATGAAGTCTCCGTTGCAGATACCTAATTTTTCAACATCTGCTTTTGAGTGTACAACTTCGTCGATACGAACTTCCATCGTATCGTCTTTTCTTTCTAATGTAGAAGCATCTGGATATACGTGAACGCTTGGTGAACAAGAAAGAATCGTTCCTGTATATACCTTTCCATCACGAGTATAGATCTTACAATATTCTCCGTCTAATGTTGGTAAGCATGGGCCTCCGACTTTAGTAATGGCAAGTTTTCCGTTGTCTTTGATGGAACGAACCATAAGTCCTAATGTATCTAGGTGAGCGCTCAATCCTAATGTGTGTTCAGAATCTTTTCCGTCTACATAGATTAATAAGTTTCCTTTTTGGTTACGTCCTGTTGTATAGCCTAATTTTTTTGCTTCTTCGTCCATGAAATCGATGGCTCTTTTTGTGTAGCCTGTTGGTGAATCAATATTCAAAATTTGTTTGGCGATGTCACAGACATATTCTTTATCAAATGGTTGCATATTTTAAAACTCCTCCTGTATGTATTATACGCTTTTATACAAATTCAAGACAATGTATTCATCTTTTTTTTGAAATTTGTGATATTGTACAAGAAAAGGAGGCTAATTGTATGGAATTAAATGTAAGAGAAGAAAAGTTAAAAGGTTTATTTAAACAGTTTCAAGTGGAACATAATGAAAATTGTAAGACAGTATTTATTGATAATAATGATGAACATTTAGAAAACTATTTAAATGAATCAAATACGGTATATTTACATATGGTGGATTATGAAGTAAGACATCTTGATTTGAGTAAAGTAAATACAATATTTGTGAATAAAGAGTATGCGAGTAAATTAGAAAATGGAATTCAGGATGAACAAAGAATTCTAGAACTACTATTAAATAAATATCCCAATCTTAGAGTTGTATTAATTACCGATAAAAAGGGTGCTTATTATAAAGATAAGGACATGATGATTTACCAGAAAGAATTGGTCTCTAATTTTGATAAAGACTTATTCTTAGTTAAATATATGGCTTCAGAATTAAAGGGGAATTCAGAAATGACCTCTTTGTATCGGGGTGTGAATCAGTAATATAAATATAGAAAAGACTACTAGATATGTTAGAGTGCCTAAGACAAAAACTTGAATTCGCGTACGTCTTTGGAATTAAAAGACTTTGGAGGTAGATTAATCCATGAAAACCACCCTACATATCTAGTAGCAATTTCAATTATAAATGCCCAATGTGAAAAGAATGTTAAAAGTCAAAAGTTTTTAAAAAAATGATCAAATATTGTTTGTCACAACTTAAATTGGTATAATAAAGAGGAAGAAAAGCTACGTTTTTTCTCTATCCTTGGGATCGAAAGCATAAGGATATAAAAGTTATCTATAAAGATAACGCTAGAGCGCTAAATCCGTTGTGAGAGGTGGTTAGCGCTTTTTATTTTGCCTTTTTGATGTTGACTACAACATATTCACATATACCCTTTGTTCTAATAGGACCCCCCAACCAATAAGGCCTGAGCTAATGTTTTTTGCGTAGTTTTTAAATGTTTCTTTTCCGTAATTACCCGCAAAGTTGGGTTGTAGGTGGTAAGAGAAAGATAGTGGAAACATTTGTCCGTTATGGGTATGACCGCTGAGTTGAAGGTCGACATTGTTTTTAGTGTTTTCTTCTGTTCCTTGGGGTTGATGGTCTAGGACAATATTGTAGGTGGTTTTATGGATGGTATACATATTCACATAACCAAAAGTAACGATGGATGTGGATACTATAGCGGAAAGGATTATATAGATGATTGGTTTTCTTTTCTTGAATAGGAATAATAATACAAATAAACAGAATAATGTATGTACAGCCCACATAGCTTGATACGTACGCATATTCCAACAATTTAATAGTAATGCGATACAGATGGCGTATCGTATTTTTTGTTTAATGTATCCTTTAATACGTTGTTAATTAAATAACATAATCCGATTTCTAGAATGAGAATTCCCATTTGAAGATAGATCATGTTATCACTTTCTTTTGTTTTATCTTACACCATTGTTAGAAAGATTTCTTAGTTTATGCAGTATAATAAAGTGGGTGAGATTATGTATAAAATAATGATTGTAGAAGATGATGAACTCATCTCAAAAAAGTTAGAATCGTTTCTTAAATCTTGGAATTATGATGTTTATCGTATTACTGATTTTTACAATGTGATGGATGCATTTCAATCTTTCAATCCAGACTTAGTATTAATGGATATAACACTGCCTTATTTGAATGGATATTTATGGACGGAAAAGATTCGTGAAGAATCCAAAGTTCCAATTATCTTTATTTCAAGTGCTACAGACAATATGAGTATTGTGATGGCTATCTCTAAGGGTGCGGATGATTTTGTATGTAAACCATTTGATTTAAATGTTCTAGCTGCTAAAATAACAGCTATCTTACGTCGTAGTTATGACTTTGTATCCAATCATAATATCCTTGAATATCAAGGTGTACGCTTTAATTTAGATGATAATACGGTATGTTTTCAATCTTCTCAAATGGAATTGAGTAAGAATGAGGCGAAGATCCTACGTTTACTTATGGAAAAGAAGGGGACGATTGTATCTCGAGATAGTTTAATGGAATATTTGTGGAAGACCGATTTTTATGTGGATGAAAATGCATTAAGTGTGAATGTGAATCGTTTGCGTAAAAAGTTAGAGAGTATTGGCATTGTGGATTTTATTCAAACAAAAAAAGGATTGGGATATAAGATATGAAGTTGTTTAGTCATTATTTAAAAGATCGAGCGTTCTTTATCACAATTTATGGTGCGAGTGTATTTGTCTGTTTCTGTGTATTTAAACTCTATAATTTAGAACTTGAAGCCTTTACATATGCCTTTATGCTTTTATGTGTATTGTTGGTGGTATGTTTCTTTTGGGATTACCACAAATATTGTAAGAAACACCAAACCTTAGTAACACTTCAATCCAATAGTAATGTTTCTTTGTCTTGTGATCTTCAAGATTCTTCATTGATGGGAGAAGACTATCATAAAATCTTAGTGGCTATGAAAGAGTATCATGATGAGTATGTTATTTCTTCAGAAAACAAAATGCATGATCTAGAAGATTATTTTACGATGTGGGTACATCAGGCTAAGCTTCCCATTGCTGCTATGAAATTACTACTTGAAGATGAGGAATTGAGTCGTAGTGAAATTAAGCTGCAACTCTTACGCATGGATCAATATACAGATATGGTTTTAGCCTATCTACGCTTAAATAGTACGCACACAGATTTCTTATTTAAAGAATTAGAATTGGATGATTTGATTCGACAATCGATTCGCCGTTTCTTAACAGAATTTATTCGAAAACACATTCAGTTGAGCTTTAAAGAAACCGGGGATGTTATTTTGAGTGATGAAAAGTGGCTTGTGTTTGTGTTAGAACAAATTCTTTCGAATAGTCTTAAATATACCAATGAAAATGGTTTGATATCTATATATATGAAGACTAAACATGTCTTAGTTATTGAAGATACGGGTATTGGTATTAGTGCAAGTGATTTAAATCGTGTATTTGAAAAGGGATATACAGGCATAAATGGGCGTAGTGATAAAACGGCAAGTGGTCTAGGTCTATATTTGTGTAAGAATATTTTAGATATGTTGAATCATAAAATAACAATTGAATCGAGTGTTGGTAAAGGGACTCGAGTGATATTAGATCTTACGCATTTTGAAGGAAGAATTGAGTAATCTTACAATCTTGTAAGATGAGTGTTAGCTGAATCGATGGCTGCATTTTTGGATTCTTTGTAGAATTTTGGTGTACATGGAGGTAATGAATATGGCATTATTAGAAGTAAAAAATTTGAAAAAAGTATATACAACAAGATTTACACAGAATCAAGTACAGGCATTGACCAACGTTAATTTTAGTGTGAATAAAGGCGAATATGTCGCTATCATGGGAGAGTCTGGATCAGGTAAGACAACACTATTAAATATCTTGGCCGCTTTAGATAAACCAACAAGTGGACAAGTCTTATTACATGGTAAAGATATTACGCATATTTCAGAAAAGGAAATTGCGAACTTTCGAAGAGAACATTTAGGCTTTGTATTCCAAGATTTTAATTTATTAGATAATTTTAATAATCGCGATAATATTTTCTTGCCTTTGGTTTTAAGCAAGAAAAAATATCCAGAAATGAAAAAAAGATTGGATCCTATCGCAAAACAATTAGGGATTGAGGGTATTTTAGATAAGTTTCCATATGAAATTAGTGGTGGTCAAAAACAGCGTGTTGCCGTAGCTCGTGCCATCATCACAAATCCAGATTTAATTCTGGCCGATGAGCCAACGGGAGCTTTGGATTCAAAGAGTACAGAGGAACTATTACATTTATTTGGAACCATCAATGAAAATCAACAGACGATTGTAATGGTAACCCATTCGACAAAGGCGGCAAGTCATGCTTCTCGCGTATTATTTATCAAGGATGGAAAGATTTTTCATGAAATTTATAAGGGAAACAAGAATTTAGATCAGATGTACCAATGTATTAGTGATACGTTGACATTACTAGCTACAGGTGGTGTGCATCATGAGTAGAGCTTTCTATTTAAATTTAGCTGTAGATAATTTGAAGAAGAATGTGCGTACCATTATTCCTTATATACTAACGAGTATCTTAACGACAATGATGTTGTATATGGTTGTTTCTTTGGCAAATAATCCAAACTTAAATGAGATGTTAGGGGCAATGACACTAACACAGATGTTAGGCTTTGGAGTTGTGATTATTGAAATATTTGCGTTTATTTTCTTGTTCTATACACATAGTTTCTTGATTAAAAGAAGACAAAAAGAATTTGCGTTATTCTCTATATTAGGAATGGAAAAGAAGCATTTAGCTCGCGTCTTGTTTTATGAAACTGCGATTACTTTATTTGTATCATTAGCTTTAGGTATTGGTTTAGGTATCTTATTTGATAAAGCGATGTTTTTAATCATCGCAAAAATGATTGGTGCAGATATTATACTTGGTTTCTACTTTTCTTTTATCGGTATGAGACAATGTATTCTTGTGATTGGACTCATCTATGTATTGATCTACTTCTATTCTATGATTCGTATTCATATTTCAAGTCCGATTGAATTACTTCATTCCGATCATATGGGTGAAAAAGAGCCTAAGGCAAAATGGTTTCTATCTATTGTTGGAATTCTTTGTCTAGGTATTGGATACTATTTGTCGATTAGTACAAAAAATCCTTTAACGGCACTCTATTTCTTCTTGGTGGCTGTTGTACTTGTCATTGTTGGAACGTATTTATTATTTACATCCATATCAGTGACTTTCTTAAAATTAATGAAGAAAAACAAGAATTATTATTATAAGACGAATCACTTTATTAGTGTTTCTGGCATGATGTATCGTATGAAACAAAATGCGGTAGGACTAGCCAATATTTGTATTCTTTCAACGATGGTCTTAGTCATGTTGTCTACAACACTAAGTATGTGGTCAAGTATTGATAGTATTGTGGATTCACAATATCCTAGAAGTGTAATGGGAAATGGATATGGGGATGCTTCCAATATTGATTTTGATGAAATGAATGAAGAATTGATTCGTATGGGCATTGTTCCAAAGAATCTTATTGCGTATAAAAGATTGGATTATGCTGGATATTTAAAGAATGGAACTTTGATTACGGATTATAGTAATGAGGGCATGAATGCCGTAAATGAGATTCAAGAATTTTATTGTCTTCCACTAAAGGATATTCAGGATTATGAAAATATGAAGAGTTCTTTAAAACCAAATGAAATCTATGTGTATTCTAATGCAGAGACGATCAAGGAAAAGACTCTATCTTTATTTGGAAAAGAATATGTTGTAAAGAAACAATTGGATCACTTAAAGATGGATGAGAGCAATCCCAATGTGACAGAACATTATTATATTATTGTGAATTCAGAAAAGACTTTAGAGAAGATGCAAGAAGATCAGGCAAATGTGTATGGCGACAATGCGAGTGCAATACGTGCTTATTATTCGTTTGATTGTGATGCGAATGAGCGTGAAGTTATTAAAAAGTTAGGTCAGAATGGAAATATAAATAATTTTATTTGGTTAAGTAAATCGGATCAGAAACAAGGTTTGATTGAATTATATGCAGGCATCTTATTTATTGGAATCTTCTTAAGCTTCTTATTTATCATGGCAACCATTCTGATTATGTACTACAAACAAATTACAGAAGGCTATGAAGATAAGGATCGTTTTGAAATTATGCAAAAAGTGGGTCTTGAACAAAGTGATGTAAAGAAGGCTATTCATTCACAGGTATTAACGGTATTCTTTATGCCATTACTTGTGGCAGGGCTTCATGTTTGTTTTGCGTATCCAATGATTGAAAAGCTACTTCATTTGTTGTTTGTGAGCGATTCATGGCTTTATATTCGAACAACAGCTATGTGTTTTGTGGCTTTTGCCCTAGTCTACATTGTGATTTATGTATTAACTTCAAAAGTGTATTATGGAATCGTGAAAAGAAATGTTTAATTGGATGTTGGGATTTATCTTGATTGGATTATGTATCTATATTTATTATGTGAATCATCATGGAATTTAGTACTCGAATAGAGTACTATTTTTTTAGGTGATGATTATGTTTATTAATGGATTTGACATCTTGTGGGATGAAATTGATGATTATGTGGCCGATATTAAAAGTATTCGAAGTATCGATCAATTTATGTTTAATAAGCCGGTCGCTTTCTTTTGTGGCGAAAATGGTAGTGGTAAATCCACCTTATTAGAGGCTCTTGCGATTAAAAATGGATTGAATCCAGAAGGTGGAACAAGAAACTATAATTTTTCTACGTATGATTCGTATTCGAATTTGCATAAGCATATGCGTCTGTGGCGTTCTAGAAAACCGGATTGGATGTATTTCTTGCGTGCAGAAAGCTTTTATAATGTTGCGACAAAAGAAATGGAATATAGTGGTGTTTTTTCTGAAAGATATCATGATCAATCGCATGGTCAAAGTTTCTTTTCTGTATTGATGAAACAAACAAATAAAAATGGACTTTACTTGTTGGATGAACCAGAAGCAGCTTTATCTTGTCAGAATCAATTGGCATTATTATACTTGATTGAGGAATGTGTGAAACAAAATTGTCAGTTTATCATTGCGATACATTCACCTATATTATTGGGCTTTCCCAATGCTCAAATCTTATCGTTTGATGATGGTAAGGTAGAAGAAGTGGATTATAAATCAACTTCTAGCTATCAAACGATGAAATTGTTTTTGGATCGGTATGATTATTTTGTGAAAGATATTCAAGAGAATAATGAAGGAGGGATATTGTGATTAAATTAATTGCGATTGGAAAGAATAAAGATAAGGCGTTACAGTCTTTAGAGAAAGAATATATGAAGCGATTGTCGGCTTTTTGTAAGTTTAGCGAAATCGAAGTCAAGGATGAAGCAAATGAGCATATTTCTAGAGAAGCTGAAGTTTTATTGGTGAAAGACACATTTAATAAATTAGGATATAAAGCTAAAATCAACACTCATACAACG
>OLOB01001393.1_pt1 | contig 15919 bp, 18 predicted proteins | sample 1671911 | NCBI WGS metagenome assembly OLOB01 (sample SAMEA3136625, study PRJEB25190) | human gut metagenome | biome: human gut; feature: human-associated habitat; material: faeces | place: Austria | collected 2013
GTTCAGTAGCCATGAGGTCATTGATCTCAGAGCTCTTAAGCCGGAAGAAAAGAAAATGCAGTACTCGTATAACAACAGTGTTATTGCTTTTGTTGACGAGAACGGCGACATGTATGTGATTCCGGATATCGGAATCCAGAAGGTTTTGGCTGGTGAGGGCTACAGTAGGAAGTTTTTCTACGTACCTTTCAGTAGCTGGGATTACCCGGTTGCATATGAGGAGAAGTGGAATAACCTCTGGAAAGAAAAGAATAGGACATGATTTTTACAATAAGGGAGAAGGCATTGCCTTCTCCCTTATCTTTGTATAAAAGCAACAAAGACTCATTACATATAAAATAAAATTAAACTTATTTTATTTTGATATTACAAAGCTGTTGCATGAATGTGGCAAAACTGTTTCTATTATAAACAAGAAAAATAGCAATGATAGAAAAAAGTAAAATCATTGCTATTTTTATGAAAAAATAAATTATGTAAGTTATATAGAAAGATAACTTAAGATAAAAACTAAAACGTTCTAGTTAACATAAGTATAACATAGAGTGTGTGTCGAAAAAAATAGAAACTTGTCGAACAGACTAAAAAACTTCAAAAAATTAAAGAAAATAGCAAAAGTACTTGAAAAAAATGGAAATTTACAATATAATTTCAGCATATTAAATTCAAATAACAATTAATTCAAAATTTTTATTCTAAAGGAGATTTCAAAAAAATGTTATCAATTACAAAAAGTATGGCCTTGCACGGACTAGAAGGCTTTTTAATTGACGTGCAAGTTGATATTTCAAGTGGTATGCCTTCATGGGATGTTGTTGGACTTCCAGATGTTAGTGTAAAAGAATCAAAAGAAAGAGTAAGAACAGCAATAAAAAATTCAGGTTATGAATTGTTTAGTAGAAAAATAGTTGTAAATTTAGCACCGGCAAATATAAAAAAAGAAGGATCAATATTTGACTTACCAATTGCCGTGGGAATTTTAAAAAGTTTAGAAGTTATAACACAAAACCAGAATGACGATATTTTAATGATAGGAGAATTATCATTAAATGGTAGTTTAAATCCAATAAATGGAGCGTTACCAATATGTATTGAAGCTAAAAAACAAGGAATAAAGAAAATAATTTTACCAAAACAAAATGAAAAAGAAGCCTCTATAATTGCTGGAATGGAAATATTTGGTGCAAGTGACTTGAATGAAGTAGTTAAGTATTTAAATGGAAATATAAAAATAGAAAGCTTATCAACAAAATGGGAAGACTGTTTGAAATTGGGTAAAGAAAAAATATTAGATTTTGCAGATGTAAAAGGACAAGAAAGTGTAAAAAGAGCAGTTGAAATAGCAGCTGCTGGACGGACATAATTGCCTTTTAATTCGGTTCACCAGGATCACGGCAAGACGATGATAGCAAGAAGAATACCATCAATATTACCAGATTTAACATTTGAAGAAGCATTAGAAATTACTAAAATTCATAGTATTGCAGGAACTTTAAAACAAGATACACCAATAATTACAACAAGACCATTTCGTTCACCACATCATACAATATCTGGAGTATCTTTAGTTGGAGGAGGTAGGGTACCAAAACCTGGAGAAATAAGCTTAGCTCATTATGGAGTGCTATTTTTAGATGAATTACCAGAGTTCAATCAACACTCATTAGAAGTGTTAAGAGGACCATTAGAAGATGGAATTGTAACAATAAGCCGAGTAAATGGAAGTTTTACATATCCATGTGAGTTTATGTTTGTATCATCAATGAATCCATGTCCATGCGGATTTTATGGTTCAGTAGACAAAGAATGTACATGTACACCACAAGCAATATCAAAATATATGGGAAAAATTAGTGGACCATTATTAGACAGAATTGACATACAAATAGAAGTAAGCCCTGTAAAATATGAAAAATTAGGAAATGATGAAATATCAGAAAGTTCAGAAACAGTAAAGAAAAGAGTAAACAGTGCAAGAAAAATTCAAATAGAAAGATATAAAGAAAAAGTAAAGTATATAACAATAACAGGAGCATCAAATGTTACTGGTTATATTAATGATATAAGAAAAATTTCAGGATTGATTCATAAATATGGAGGAAAAATAATAGTTGATGGAGCACAATTAGTACCTCATAAAAAAATATATATGTATAAAAAAGATAGCTTAGAAAATATAGATTTTCTAGTTTTTTCTGGACATAAGATATATGCACCATTTGGAAGTGGAGCAATTATTGGTTTAAGGAAGGATTTTAACAATAATTTACCAGATACAAAAGGTGGAGGAACTGTTGAATATGTAATAGATAATAATCAGTTATGGCTTAATACTCCAGAAAAAAATGAAGCAGGAACACCAAATTTATTTGGTGCGGTAGCTATTATGGAAGCAATGAAAGAAATTGAAAAGATAGGATTTGAAAGAATAGAAAAAAATGAAAAGGAATTATTGCAATATTTAATTAACGGACTTAAGGAATTAAATAGAGTAAAATTATATGCTGATAATGATTGTATAGATGATAGGCTTGGAATATTGGTATTTACTATTGATGGTATGAAATATTATGAAGTTGGAGAAAAACTATCAGAAATTAAGGCAATAGGGGTAAGGCAAGGAGGATTTTGTTCTCATCCATATACAAGAAGAGTATTAGGAATACCTAATAATCAACTTCAAGAATATATAAATAAAAATGGAATACCTGGATTAGTTAGAGTAAGCTTAGGAATATATAATAGTAAAAAAGAAGCAAATATATTTTTAGAAACAGTTGAGCTTTTATGTAGAAGATACGCAAGATAGTTAAGAGTGGCAAGTAGCAAGAGAGTTAAGAGTGGCAAGTGACAAGTGGCAAGTTAAGGAATTTCTAAGAATGTATTTTTTTAAATTCAGCTAATGCTGAATTTTTACCTTAACTTGAAACTTGTCACTTGAAATTTGCCACTAATTAAATTGTTTATTAAACACCTTAAATGAAGGCATTGCAACTGATGAAATAACTGAAGGAACTGAAGAAATTAAAGGAGTTAAGTATTCAAGAGCTTCAGGTTTTATATTGTTTCCTTCTTTATTTATCCATTCTGTTGGAAAGTATTTAACATTATTTGCAACTTTATCTGCTTCTATTAAGAAATATGATGATTTATATGGAGAGTTACTTTCACGTTTAATACCAATCATGTAACCACATTTGCCAAGAGAAGCTTGCTTTAATGCTTCATATCCAACTTCATATGCTTCTTCTATATCAATGTTAGAAGCACAGTGCATTGCACATCTTTGTAATACGCCAAGTTCTAAAGATTTTACTCTACTAGTGATTCCAGAAGAAATTATTAGGTTCTTTAGGAAGTTACCTACACCACCTAATTGCGCATGTCCAAATTTATCGTGAGCTTGTGCATGAGCTTCAGCAATAAATTTACCTTCAGCATTTCTTATTCCTTCAGAAACAACTATATAAACTTGGTTTTGTTCTTCAAATTTATTTTTAACATCTACTAAAAATTTATCAATATCAAATGCTGTTTCAGGTAAGTAAATAAAATCAGCAACTTGTTTACCATTTAATTTAGCTAATGCAGCAGCAGAAGCTAACCAACCAGTATCACGTCCCATGGTTTCTAATATAAAGATTCCATTGTTTATGTAAACAGATGAATCTAAATAAGTTTCTAATACAGAAGTAGCAATAAATTTTGCTGCACTTCCAAAACCCGGTGTATGATCAGTATACATTAAATCATTATCTATAGTTTTTGGTATTCCTATAAATTTAACATCTATTCCAGTTTTTTTTGCATAAGCACTTAACTTTGCAGTAGTATCCATTGAATCATTTCCACCAACATAAAAGAAGGCTTTAATATCATTAGCTTTTAATATTTCTAATAACTTATCATATTCTTCAGTTGATTCTTCAAGTTTTTTCATTTTGTATCTGCAAGATCCTAAGCCAGATGATGGAGTATATTTAAAGTTATTTATTTCTTCTTGTGAAATTGAAGAAAGTTCAATTATATTACCATTTAATATACCTTCAATTCCATTTAAACCAGCAAAAACTTTATTAAAACTTCCTAAAGTTTTATTTGCTTCTAATAATCCAACAACACTAGAATTAATTACAGATGTAGGGCCGCCTGATTGTGCTATAATGCAATTACTCATTAAAATAATCTCCTTTAAGTTAAATTTAATTAAGTTACGTATTAATAATAAATGTACATTAAATCCTTATTCTTAAGGGTTAATATGATATACTATTTCGTTCGTTAATAAATACAATATATACTATACAACAAAAGCCAACAAAATGAAAGATAAAAAAATAAATTTTACAATATGTAGCATAGCTTTAAAGCACACTTAATAAAATTATATAAATACTTGAAGCAGGAGGGGAAAATGAATCTTAAAGATATAATTATAGTTGGTGTTGCATTAGCTATGGATGCTGTAGGTGTAAGTATAAGTATAGGCGTAAATTCAGCTATAAATAAAAAGAATAAAATACTAGATATATTTTTAAACATCATTAATGACTTAAGTAAAGAAGAAACTATTACATTTATAAAAAAACTATTTACTTTAATTAAAGCAAATAATAGTGAAATAACTGATTCAGAAATTGATACATTATTAGAAGATGCAAAGACAAAAATTAACTCTGGTAAAACAGCAAATAACGGAAAAGGTATTTCAATCGGCTATACAGAGAAAGATGAAGCATATCAATATCAAGTTTTAAGATTATATAAGTAAATTATATTTTCATAAATAAATTAAAAGCAGGTAGTTACCTGTTTTGTTAAAAAGATAAGTAAGAAAAAATAGTAATTTGAAAGGGGGATGTATTTTATGAAGAAGAAAGTTATATTAACAATAGCATTTGTTATTAGTTTATTACCAATGTTATTAAATCAATATGGTGGATTAAAAGGAGTACAAGAAATTACTGGTCTAATTAATTTGCTTAATCCAATAGGAATTATATCAGTATTATTATTTATTATAGGTGTATGGTTACCATTTAAGAATAACAAAATCAATAAAGTTTCTGGTGGATTAGGAGTAATAGGAATTGTGATTTCCGAAATATATAAGTTCTTTACTTGGCACATAATGAATATAACAGGCGAGATGAGTATTCATAATAGTTTCGAATTTGCTTTTCCAGAATTTTATATTGGGTTGGTTGTATCTTTAATTATGATAATTATTTATTTCTTTATTGATAGGATAGTAAAAGAATAATAAATTATGGAGGTAATATATGATAGGTATTTTTGGACTATTAGTAATAGCAATGATTTTAGTTGTAAAGTTTTGTAAAAAAACATTAAAAATAGTATTGTCTATTATAATTATTTTAGCAACAATATATAGTGTTATAATTTTTATTGATATAAACAGAGTAGAAAGTTTTAGAGAGCCTATTTTTGCAATAGTCAAGCAAGAGAATGATTTGACTATGAAAACAATAATGTATCAAGGTTTAGGTTATGAAATTAAACTTGTTAAAGATGTAACAAATAATAAAATAATACAAATGGAAATGTATATGTTTAATAAATGTATTGCAGGAGCTATTGAATAAGCAGTTATACAAATTACAATTTTTTGAGCAGGTAATTAGTTGATAATTATCTGCTTTTGTGATAAAATGAGCAAAAAAGTAGGAGGAGAATTAAATATGAATAAGAAAAAAATTATACAAATTGGTATTATTATATTTGTGATCGTTTTTGTTACTATATGTGTTGCAATAGTTCAATTTTCAAAGCATAATTTAGAAGAAGCTAAAAAAGATTTACAAGAAACTCAAGAAAAGTATGGTTGGGTTGAAAAAGAAAGTGTTGATGTTTTAGTTGCAAAATTTAATACACAAGTAATGGATAATAATAGTTCCTCTTTAAATCCAGCATCAACTGATTATCTAACTGAAAGTAACAATGAATATTGGTATGGTTTGATTGAGGGAGTTTATTTAGTAGTTGTTCCAGAAAAATATACTGGAGATAAAACAACTGAAACTGTAAACTATACGCTTTTATATGTAGATAAAACTAGCAAATACGAATCAGATGCTATTTCATACGTTAAACATTTAATTAAAGCAAATAATAGTGAAATAACGGATTCGGAAATTGATAAATTATTAGAAGATGCAAAGACAAAAGCTAACTCTGGTAAAACAGCAAATAATGGAAAGGGTATTTCAATTAGTTATACAGAAAATGATGAAGCATATCAATATCAAGTTTTAAGGTTATATAAGTAAATTATATTTTTATAAAAATAAACTATGAGTATGTAATTATTTGATAATTACATGTTTTGGAGGAAATAAAATATGATTTGGGATATTATATTAGTAATTATATTAGCATTATGGATAATTATATATTTAAAGAATAAAAAGGTTATATTATCATTACCATACTTACTTATGATTTTCTTTACACCGATTTATAACATATTAGATCAAAAAGTTTTTATTGAAATATTTGGATGTGGCTGTGTGCCATCAGCTCAAACTAATATGTTTAACATAGATTTTAATGCAAATGATTTAAGACTAATTGTATATAATATACTTGCATTTACTCTTACTGTTTTGGGTCTATTTTTATCAAAAAAGATTGAAAATAAAAAAGTTAAGGTTATGTATGTTTTAACTATTTTTGTATTTAATATTCTATTAGCATTTAAAATTTGCCAATTGTATATGTGGGCATAGAAGCATAGCAAAAAACTACATGTTGTTAGTTAGATTAGTTTGAAACATAACTAATCTTATTTTTTATAGAAATCTTACAAGAAATGTAAGATACATATTAGACAAAATATGATATAATGCTAATGGAGGTTAGCAAAATGCAAAAAATTCTAATAATTGAAGATGATGAAAAATTAAGAAATGAGTTAGAAACCTTTTTGAATAAAAATGGATTTACAGCAACAAGTCTAAAAAAGTTTGATAATGCAGTAGAAGATATACAGAAAATACAAGCAGACTTATTATTACTAGATATAAATTTACCATATACAGATGGAGAATTTATCTGCAAAGAAGTAAGAAAAACATCTAATGTGCCTATTATAATGGTAACAAGCAGAGATAATGAAATGGATGAATTACTTTCATTAAATTATGGTGCGGATCAATATGTAACAAAGCCATATAACATTCAAATACTTCTTGCCAAAATTGTTGGATTATTAAAAAGAAATCAAAATGCAGGAAATAATCCAGATAAAATAGACTGTGGGAGCTTTATATTAAATACAGCAGGAAGAATTATAGAAAAAGAAGATAAGAAAATAGAATTAACAAAAAATGAATATAAAATATTAGAATATTTAGTATTACATAGACAACAAGTAATATCAAGAGATGAAATAATGGACTACTTATGGGAAAGTGAAGAATTTGTCGATGATAATACTTTAAATGTTAATATTAAAAGACTAAGGACAAAACTAGAAGAACTAGGAATAATAAATCAAATTGAAACAAGAAGGGGACAAGGGTATATATTAAAATGAAGTTTGGAGAATTTATAAAAGAGAAAATATTATTGATTTTTTTAGTATTATTTATAATAGCAAGTTCGGAAATATTATTATTACCATATCCACAAATAGAAATATTTGTGAGGCTTTATATTGCAATATGTCCAGTAATAATTATAGGTATTGATATTGTTTTAGAATATAGAAAAAAGAGCAATTTTTATAATGAATTAAAAAATAATTTAGAAAAATTAGATACTAAGTATCTAATATCAGAAATAATAAACACTCCAGATTTTATTGAAGGTAAAATATTAAAAAACACTATACAAGAAACTGGAAAATCTATGCTAGAAAATGTAAATTCATATAAACAATTACAAGAAGATTATAAGGAATATATAGAATTATGGATTCATGAAATAAAAATTCCTATTGCTACTAGCAAACTAATTATTGAAAATAATAAAAATGAAATAACTAAAAGTATTGATGAAGAACTAGATGAAATTGAAAATTATACAGAGCAAGCATTGTTTTATGCTAGAAGTAATACAGTAAATAAAGATTATGTTGTTACAAAATCAAATTTGCAAGAAATAGTAAATGGAGCAATTTTGAAAAATAAAAGTGCATTACTTTCAAGTAAGACAAGTATAGAATTACACGATTTAGAACGAGAAGTATATACAGATAGCAAATGGGCTACTTTTATAATAAATCAAATTATACAAAATTCAATTAAATATTCTAAAAAAGAAGATAAAAAGATACAATTATATGCTAAATCAAATAATGAAAACATTATTTTATATATAAAAGATAATGGTATTGGAATAAAAAAAGGAGAAATAACAAGAGTTTTTGAAAAAGGTTTTACAGGAGAAAATGGTAGAACAACAAACAAGAAATCTACTGGTATAGGGTTATATCTATGTAAGAAATTATGCGACAAATTAGGATTAGGAATAGAATTAAATTCAGAAAAAGGTATAGGAACAGAAGTAAGAATTATATTCCCTAAAAGCAGTTTTATGAATTTGTAAGTCCATATTAGTTATGGGCTTATTTTCATAGATGAGAAATCTTACAAAAAATGTAATGTTATTGTAAGGTAAATCGATAGCAACTATTCTAAAATGAATTTATAATGTAGATATACAAAGAAAAGGAAGGAGTTTTTTAGATGGAAAATGTATTAGAGGTAAAAAACATTGAAAAATACTATGGAAACAAATCTAATTTAACAAAAGCAATAGACAATATTAGCTTTAATGTAAAAGATGGAGAGTTTGTAGGAATTATGGGAGCAAGTGGCTCTGGTAAAACTACACTTTTGAATTGTGTATCTACTATTGATAGAGTAACAGCAGGACATATCATTATCAACGGAGAAGATATTACAAAACTTAAAGGAAATAAATTAAACAAATTTAGGAGAGAGGAATTAGGCTTTATATTCCAAGACTTTAATTTATTAGATACATTAACAATTTATGAAAATATAGCTTTAGCATTAACAATTCAAAAAGTGAATGCAAAAGAAATTGACAGTAGAGTTCACGAAATAGCAAAAAAACTAGATATTTTAGGAATAATGAACAAATATCCATATCAGGTATCTGGAGGGCAAAAACAAAGATGTGCAGCAGCAAGAGCAATAATAACAAATCCAAAAATAGTATTGGCAGATGAGCCAACAGGTGCATTAGATAGTAAATCAGCAAGACAGTTATTGATGACATTTGATTACTTACATCAAAAATTAAATGCAACTATTTTAATGGTAACGCACGATGCTTTTACAGCAAGTTATGCAGATAGAATTATATTTATAAAAGACGGAAAAATCTTTAATGAATTAGTTAAAGGAAATGATACAAGAAAACAATTTTTTGAGAAGATAATTGAGGTGCAAACACTTCTTGGAGGTGATTTGAACGATGTTATTTAAGTTATCAATTAAAAATATGAAAAAAAGCTTTAAGGATTATGCGATATATTTTTTAACATTATTGTTAGGAGTTGCAATATTCTATATGTTCAACTCATTAGATAGTCAAGAAGCAATGTTACAAGTATCTAATTCAACAAGGGACATCATCAAACTTATGATAAGTATGTTAGGATATGTATCGGTATTTGTAGCAGTAGTATTAGGATTGCTTATCGTATATGCAAATAATTTCTTAATTAACCGAAGGAAAAAAGAATTTGGTATATATATGACACTTGGAATGAGAAAAAGGCAAATATCTAAAATAATTTTGATGGAAACAATATTAGTAGGAATTATTTCACTAATTGTAGGATTAATAATTGGTATATTTGCATCGCAATTTATGTCGGTATTAGTTGCTAAAATGTTTGAAGCAGACATGAGCAAGTTTCAATTTGTATTTTCAAAGGATGCTTGTATAAAAACTTGTATCTACTTTGCAGTAATGTATGTAGCTGTAATGTTCTTTAACACATTTACAATATCAAGATACAAATTAATTAACTTATTAAATGCAACTAAGAAGAATGAATCCATAAAAATAAAAAAACCTGTAATTTCAATATTAGTTTTCTTATTTGGAGCAGGGATATTAGGATATGCTTATTGGAAAGTAACAGGAGATGTCAATTCTCTTACAACAGCAGATAAAATATTACCACCAATTTTAATGGGAATTGTAGGTACAATCTCAATATTCTGGTCTTTATCAGGATTTGTAATACAAGTAGCTCAGAAAATGAAAAGTACATATTTAAAAGATACAAATATGTTTGTATTAAGACAAATTAATAACAAGATTAATACAACAATTATTAGTATGAGTGTTATATGTCTAATGCTATTTATGACAATCAGTATTTTATCAGTTAGTTTATCATTAAGAAATACAATGCAAAGAGAATTAGCAGATATGACACCAGTAGATTTGAACTTATCTAAAACAGCTAATTTACCAGAAAGCTATACTAACAGGCAAGGTAAAGTAATCAATTATACAAAAGAGCAGATAGAAGATTCTAAAATATCAATAGAAGAAACTTTAAAAAATAATGGATTAGATATGAGTGTATTAAAAGATGTGGTAGAAATACCAATATATACTTCAAATGATTTAACTTGGGAAGATTTTTTTGGAGAAGATTATGGAAAAGTAAAAGCACAATTTCCAAAGCTTGACTATGGTGCAGCAGAAGCAATAGTGAAAATATCAGATTATAATAAAATCGCAAAATTATATGGAACAGAGCAATATGAATTAAAAGATGATGAATATATAGTTCTTTGTGATTATGATAATATGGCAGAAATAAGAAATCAAGTATTAAATGAAGGAGGACATAAACTAACAATAGCAGGAAAAGAATATAAATCTAAATATGCAAACTGTAAAAATGGATATATAGAAATGGCAGCAAGCCATATAAATACAGGTATTATTTTAGTTCCAGATAATTGCCCATTAACAGAAGATATGAAAGAAAAAACAGTTTTTGTAGCAAATTACAATGTAGAAACAGATGAAGAAAAAGAAGAAATCGAAAAAATTTTTGCTGATAACAATAATTCTATTCTTTTACAAAATTTAGATAACAAAGGAATAGACTTAGATGGAATTACAAAAATTGTTATTATACAATCAAGTGTAGGAGTGGCATCAATAGTAACCTTTATAGCAATATATTTAGGAATAATATTCTTAATTGCAAGTGCAGCTATTTTAGCACTAAAACAATTGACAGAAAGTTCAGACAACAAACAGAGATATTTGGTTTTAAGGAAAATTGGTTGTGATGAAAAAATGATAAATAAAGCATTATTTAGTCAAATAGCAATATTCTTTGGATTACCATTAATTTTAGCAATTATTCACTCAATATTTGGAATACAATTTGCCATGACAATAATGGCAGGACTAGCAAAATCAGAAGATTTATTACCATCTATTATAGCAACAGTTATTATTATTGGCATAATTTATGGTGCATATTTCTTGGCTACATACTTGGGTAGCAAAAATATCATTAAAGAGGAGGAATAGCCTATGTTTATATTCGGATTCTTTAAATGGATTATAATTGGAATTATAGCATTTATCATAGTTATAATGTCAAGTATTCGTACAAGCGATTGGAACTTTCCAAAAGATGAAATTATAAATGCTTATAATACATTTTTACAAAGTTTTTGTGTAGCAGGATTATCAAAAGACAAAGATATAGAAGGAAAAAGAGTTTTTGGAACAGACAAATATATTGGAACATATAAAGCAGAATATGATAATATAACATCCGAAGAAACTATATTTGGAGGAACAGCATTAAACCGAAAAAATGGAGATCATATAAGATTAAAAATAAAAGTAGAAAAAAAAGTGGTAACATCAATGTAATTGCTAAACTAGGAGATAATGAAAAAACTTTAATAGATGATACAGGAGAATATGAAGATAATATTTATATTGAAGGTGTGAGCTATTATTTAACTATAAAATTAGATGATTTCAAGGGAAATATTGATATTATATCAGAATAGGAGAAAATGATATGGAAAGTTTAAAAGAAAAATACCTATGATTATAGCAGTAGTTGTAGCAATAGCAATTTGTGTAGCAATATTGTACTTTTTTGAAAACTGAACTTCCTAAAAAAGTTCAAACAAATTATACAAAATAAGTAATGCCACAAAAAAAGAGGTGGTTGAAATGAAAGTAATAAAAAATATAATATTTGTAGCAATAGTATTTTTAATAAGTATAGGATTATTAGTAGTAGGTAATGGATATGATATGTATAAGGATGCAATTTCTAAAATACCTCTTAAAGAAAAAGTAGAAACTATTAAAGAAAAAGAAAACTATACTAAAATTGAAGAAGTACCAGAAATATATATAAAAGCAGTAATTTCGGTTGAAGATCATAGATTTTATAAACATAATGGAATAGATATAATAGCAATTGGTAGAGCCACTATAAATGATATAAAAGCAATGAGCTTTGTAGAAGGTGGAAGTACTATTACACAACAATTATCAAAAAATATCTATTTTACACAAGAAAAGAAAATAACAAGAAAAATTGCTGAAGTATTTATGTCTTTTGAAATAGAAAAGAACTATAATAAAGATGAAATACTGGAATTATATTTGAATACAAGCTATTTTGGAGAGGGGTGTTATACAGTAAAAGAAGCAAGTAGAAAATATTTTGGAAAAGAACCCAAAAAAATGACAGATTATGAAGCAATTATGCTTGCAGGAATACCTAATGCACCATCAGTATATTCTCTAACCAAGAATCCAGAACTTGCAAAACAAAGACAGAAACAGGTAATAAATAAAATGATAGAATATAAATATCTTACACAAAGTGAGGCAGATAAAATATTGGAGCAATAATTATAGTGCTAATTGTAGTTAAACAATTAGCACACATCCCCTTTTATTTTCGAGAGTCTATATGAAAATGTAGGCTCTTTATTAGAATAAAAATTTCTAAAAACTAATGTAATTTTTCAAAAAGTGTGGTAAAATCAATAGAAAACAAATTTTGGGAAGTGAAACAAATGACAGAAACAGAATTAAAAAGATTTACTATTAGTCTAATTAAAAGCAAAGAAAAAGAAAACGAAGATTATATAAGATATTCATATTATGAGCTAAAAGTAAAAGACAACTTGTCAGAAGAAGAAATTGATGAGGTATTAAGAATAAGTAGAGATTATTTTGAAAACAAAGGATATAAAGTTTATTTTACAAATGCAGAATTTGAATATCAAAATGCCAAAAGAAAAGTAGAAATTAATGAATATATGATAGCTTTTAAAGAATGAGAGGAAAATGAAATGAATCAATACACATATTTTGCATTAGGTATAGTATTAGGAATTAGTTTAGCAGTTTATTATTTTATGAATAGGGAAGAAAAGATAGAGAAGAGGATTGTGTTAGATCAACAAATATATTCAACTCCTAAATTAGATAAAACAATGGAAAATGTTGTTGATAAAATAAATTTAAAAATAAAAGAATTTAAGAGAGAATTAACTGAGGAAGAAAAGAATGAAATAATAAAACAATGCTATCAAGAAAAATTTTTATAATCAAAAAGAAGTTATTAAAATCATAAAAAGACCTGCTCTGCTTGAAACAGAGCAAGTTTTTTTTACAAGAACTAATTTTTTAAAAACTTATCTAAAACTTTTTCAAGTTCAGAATATTTTATAGGTTTTTCTAAATAATCATCAAAACCCAAATCATCAACAAAATGTTTTCTAGCATTTTTAGTAATTGTATGTATAACTATTGGAGTATTAAAATTATTAAGATTTTTTAATTTATGCAATAATTCTGGACCACCATAACCTTTTTGATAAATATTGTTTGTAAAAATAATATCATATTTACAACCATTTTTTATTCTATCATATACATCAATACCTGTAGTAACAATATCTGCTGAAATTCCAAAATTCATTAACATTGTGCGAGTAAGTTTTGAAGAAAAACTATCATAATTACCAATTAAAGCTTTTTTACCTTCAAATTTTCCGTTATATTCTTCTGGAATTTCAGAGAATTTAAAAGGATTTAGTTTTAAAGATTCAAATTCTTTTTCTTCTAATATTTGTGCTGAATTTTTTAGCCTTGTAATTTCATTATTAAGAAAAGAAATCTTACTTTCCTTTTGTGAAATAGCGTTATTTAGTTTAGTCAATTGGTTATTATAGGTATTTATTTTATAAAATAATATGATGATAAGCACAAAAAATACAATACTAAGACCAATAAAAAAATACAACATTTTTCATAAATTCCTTTCTATAAATTTTAATAAAAATACTGGGATTTTTAAGTATTTTATTATAATAGAAAAATGTTTGGGCTATATACTTCATTGTGAATATTACTACAAAATTATACCATACTAAAAAGAATGGTATTAGAAAGTGTGGTGATATATAATGAAGTTAATAGATATTTTTCGCAAAAATGTAAAGTATTATAGATTTATGCAAGACTACTCACAAGAAAAGTTAGGAGAGTTGTCTGGTTTAAGTACACATTATATATCAGATATTGAACAAGGAAAATACAGTCCATCAATTCCTACTATTGAAAATATAGCAAAAGCACTTGATGTAGATCCTTATTTGCTTTTTATTGCCAATCCAAAAGCAAATAAACTAGAGCCAAGAGTCGATATTCATCGAAAAAAGTAATTGCTATAAGTATATAGTAATACTTTTTTACAAATAATCAATACAATCGACAAAACTTGTCAAAAATCGCCACTTTTTTATTACTATTCAGTATTATACCATAAAAACACTAAATGGGACAAATAAGTTACATATTTTTTATCTAATTTATGGAAAAATAAGTTTGTTAAGAGGTGTTTTAAATGGAGAATAACGAAAAGTTAAAGGCATTATTATCAAAAGATTATATGCCTATTATATACAAAAATATAAAAAAGTATAGAAAAGAAAGTGGAATGTCATTAATGGAAGTAGCCGAAATATTGGATATGTCCCACGATTATTTAAGAAGAATTGAATCACTAAATGATGAAGTAAAAACATGTTCATTAAAATTGTTGATTAAATTTAGTATTTTATTTGATAAAAAATTAGATGACTTTTTAAAAGAGGAAGAGTAGGTTAGCGTAGTGCTAATCTTTTTTGTTTTATAAAAAGCAATATATTAAGGGGATAAAGGAGAAAAAGAGACTGGTTAAAACTTTACAAAATTTACATAATATGTTATAATTTAAGAGTGATATTGTAAAGGAGATATATTGATTTGAATAATTAGAAAAGGAGGTTATTAATGAAGATAAAGATAAATAGCAAAAAAAGGTTAGTTATAGTAATGGTATTGGCATGCTCTTTATTTTTATGTTTAATATTTAGAATAGGCTATTTGCAACTTATAAAAGGGGAATGGTTAAGTACAAAGGCAGCAGAACAACAAACAAGAGAAATACCTATAGAAGCAAAAAGGGGAACTATATATGATACAAATATGAAAGAGCTTGCAGTTAGTGTTACAAAATACACTGTATGGTGTAAACCTGTTGAAGTTAAAGATGCTAAAAAAACATCTGAACAATTATCAAAAATACTTGATGAAGACTATGATGATATTTACAAAAAGGTAAATAAAAAGAAAATGGCTTTAGTAAAAGTAAAAAGATGGATAGATGATAAAACAGCAAATAAAGTTACTAAGGCGGGATTATCAGGAATATGACCTGCTTTTGTGTATGGACAACCAGAACGTGCGAAACCTTCTCCGGCTGCTGGGAGGCGACCCGGAGGGCAAGGTGCGCAAGCTGCTGGAATACGCCGGCCAGGCGGGAGACGTGGCCGATCCCTGGTACACCGGCAACTTC
>OLOB01001398.1_pt1 | contig 15887 bp, 20 predicted proteins | sample 1671911 | NCBI WGS metagenome assembly OLOB01 (sample SAMEA3136625, study PRJEB25190) | human gut metagenome | biome: human gut; feature: human-associated habitat; material: faeces | place: Austria | collected 2013
TGATATACTTATATGCAGGTGAGATTATGGGATTAAAAATTGTTTACGGTAAGTCTGGAACAGGAAAAACAGAGTATTGCTTTAAAGAAGTAAAAAATAAGAATCCATAAGAAGAAACAATTAGACTTATAATAAGTATAATAAAAATTATTTTTTTTTGTACAATAAATTCTTTTAGATCTTTCATTGCTATTTTCAACAAATTCATATTACCTTTTTTTCCTTTCTCATATAATTAATTGTCCTTAATTTGAAATAATTTAAATTTTAACTTTCTCTATATGTATTACCATATCATATTATATTACAAATATCAACAATATTAGTATTAAATTTTTATGATTTTTTCGAGCTTTTTCGACAATTTTTGACTTTATTAAAAATTGATTTTTTCCATTTTATGTATTAAACCCCAAAAGTAACATTAACAATCTTTGTTAATGTTACTTTTATTATTTAATATATTATCTACTTCATTTTGCTTTAAATATCCAACTCTAAAATGACTTGTATTTAAAAAAACACTTTCGATATTTCATTTTTCCTTAATTATAACTTTTGATTCTAATTCTTCTTGCTTTTCAATATTTTTTCTTGTACATTAGGGATTAGTTATGGTAATTTGACTAAAACATTAATATTTATCTTAAATGTTATAATATGAACATCCCAAATATATATTTGGAATGTAAAATACAAAAAAATAAATAGTACCAATCAAAGTATTCTTACTTTACTCGATACCAATTTTATTCATATTTTGGACTACCATATCCCATAACTTGGACATCATCAAAAGAGTACATTCTTTCAGCACATTTGTTACTTGTGTTTCCCTCTATTGTATAAATGTTTCTATTTGTAATATCTGTTCTTGTTACAATTCCAACATGGTCGCTTGTCCCATCTTGATTACCATTTTCATCTTTCCAATCGAAAAAAATTATATCTCCAACTATTGGATAATAGCTTTCTCCTCTATCGTGCCATTGTTCTTTTTCTTTAAACCATTCTATTCCATTAACACACCCTGCAAATTTAGGAATAATACCTTTATCTATGTAACCACATTCGTTTGCACACCAACTCACAAAACAAGCACACCAATGTACATGTTCTTCAAATCCATACCATTTCCAAAATTTATCTCCTCCCTCATTTCCTATCTGTGCTTTTGCAACTAATACTATTTCACTATTAGGAATTTGTGAGGTATCATAATCTGCATCTCCGTTACTATTAAAAATTGCAGCTACAAATCCACCAATTAAAGCTATTACTAAAATAATTACAACTGCCACCCAACCTCCTGCAACTATTGCAGAAATAATAGCTTTTGTTGCAGCAATTATTGCTTTTATTGTTGCTATTGTTGCTTTCACAGTTACCTTAACTGCTTTTATAGTTAATTGTGCTGTTCTTTTAGCAATCATTATTGCTCTTTTACTTGCTTTAACACTTTGTTTTGCCACTTTTGCACTATTTTTAGCAACTTGTTCAGATGTTTTTATTCCTTTTTTAGTAAGTTTAGATCCATTCTTTGCATATTTAATGCTTTTTTGAGTTCCATTCTTTATTGTTCGTTTTTTTACTGCATTTTTAATTTGCTGTGCTTTCTTCTGTTTTATTTTAGATTTAATGTTTGATATTTGTTCTTTACTTTTTATGATATTCTGTTTTGTATTTTCTAATGATTTTTTCCCTATTTCATTACTCTTTGTCGCACCTTTTCTTGATAGATAACTTATATCATTTTGAATATGATTACTTGCATAATTTTCTGCTGAAGTATTTTCTTTTTTTGATGTAAATTCATTTAATCGTTCTTTTGTAGTTACTAAATTGTTTTTAAAGTTTTGTGTTTGTACTACTTTTTTATCTAATTGTTTTATTATACTTTTTTCTTTTAACTTTATATCTGGCATTTATACCACCTCCAGACTTTTATATTTTCTTCGCTATAATTACCATTCTTCCATTTTTTTGTGAATATTCACAAGTAGATAATGTAATTAGCTTATCTCCATAATTCACTTTGACATTTGTATTGTAAAACTCATAATTTCGACATTTTTCTACAAATGAATTAAAATCATTTTCATCATAAAACTTTGTATAATTATAATATTTAAAGCCTTTATCAGAATAAGCAACTGTTTTAAATGCAAATACTATTTCATAATCATTTTCAGTAGTTTTATTATCTTCTAATGTATAAAACTTAATATATTTGTGGTTCTTATAATAATTATAATTCTTGTAATTATCTAAATTAGAAAACATTGTACTATTCTTCATGTGATGACCATATATAATTAAGTTATCACTTGTTTTCAAATTACAATGCTCTGCTAAATATGGAGTTCCACTACTTGAATAATTTTTATAAACATTTCTATGAAGATAGAAATCTCCATTTTGCATAACAGGATAATTTATATTTGTTCCATCAATTTTAATCCACCCAATTATGTCTGTATTTATTTTTAAAATGCTTTCTAAATTGTAATTTCCAACATTTTTAGATGATAAATTACTTGTTTCATTTTTTAAATTGTCTGTAATTTGATTTTGGGCGGTCGTTTTTTCTTCTTCCTGAACTACTTCCTGCAATTCTTCAAATAATTCATTTTCTTTCTTATTTTCTGCAATTTCTTTTATAAAAAAATAACTACTAATAGCTAAAATAACTATTAGTAGTATTAAAACCAAACTATATATTTTATTCATTAAGACTCTCCTGGTTTAGTTGTCATCAGCCTATATAGTTCTGTATTTTTTGGAAATTTATTAACAAAAGGAACTAATGATGAACCTACTTTTATAAGTCCTTCTCCTGCTCCTACATTTGTTATAAAGCTCATCTGTAAATCAGATATATTTAATAATTTTGCAAGTTCAATTCTATCTGTACTTGCTTGATTAAGCATTATTATAAATTCAGAGTTTGCAAGCATAGTTCTAGCAGTATGACTTTGTAATAAATCTTCAACATTTTGTGTTATACCTGTGCAGAAAGCTCCATATTTTCTAACTCGTTTCCAAAGTGTAAATAAGAAATTTGCAGAATATTCATATTGGAATAATAAATATATTTCATCAATGAAAATATAAGTATTTTTTCCTTTTGTTCTATTAGCAGTAATTCTATTCAATATAGAATCTAATACTACTAACATTCCTATTGGTTGTAATTGTTTACCTAATTCTAAAATATCATAGCATATTAAACTATTAGATGTATTTACATTAGTGTTCATAGCAAATGTATTTAAAGAACCATTTGTAAATAATTCTATTGCAAGTGCTATTTCTTTTGCCTCATCTTCTGGTTGTTTCAATAGTTCTTCTCTAAAATCTTGCAGAGTTGGTGGTATTCCTTGATAATTTCCTTGTTGGAATACTCTATAAACATTTGCCGTACATCTATCAATTATTGATTTTTGTTTCGGTCCGAGATTTCCACTACCAATTAGTTGTTCACACAAAGATAATATAAATTCAGATTTTAATATTACTGGATTTGCTCCATCTCCATATTGAGAGTTCATATCCATTGCATTTATGTGATTATTACTTACTGCTGATATTTTAATTACCTCTCCACCTAAAGATTTAACAAGTGGTGCATATTCGGATTCTGGGTCTATTAAAATAATGTCTGCATTTGGATCTCGTAATCTTATTGAAGTTATTTCTTGCTTTCCTGCAAATGATTTACCACTACCAGATACTCCCAAAATGAATGAGTTTCCATTTAAAAGTTGTCTTCTATCTGCAATAATCATATTTTTACTAATAGCATTTTGACCATAAAAAATACCATTCTCGTGCCTAATTTCTTGCACTTTGAATGGCATAAATACTGCTAAACTTTCAGTAGTTAAAGTTCTTACTGCATCTATTTTTCTAACTCCAAACGGTAATACTGTGTTAAGTCCATCTAATTGTTGAAATCTTAATATTCCAAGCTGACATAGATTTTTACTAGCTATTTTTAAAATTGCATCTGTCACACTTTCTAATTTTTCTTTTGATTCTTCTGTTATTACCATTGTAATAACTACTAAAAACATTCTTTGGTCACGAATAGTCAAGTCATCTAACATTTCTTTTGAGTCATTTCTTTGTTGTTCCATATCATAAGGTATTATTGCAGAAAAATTATTTTGAGCATTCTGTTTTCTCTGCCAGTTTGTAATATTAGTTTCTACACCTAATCTACGATTTTCTGCCTCTTTTACTGCCTCGTCCATTGGTATTGGAATAACATCTATTGATAACATCATATTTTTATTTAAGTCCGTAAGTTCTGTTACCATATCATCATTGATATAACTAGAATATTCCTTTAAGAATAATACTCTCCCATATCTATCTCCCATTTTAAAGTAATCTCTTTCCAATTCTACTGTATCAGGACAAATAAAATCTTTGAAATTATGACCTTTTTTCATTGTTTCGTGTATATCAAACCTAAAAGAAGTTTCTTCTCCTGTTCTATAAAAGTCGTGTGCTATTCTTAATCTTTCTTTTGCATCTAATTCAACGCATTTTGAACCTAATGTATTAAATCTGCTTATCAATTCACTACCTGCTCTATTAAAATAATTTCGAGCTTCTTCGACATTTTTCTTATAAACAGATATTGTTATTATCTTTTCTTGCACTATCTCATTTGCATTTTTTGCTTGAGATACAAGCATTTTATTATATTCTTTTCTATAATCATTAAGTTCATCATTGCTTTCATCTAGTAATATTGTTTTTTCAAAATCTAATTTATTTATTCTTCTATTATTTATTGTAATTTTAGTTATTGCTCCAACATCTAATGAATTTAATAAATCAGAATAATCTAAAAACATTGCCTCTTTATCTTCTTTACTAGCAACTGCATAATTTATATCCATAAACTTAAATGATTTTGAAAATTTATTTTTACTTACTTGAAAAATTCCATCTTCCCATATTGCTTTTATTGGAATAATATCTTGAACAGATCTCGGTATTTTAAATTTTTCTTTATCTAATTTAAAAATCTTATTAAGAGTTCTCATTATTTTTTACCTCCTTTTTCTTCTTTTTATCTTTCTTTTCTTTCTTCTTTTTCTGTGGTTTTAATAAACTTTGCTTTAATTTTTTATCAATAGTTGGTTTAAAGTTTTGGGCATATATATTTGTTGCTTTAAATGTTAATTTTTTAGGTGTCAAAAACTCTGATTTTATTACTGCAACAATAAACTTTTCTGCTGTCATTCTGTTATATTTAACAAATCCTAATACTGCAAAAGGTGCAGCACCTAATATGCAAACCCACGATAAAGTTTCTAAACCTAAATATGGTTTAAGTAAAAAATATAAAACAACTGCAACAATACAAGCTATTACAGAAAAAATGAACTGCCTTAAAGACAGTCCAAAAAATATACTTTCACTAAATTCTCTAATATCTTTATTTATTTTAACTTCCATCTATCTTGCCTCCTTATTTCTTTTTGCTTTTGTTTTTTTCTCTTGTTCCAACTTATCTCTTGCTTCTTCGAGTATGTATTCATCTATCATTTTGTAATCTTTGACTTCAATCTCTCCTTGTTGTAATTTTACAAGTCTATCAATAATCTTTTCTCTTAAATCAGGATTACACTTATCTAAAAATATTCCCATTGTAGTTGCAAGTGGTGTCATTGATGGATTTTGGTAATCATATATTTTTAAATCTGTCATTCCACTTTTTGTATTTATATCAACTATAACATCTGGTAAATCTTCAAACTTAATTACTACCTCATCACATCCATCATCAACATATAACAATTTTTCCTTATCTTTTAAAATTTTCATAACTTCTTCAACACTATAAAATTGATAATCTTCCATAATTTTATCTTCCTCCTTCTCACTAAAAGTATCATCTAAATTTTCCCCTGCTAAAACTCTTTTAAAATCCGTTTTTGCTTTTTTGAAATCTGTCAAATAATAATAACCATATTGCCAATCAATCTTGTTGTCTTTAATTTCATATCCCAAACCTATAACATATTCATTATTCATTTTTACTAAAGCGATAGGTTGTTCTTTTCTATATCCAACATCAATTACATAAGCATTTTCTAATTGTCTTGTTTCACTCATAAAGCATTCCTCCTATAATCCCATCATTTCTCTAACAATTCTATCTGACATTCTGATAGTTCCCACCAGAACTAACATGTTAAATATCAACTCTCCAACATATTTCCATACCATAGTAACTGTTGCAGCACCAGTATCAACATTCGGCGAGGTTGTTACAAATGCAGAAAAGATTACACAAGCTAAAACTATAATTGCACCCTCTAAACAAACTGCTATATAACTCTTTAAAAAGCTCTTTCCTATATTTTGTGTTCCTTCTCCTGCAAAAGATGATAATGGTATTGGAGCTATTGCTGTGTACATATATAATTTAAAAAATCTTCCATATACTGTTAGAATTAAAATGAATGATAATACTGTTACAAAAAGTCCACCTAATAATGTAACTGCCCATAAAGGAATACTCTCAAAAAATCCACATTTATTGATTGCATCAATAATCGATTGTGGCAAAGTCATAGCACTTGCTTGAAATGAACTTTTAGCCATAATTGTTGTTACTATTCCCTGTATTATTTTAAATACTGCTAACATTAGTTCTAATCCATAAGTAACAATTCCTTTTGCTATTGCAAATCTTAAAAATAGTTTTAATGCTTGTTCTGGTCTTTTTAATTCTGAAAAATTAGTACAGGTTCTTGCTACTCCAACAACAAAAAATAAAACAAGTAATGCTAAACCTATTGCCTGTAAAGCTCCATTTATATTTAAAATAATATTCCATATTGCTCCACCTTTGAAATCTGCTGGACTTTGTGTAACTAACATATAAATTTCTGATAATTTACCATTCCATGTATCTAATGCATTCTGTAAATTTCCTACAATCCAATTCACATCTAGCACCTCCATTCTAAAATTAATTTATTAATGCAGATAAAACTGCCTTAATCTTTATCCACCTGTAATAATATTTAAAATTTCTTTTGCAAATGTAATTACAACTCCACCTGCTAAAGTCATTATTCCGTTTGCTCTTTGTGTTGGATCATGAGATTTTAAACTCATACCTACTTGAACAATTCCAAATCCTAATATAATCATTCCAACTGCTCTTATTAATCCAAATATAAAATTAGATAAATTATTAACAATAGCTATTGGGTCATCTGCTGCAAAAGAGTGAATTTGCTGTGCCACATTTAATGCAATAACATAACCTATAATTATTGCTCCTCTTTTTAATGTTTTCTTTAAAAATACTTTAAAATTTTCTTTTTTCTTATTTTCCATATCAAAAATCCTCCTTAATTTTTATTTTTGGGTACAAAAAAAGACCAAAGTATATTTGTTAGATATAACTTTGGTCTTTTAGATACTATTAGCATTATTCGTATCTTCTTTGTACATATTTTCAATTTCTTCACTTGATAATAATTCAATATCAAATTCATTTGTTTCTAAATCTATAATTTCTTTTGTATCAATTTCCATATCATCTAAATTAAATGATATTGTACCTACCGAATTTTCTGTTCCTCCATGCATATATGGTTTAATTTCTTTATTTCCAATAGGTGTATTCATACTATTAAAATGTTCTTTTAGATTAAATTTGAAATCTTTTACTGGTCTTTCTCCTCTAATAAATAGTAAAGCATAATTATTATCTAGCATTCTTACCTCATCTGGTGTCAATAGTTCTCTACCTGCAATTTGGTCATTTGTAGAATAACTGCCATGTGAACCATAACTCCTACCATAAGTATTTGTATCTATTGTTTCTTTTCCTAATAATTCACTAACATACTTATGGGTGCTTTGTTCATTACCACCTAAATATAAAAACTCATCACAATTTCCAACTATACTTTCCCATTGTTTTTCAAATAAGGCTTTTAATTGTGCTAAATTTTGCAATATTATAGAAACAGATACCTCTCTTGACCTCATTACTGATAATATTTTATCAAAGTCATCTGGCAAGCTAACATTTGCAAATTCGTCCATTACAAAGTGTACATGAACTGGCAAACTCCCACCATATTTATAATCTGCTAAATAAAATAATTGTTGAAAAAGTTGTGTATATAAAACACTAACTAAAAAATTAAATGATGTATCATTATCTGGAATAATTGCAAATAATGCAACTTTCTTTTCTCCTAAACTTGGCAAGTCTAATTCATCTGTTTGTGTAAGTTGTGCCATACTCTCTAAATTAAACTTTTCAAGTCTTGCAGCAAGAGTTACTTGTATTGATTTTAATGTTTTAGCTGAACCTGAATGATACGCTCTATAATATTTTAAAGCAATATGTTCTGGGTTTCTTGTTTCTAATCTATTAAATAACATATCAAGAGGACTAACATATTCATCATCATCTTCTTTAACATCTCCTGCTCGTAGTAATTCCATTACCATTACAAAGTTTTGTTCTTCTTCAGGAGCTTCATATTTTAAATAAAATATTAAAGCTAAAAGCAACATACTTGCAGCAGTATCCCAAAATGGGTCGTTTGTGCTACTTCCTTTTGGTGTTGTTGATTTAAAAAGATTTGTTACTAATTTTTGAACATCATTATCTGTTTTTATATATACAAACGGATTATAACAATGTGATTTTTCCATATTTATTAAGTCTAATACTTTGACTTCATATCCGTTCTTTTTCTAATAAATAACCTGTATCTCTAACGATTTCTCCTTTTGGATCAAGTATAACATACGATGTTGCACATTGCATTACATTTGGCTTACAATAACTAAATGTCTTTCCTGCACCAGAACCACCAATAACTAATACATTAACATTTCTTCTATGCTTTCTTCCATTTAATCCAACAGAAACATTTTTAGTAAGCAACTTATTATAATTATTAGGTTGTTTGTATTTTTTATTTAATTCCTTTGCCTCGCCCCATTTGGCTGAACCATTTTCTTCTCTCCTCCTATAATTTTTTCTAGTTGATTCATATAATAAGATTGAAAATATATAAATAATCAAAAAAATAAGAATAGTTCTAATGCTATTCTCTACAATAACTATTTTAAATGGCTGATTTAATGCTACACTACCATTTTTTATTATTTCTATAAGTCCACCTTTAGTATAAGGAGCTAAAAGGAGAGCAATCCAAATAATTGGAATAATTCCTATTACATACAACACCCTCAAAATTCTTTTTTCATCTTGCTTCATTGCTTGTAAATTTTCCCTTTGCAGTTCTATTTAAAGATAACATCTTTTTATTTACAGGGGCTTTTAACAATTTTGACATTAACTTATCTATGATTTCTATATCAACATTTTCTTGTATTTTTATATTTCTAAATTCATTTAATGCATTTAATATTAGTCGATAATCATATTTATCTAAATTAATTGTTCTCATTTCTTCCATTAAACATTCCTCCTTATCTACTTGATTTCGCTTTTGCTTTTTTATTATTTTGAACAGGTGCTATATTTACTTTAACCTTTTCTTTAGATTTTTGTTCATCTAATCTCTTTGCTTCAACTTTAAGTTCTGCAAGTTCTTTCTTTACAGATGGTTTCTTTTCTCCTTTAGATACCCCTTCTTGCATTTTGGAAGTCGTTGAGGAAGGCTCTGACAGAGGGTCTTTTTCCGTCTTTGCCATATTGAAATTTACTTTTGAAGTTTCTTCTGTCTGCATAGGCTTTTTAGCAAGTAAATCTTCTAGTTGTTGTTCCTTTGATTTTTCTGGAATACTCTTTTCTCTTTTTTCTGCCTCTCTATCTTCAATAGATTTTGTAATAACAGTATCCATTTTCGCCGTATCTGTTGTTGTTAGTTTAAATCTTTCTACAATTCTATTTATTCTTGAAGCATCTTCATCTTTAACCATAACATCTACCATTCCATCAATGTCTTTATTATTTCTATTGATTAAAGCACAATATGAAATACCATAATTTTTTGCCTCTCTTGCAAATGTTTTTAAATCTTCTCTGCTTACTGTAAATATTTTTAAAGGCTTTCCTGTTTTTAACATATTATTAAGTCTAATTTTTCCTTTCGTTTGTCTTTTATCTTTCATTATAGTATAAATCATTGCAGCAACATTCTTTGCTCCACTACCAGTTAATCTTGCTAAAATTTCAAATCCCTCTAAACTTAATCTTACTACTTGTTCTGATACATCTCCATTAACACTCATATATCATTTACTCCTTTCCTTTTTTTCTTTTCTCTTTTTTTCTATCTTTTGTTTCTTTTTCCATTTCTTCTTGTGTATCTAATTCAGATAAATTATTATCTATCTTCGGTACTCTTATTTTAATATCTTCACATAATTCCACCCTCTTTCTTAATTTGATTAATTTATCATTTAAAGATGAAATCTGCTCTGCATATTCGTGCATTTCATTTCCATCTTTTGATAACTTTCTTTTTGCCCAAAGTCTTTCTCTTTGGTCTAATATTTCTTTTATTTTAAAATTTATATCATCTTGATAGTTACTTAATTCTTCAAATGTTTTTATTTTATGTGTTGCTAAAAATCTTGCTTCTTCAGATAATTGTTCCATTCTTGAAACATCTGCTCTAATACTTTGTGGTAATCTTTGTTGTGGTACATTATCTGGAAAAACTTTTAACAAATAACAATAATGATAATATAAAGCAATAAATCCTTTCGCTTTGGCTCTTTTGTGCCTTTTAGCAAAAGGATAATTAACTTTTCTATAATTATAAACATTTTCTATAAACGGAACTCGAACAGCTTGTTCTTCTATTATTCTTCTTTTTATATTTTCTATTGAATAATTTTCTCCATATCTTCTTTCTATTCTAATGTTTCTTTTATATGGTTCTTTTCTAACACTTATTTTATTAGCTCTAAAAATAATTTCATAATCTAATTTTTTCATTAAGTATAAAAAGTCATCATAAGAATATGCTTGTCTAATTGCTAAATCTAAATCTCGTTTTGCATTATTAGAATAGTTGTCAGTATATAAAGATTTCTTATAAAAATTATCATAGTTCATTTTTTTCTTTGTTGCTTTTTCTTCTATTACACTTAATCCATATTCCTTACAAAGTTCATCTGATATATGCCTCATTTTTGCATAATTAGTATGATTATCATAATATTTTAAACCATCTTCAAAAGAAACAGAATTAAGTACAATATGGTTATGTATATGATTAGTATTCAGATGAGTTGTAACTACTACTTGAAATCTATCTCCCCACATTTCATTTGCAAGTTGCACACCAATTTGATGTGCTAATTCAGGAGTAACCTCTCCCTCTGCAAAAGATTGATATGCGTGAAATGCTAAAATTTTATCTTTTTTATTATAATATCTTTTTGTATCTTGCATTTCTTCATAAGCTGAATCTGAATCACAATTTATTCCTGTAACAAAATATTCTTTTTCTGTTTTATCAGAATTTCTTGCATAATCAATTACATTTTGCAAGTCATCTACTAACATTTCATAATTCTGATTAAATTCAATTTTTGTTTTATTTACATCTTTAGCATAACCTATAACATGATCCATTCTTTTAACAACTTTCCATATTTTTGTTACTGCCAAATTACCACCTCCTATAAAAATTTATCTTTTACTTCTTCTGCAAATTTATGCCAAATATCTGCTTCACTCTTATAATAATCTTTATCTATTTTATCTGTTTGATTTGCTTTCTTTGCTATTTGATTAAGATTAACTCCTATTTTAGAAAGCTGTTTCATTATCACATAAAATTCTTTGCCAGGCTTTTCTTTTATTTGTTCATTCATTAACAATCTTCTAAAATATTCTCCATAAGAAAGATTACATCTTTGGCAATCTTCAATTAGTTTTTCATTCTCAATTTCATTAAGCATTATATCTTTTCTTATATATCTTTTTCTCAAATCTCTCCCTCCTGTTTTGCTCATTTAAAAATGGGGATTGGGGTTTCCCCATAGAATAGAATTTTGAAACACGATATTTTCGTGTGAACAAATTCAGTGCTTGCTAGGACAAGAAATCCAATTTTAGCATTTTTAAATGTACCTATATTGGTACTCTATTTTGTTCCTTTTTCATTTTATATCTATCAATTTCTTGCCTATTTTTTAACCCTATGCTGTAACATAAGTAGTCATTTATGTCTTTACCATAAGGAGCAGGAATATCATAAACATTATACTTATCAAGTGCATATATCATTGCTTTTGTTGCATTTCTTCCTGCTATATCATTATCAAAATGTAATACAATATCTCTTATATTTGTGTTTTTATTTAAAAAGTTTTGTACTGCTATTGGTACTTTACTTTGTTCTATGTTAGAACTTGGTTGGTACACTCCTGCAAGTGATAAAAGATTTTGATTTGTATAATCATAACCTTTATTTTTTAATAATGTTGCATAAGATAATAAATCTATACTGCTCTCAAATATATGTAATGAATTACATTCTTCTGCTCCTAACATTCTAAAAGAATACTCTTTTGAACTCCCCTTTGCATCTCTCATTATTCTTTTTTCATTTGTACTTCTGCACCCTGCATATTTAATATTGTTATCATTATCGTACCCTAAAAATACTGCATTGTTAGTTTTATTTTCTTGATAAATAATCTTTTTATTTATGCAATCATTTATTATTTCTTCATCAATACCTCTGTTTTTTAAATACTCTATAACTTGTTTATTTGTACTTGCTTTTTCTGGAATTACTATTGTTTTAGGTGCATTTTCATTACTATATTGAGGTCTAATATATGTATCTATATTTCTATTTAATACACTTGAAACTGCCTCTTGTAATGTCATATTTTCTACTTTAATAAGATAATCAACTGCTGACTTTCCTGCTTGATGTGTTGAAAATCTATGCCATAATCCATTACTTATAATGACACTATCATGACTTTTTAAGGAATATGTATTAGTACCTTTTCTTACAAGTTCTGATGGATTATTGTTCATAAAATAAGTTAGTAAATCAATTTCTTTTGCTTGTTTTACAACTTCTTTTGGTACAAATTTATGCATATTTTTGCACCTCCTTTTTTCTATCTTGCATCTTTATTTCGCTCTTTTTTTACTTCATTATCTCTAATAAGGTCTATCGTGTCATCTACTGAAAATTCAATAACCTCTCTAAAACTACCATCACTATCTAACCAGTCATCATAACATTCTTCTAAAATATGTTCTCTTTTTAGTAATGTTTTCAATTCAAACTTTGAATAATCTTTATCGTATGCCAAATAATCTTGTATTGTTTCCATACATGTTATTTTGTAACTACTGTCTATTATTTCTTTTGAAGATAGTTCCATCAAACTATCTTTAAACTCTGCTAATTCCTTTTCTAATTTTCCAATTAACTTATTTTTTAATTCTTCATTTTCCATAAAATATCTCACTCTCTTTCTTTTTTTGCATAATAAAAAGGACAGATTTTTATAAAAATCCGTCCCTTTAAACTAATTTAATTTTAACATTCCCATATTATTTAAGTAGATTATTGCTTCTTTAAAGCCTAATTTAAAACATTCTTTTAATTCAATAATATCAAGTTCAATTTCATAATTTAGAACATTAAGCATTGCATATTGTTCGTCCTCTCTTAAGTCTATTGGTTCTTTTTCTTCTAAAAATGTTCTTACATTTGGGTATTTATACTTTAATTCTGAAATATTTTTATTTAAATCTTGATAGTCTTTTCTATCTTTTAATGCTTGAGTCTTATGAGCCTCTAAATACTCTAAAAATCCATCTTCATAATTATCAAAAAAATTATTTACCATATCTTCCATGATTTTATTCTCCTATTTCCATCAATATTTTTTTGCTATCAACTATTCCTAATTTATAGTATTGCCTACATAATAAATCAATTTCCGTTCCAATAGCTAATTCAAATTTATTCAATTGTTCAAGTATTTTATTTTGGTTTTCTTTTTCGTTTACTATTTTCTTTATAATGCTTATAAGTTCCTCTTCAATTTTAATTGATTGTACAAATTCGCCATTTTTATCATACTTTTTTACTAACATTGTTTCAAAATCCTCACATATTGAATCATAAAGTTGATCTAAAATAGACCTATTAAATAATTCTTCCATTTCTATTTACCCTCCTCAAAATTATTTTAATATAGTCTTTTAAATTTGAGAAATGTACAAATTATTTAATTGTAAACTTGACAGAAAAAAGGCAATATTATTAATATAATATTACCCTTTAAAATTACTATTAACTAATAGCTTTTATTTTAAATTCAACTATTTTAGAATAACATATTTACTATCTGCCGAATATATTACAAAAGGTTGTTGAATGAGTATCACAACCCCTTTGCTTTAGGTTATTTACTGCAGTTCTCATTGTTACTATATTCTTTTAATACCTCTTGTTCAATTTTTGTCATTTGATGCAGTAATGTTTTTAATTGTGTAACCACTTTTTCTCCATTATATTTAAGATTTAAATGGTCAATATTTCCATTCCTAATTTCTGGATATCTAAATGACTCATACAAATCTTTAATTGAATTGATTCTATTTTTTTCTTTATAATTATTTAATATTTTTATTTGATTTTCATAAAAATCATTGCTAAAATTTGAATGCAATTAAAAACAGGTTGATTAAGTTAAGGAGCAGGCTAGGTAAATGAAACTTGAAGAATTCAACTATAACCTTCCCAAAGAGCTCATTGCCCAGGAACCGGCAGAACCCCGCGATTCCTGCCGGCTTATGATGCTGGACAAGAACACCGGCGCCTGGGAGCACCATCATTTCCGGGATATTCTGGATGAAATCCGTCCGGGTGATGTATTCGTATTCAACAATACCAAGGTGATTCCCGCCCGTCTCTACGGAAAGAAAAGAACTACCGGCGGCAAGGTGGAAATGCTTCTTCTTACGCCGAAGGGCAATGATGTGTGGGAAGTGCTGGTGAACCCGGGCAAGAAGGCTCTTCCCGGCACAGAAATCGAGTTCTCCGATTCCTGCTATTGCAAAGTGCTGGACAAAACAGACTTTGGCGGCCGGGTCGTGGAATTCCACTATGACGGTAATTTCGACAGCCTTCTGGACCAGCTGGGAGAAATGCCTACACCTCCCTATATCCACAAGAAGCTGGAAAACAAGGATGAGTACCAGACGGTCTATGCCAAGTACAAAGGCTCCGCTGCCGCTCCTACGGCAGGTCTCCATTTCACGCCGGAACTGATGGAGGAAATGAAGAAGAAGGGGGCTGAACTTCTCTTCGTTACCCTTCATGTAGGTATCGGCACTTTCCGTCCGGTGAATGAGGAAAATATCGAAGACCATGAAATGCACAAGGAATGGTACACCGTAAGCCAGGAAACGGCGGATGCAGTCAATCAGGCCAGAAGCGAAGGCCGCCGCATCATTGCCGTAGGCACCACCTCCGTGCGTACCCTGGAATCGGCAGGACAGAGCGGAACGCTGCAGAGCGGCAGCGGCTGGACACAGCTCTACATTTACCCCGGCTACCAGTGGCATATGGTGGACGCCATTGTCACCAATTTCCACCTTCCTGAATCCACCCTCATTATGATGATGGCATCCTTTGCAGGAAGGGAGCACATCCTGGCAGCTTATGAGGAAGCGGTGAAACAGAAGTATCGTTTCTTCTCCTTCGGTGATGCCATGTTTATCAGATAAGGAATCCTCTATGGTTATCAACTACGAACTCATTGCAGAAGATAAGAAAACAGGAGCCAGAGCGGGCCTTCTTCATACGCCTCACGGCACCTTCAAAACGCCTATGTTCATGCCCGTAGGCACCCAGGCTACGGTG
>OLOB01001403.1_pt1 | contig 15872 bp, 15 predicted proteins | sample 1671911 | NCBI WGS metagenome assembly OLOB01 (sample SAMEA3136625, study PRJEB25190) | human gut metagenome | biome: human gut; feature: human-associated habitat; material: faeces | place: Austria | collected 2013
GGGGCTCGCAGGTCCACGAGGGGCCGGTCCTACGATGGTGGCCGTGGGCGGAGGACCGCATCGAATCGCACGGAATCTCGGACGGCTGCAGGGCGGCCGTCTTCTCGAAGGAGGTAGTCGAATGCTCGTCGTATTGTCGGGTGGGGGAACCGCCGGCCATATCAATCCTGCGCTTGCGCTCGCCGAGGTGCTTGAAGATCGGGGGGTGGAGGTGCGTTTCGCAGGCACGCCGCGCGGGGTAGAGTCGCGCCTTGTGCCTGAAGCGGGCATCGCGTTTCAGCCCTTCGAGGCGTCCGGTTTCAACCGCAAACACCCCCTCTCGCTCGTGAAGGCGCTCAAGCTTATCTCGCACTCGACGAAGGAAGCTAAGCGCTGGTTCGCCGAGATCGAGCCGAGCGCGGTCGTAGGCTTCGGCGGATATGTCTCCATTCCGGTCGCTCGCGCGGCCGAGCAGATGGGCATCCCCGTGGTCGTCCACGAGCAGAACTCCGTGATGGGCCTTGCGAACAAGGAACTTTCCAAGAAGGCACGTGCGGTGTGCCTGACCTACGAGTGCGCGAAGGAGGGCGTTGCCATTCCGGCTGCCACTCAGGTGCACGTGACGGGTAACCCGGTGCGCAAGAAGGTGCTTCTCGCAACGCGCGAGGAAGGCCGCCGGATGCTCGGTATACCCGACGATGCGCTCATGCTGCTCGTTTTCGGCGGAAGCCTGGGCGCGCGCCAGCTCAACGAGGGTATCGCGGCGCTCAAGTCCGAGCTGCTCTCGCGGGAGAACCTGCATGTCGTGCATATCACGGGCCCTAAAGAGCTCGATCGCACGACCGCCGAGCTCGCGCTCACCGAGGAAGAGGCGAAGCGCTGGCACGTCATGGGGTATCAGAACCGCATGGGCGAGACGCTCGCCGCGACCGACGCCATCGTGTCGCGCGCAGGTGCGACCTCCCTGGCCGAGATCTCGGCACGCGCCATCCCGGCTCTGCTCGTACCGTATCCCCATGCGACAGCCGATCATCAGACCACGAACGCCCGCGCCTATGTTGCAGCGGGGTGCGCGGAGATGATTCCCGACGCCGAGGTGGGCTCAGACAAGTTTGCGCAGCTCGTGTTCTCGCTTATCGACGACGCGGATTTGCGCGCGGGCATGACCGCGGCCGCTCGAGAGCAGAAGACCGCCGATGCGGCGTCGAAATTGGCTGATGTTGTGATGGGCGCCGCGTCTTCGGCGAACCATGGACTACAATAGACTCTTTGGAATAACGGGAAACCAACGGGTGGGATCGATCACTATGAGCATTGAACGTTTGCATTTCATCGGCGTCGGCGGCGTGGGCATGAGCGGTATCGCGCATGTGGCGCATGACCAGGGCATGGTCGTCACCGGCTCGGATATCAAGGAGAGCCGCTACACTAAGCAGCTGAAAAGCTATGGCATCCCCGTGGCCATCGGCCAGGCGGCGGAGAACGTGCCCGAAGGCGACGATGTCACCGTCGTCATCTCGACGGCGATCCTCGACAACAACCCCGAGCTCGAAGAAGCGCGCCGCCGCAACCTCAACGTCATCCACCGTGCCCAGATGCTCGCGCGCTTAGGCGAGCGGCTCGACACGCTCGCGGTAGCGGGTACGCACGGCAAGACCACCACGTCCTCCATGCTCGCGAGCACGCTTGACGGCATGGGCCTCGACCCGACGTTCCTCATCGGCGGCATCGTCCGCTCCTATGGGACCAACGCTCACTCCGGCACGGGAAAGTACTACGTGGTTGAAGCCGACGAGTCCGACAAGTCGTTTACGTTCCTCTCTCCCGCGGGCGTCATCGTCACCAATATTGAGGCCGACCATCTTGACCACTACAAGGACCTCGGCGAGATCTTCGAGAAGTTCAAGCAGTTCATGGCCTCCGTCCCCGAGGACGGCCCCGTCGTCGTGTGCGGCGAGGAGGAAGCGCTCGTCTGTGCGGCGCGCGAGGTGCACCCCCGCGCGATCACGTATGGTCTGGGGGAGGAATGCGACGCGCGCGTCGTGTCTTACGGCCCGCATGGCGTGGGTTCTTCCTTCACGCTCGAGCTTCCCGACGGTACGCAGGTCGAAGGCAAGGTCAAGCAGAACCCCGGCGTGCACAACGTGCTTAACGCTGCGGCAGTGCTCACGCTCATCTGGGCGCTCGGACTTGACGTGCAGAAGGCAGCTTGCGTGCTCTCCGATTTCGCGGGCGTCCGTCGCCGCTTCGACTTGGTGGGGGAGGCGCAGGGCGTTACCGTGGTGGATGATTACGCCCATCATCCTACCGAGATCGCGGCAACCATCGCCGCGGCGAAGACGCTCGACTTCAGCCGCGTTCACGTTCTGTTCCAGCCGCACCGCTACTCGCGCGCGCCGCTGTTCACCGAGGTGCTCCACGACGAGTTCGGCGCAGCGTTCGACGATGCCGACACGGTGACGTTCATGGACGTCTACCCTGCCGGCGAGGCGCCGGTCCCCGGCGTGTCGGGCAAGACCTTCCTCAACGTCGTGCTCGACCATGGCGGACATCCTGCGGCGAGCTACGTTCCGCGCCGCCTCGACGTCGTGCCCCATATGGCCGCCCTTGCAAAGCCGGGCGATTTGGTCATCACGATGGGCGCGGGCGACGTCACGGCGATCGGTCCGCAGCTTGTCGAAGCGTTCGGCGCGGCGGACGCTGGTGCGGGGGAGTAACTCATGGTCGCACGTCACGCCTCGCCGCTCGAGGCGCTGCTCGTCGACGAGCGCTTCGACGGGGAGATCAACCCATTCGAGCCTATGTCTCGCCATACCACCTACCGCATCGGTGGACCGGCCCGCTATTTCGCCCGCGTCCACTCGGTTGGGGCGCTCGCGCGCGTGCTCGAAGCGTGCAAGGCCGTGGGCAAGAAATGGTACATCGTCGGCCGGGGTTCGAACCTGCTTGTCGCCGATGAGGGCGTCGACGCGGCGGTTATCGTGCTTGGGCGCGACTTCCGCAGCATGCGCTACGATGAGGAGAAATCGCGTCTCATGCTCGGTGCCGGCGTGCCGCTTTCCGCCGCTGTGCAGGAGGCTTTCCGCCGCTCGCTCGCGGGGCTCGAGTTCGCAGTGGGCACGCCGGGGTCTGTCGGTGGGGCCTTGCGCATGAATGCCGGCTCTCGAGACGAATGGCTCGGTGCGCGCGTGGAGAGCGTCACCTCGTTCTCGGCCGAGGGGGGCCTTGTGCGCCGCCACGGCAGCGAGATCGAGTGGGGATATCGCCGCTCGTCGTTTCCCGCCGACGAGATACTGGTCGAGTGCGAGCTTAACATGGAACCCGCCGACCCCTTCTACATCAGGGGGAAGATGGAGGCCTCGCTCAAGCGCCGCAAGGCGACCCAGCCACTGCGCCAGCCCTCGTGCGGGAGCGTTTTCAAGAACCCCGAAGGCGCGTCAGCGGGCGATTTGATCGAGCGCGCGGGGCTCAAAGGTAGTGCCGTCGGCGGCGCGCGCATCTCCGATGTCCATGCGAACTTCATCGTGAACACGGGGAATGCGACGGCCCGCGATGTGTTGTCGTTGATCGAACTTGTCCAGGGGAAGGTATTGGAAGCTTATGGCGTTGCGCTCAAGCCGGAAGTCAAGCTCCTCGGCTTCGAATAGGCGTCCCCAAAACGCACCGGTCCCGCGCCCGCGGTCCTCTGCGCGTCCGCAGTCGTCGCGCACGCCGGGCTCGGGCATGCCGCGCTCTGTCCAAGGTGGGCGCACGGTTGAGGGCGGTTCGGTGCGCTATCGCTCCCGAAGCGTAGGCGATATCGAGCGCGCGAGCCGCGCTGAGCGCGTGCGCGCAAGCTACCATCGCCATCTTGCGAAGCTCGGGATTGTCCTCGGGGCGATTGCGGTTCTCCTCGCCTGTGTCGCGGTCCTGTACTTCTCGAGCGTCTTCTCGATTGACGAGGTCAAAGTCGAAGGAGTCGAGCACCTCACCCAGTCCGATCTACAGGCGCTCGTGTCGGTGCCCGAGGGTGAGACGCTGCTGCGCGTCGACACGAAGGCGATTGAAGACAGCCTTCTGCGCGATGCGTGGGTGAAAAGCGTCTCGTGCAACCGCATCTTCCCCCATACGCTCCAGATCGTTGTGACCGAGCGAACAGTGGCCGCGGTCGTTGAGGTCCCCACGTCGGATGCGAAGTCGACCCAGCCGTGGGCAATCTCCTCGGACGGGATGTGGCTCATGGCCATTCCCGACCAGGACACCCAGCTCGGCCAATCGCTCAACCAGCGCATCTACGACGACGCGCAAAACGCGCTTCACATCACCGACGTGCCCTATGGAACCTCGGCAGAAACTGGGACGAAGTGCACCGACGAGAACGTGAACAACGCGCTCGCGATCGTCTCGGGCATGACGACCGATCTCGCTAATCAGGTGAAGACCGTGTCCGCGACCGATGCGGAATCAACGAAGCTCACGCTCGAAAGCGGCGTGGAGATCGCGTTCGGACCGGCCCAGAGCATCCGCGAGAAAGAGCGTGTGTGCCTGCAGATTCTCAATGACAACCCAGGCAAGGTCGCCTATATCAATGTGCGCGTGGTCGATCGCCCGACGTGGCGGTCCCTGTAAAGCTGCCCAATAGTGGCACTTTCATGGACTCGGCCGAAGGCCTCGACCCGCGCAATTTGCAATCGAGGTATCATCGTGTACAATAACGCAGGTAAAACTGCACCCACAGTGGGAAACGCAGCATTTTAATCGCAGCAGGTGTGGAGGATACAATGCCAAACACAATAGGTTCCGAGCATTTGGCGGTCATCAAGGTCGTCGGCGTAGGCGGCGGCGGTACCAATGCCGTGAACCGCATGGTTGAAGCGGGCGTGAAGGGCGTCGAGTTCATCGCCGTCAACACCGACCGCCAGGCTTTGCTCATGTCGGATGCCGATAAGACGATCCACATCGGCGACGAGCTTACGCGCGGGCTTGGTGCGGGCGCAAACCCCGAAGTGGGGTGCCAGGCAGCCGAGGAGTCGCGTGCAGAGATTCGCGAGGCACTCGCCGAGGCCGATATGGTCTTCGTCACTGCCGGCGAAGGTGGCGGCACGGGCACGGGCGCCGCTCCCATCATCGCAGAAATCGCGCGTGAGGAAATCGGCGCGCTGACCGTCGGCATCGTGACGAAGCCCTTCTCCTTCGAGGGTCGCCTTCGTCGCAACCAGGCTGATCAGGGCATTGATTTGCTCTCCCAGAAGGTCGATACGCTCATCGTCATCCCGAACGACCGACTGCTTGAAATCGTCGACAAGAAGACGAGCATGCTCGACGCGTTCCGCATCGCCGACGACACCCTGCGCCAGGGCATCCAGGGCGTCACCGACCTCATCACCATCCCGGGTCTCATCAACCTCGACTTCGCGGACATCCGCACGGTCATGAAGGACGCGGGCACGGCGATGATGGGCATCGGCATCGCGACGGGCGAGAACCGTGCGCTCGACGCGGCGCAGCAGGCGACCAACTCCAACCTGCTCGAGGCATCCATCGCGGGCGCTTCCCGCGTGCTGTTCTCCATCGCTGGCGGTCCCGACCTCACGCTGACCGAGGTCGATGAGGCTGCGCGCACCGTCGAGGCATGCGCCGACGAGAATGCGAACATCATCTACGGCCAGATCATCGACGAGTCGATGGGCGATCAGGTTCGCATCACCGTCATCGCCACTGGCTTCAAGATGAACGCCCCGCAGCAGTCTTCACTCGACTTCTCGCGCAAGGATCTGTTCGCGTCGACGGATCCGACCCCGGCGCCGAGCAGCGCTCCGGTTACTTTCTCGACCACACCGAGCGCAGGCCGCTTCGCCGACGAGGATTACATCCCTGATTTCTTGAGACGTCAGCGCTAAGGAGGTAATCGGCTATGGTGGCATCAAGCCTGCCGTTGCCGCACCTCGCTGCCCGAACAATCGATTCGATTCCGATTTTCACCGACGACGCGTTGTATGACGCGTCGTCGGTTCGTATTGCCTTCACAGGCCGTGCGGGAGGGGCAAGCGAGGGCGATTACGCAAGCCTTAACTTGGGAACTCATGTCGGTGACGACCGCGATGTCGTCCTCGGGAACCGACGTGCGCTCCTTTGTGCGTTCGGCGAGCCCGATATGCCGCTCGTCGTGCCCAACCAGGTACACGGAACCGACTTGGTGGACATCGAGACGTCTGACCCCGAAGCGCTGCGTGGCATCCAAGATGCCGCGGATGCGGGCGCCGATGGGCTCGTTGTTTCCTGCCCTCGCGTCGCTGCGCTCCTCTGCTTCGCCGATTGCGTTCCCGTGATTATCGTATCGCCGACGGGGCGTGTGGCGGTGGTCCACGCGGGCTGGCGCGGAGCCGTGGCGCGTATCGCCTCTTCAGCTTGCAAGCGCCTCGCCGCCCTCGATGCGCGCGAGCTCGGTCATGACGCCCCGGCTCCTTCCGAGTTCAACGCCTATATCGGACCGCATATCTGCGCATCGTGCTTCGAGACGGGGCCCGATGTGGCGCAGCGCTTCGCAAGCGAGATCGGGCCAGGCTGCGTGCCCGATGCGCGCCATGTCGACTTGGAAGAGGCGCTCATCCTCGATTTCGAATCGGCGGGCCTTTCGCGCGAGCGGATTGCGTCTGCGCACGCCTGCACGAAGTGCGAGCCCGACAGGTTCTTCTCGTATCGTGCGTCGGGCGGCGTATGCGGTCGCCATGGTGCACTCGCTTTCCGTTCAAGGTAAGGAGTTTATGGCAATGGGAATAGCCGAGCGTTATGAAAAGGTCGAAGAGGAACTTGCGCAGGAGTGCGCCCTTGCGGGCAGGGACCCGAAAGAGGTGCGACTCGTCGCGGTCTCCAAGACGGTCGGCGTCGAGGGCGTGGGGGAGGCGTACGCTGCAGGTGCGCGGGACTTCGGCGAGAACCGACCCGATCAGATCGTTCCCAAGTCACAGGCGTTCCCCGATGCCCGCTGGCATTTCATCGGCAACATTCAGTCGCGGCGCATCCGCGATATCGTCGACTCCGCCTCGCTTATCCACTCCGTCTATCAGGAGAAACATGCGCGCAAGATCGACGAAGTCGCCCGCGAGAAGGGCATCGTGCAGGATATCCTCATCGAGGTGAACGTCTCGGGCGAGGAAAGCAAAAGCGGTGTCTCGCCCGATGAGGCAGAGGCTCTCGTCGATGTGTGCGAGACGCTTCCCAATGTGCGCGTGCGCGGGTTCATGACGATGGCCCCGCAAGGCGACTTGGAAATCGCACGTCGCTGTTTCGAGGGTTTGGCGAAGCTCGCTGAGAAGGTTCGCGCCTCCCTCCCTGCATCAAGCGCTGAGGCGTTCGATGAACTTTCTATGGGCATGAGCGAAGATTGGCGAGAGGCGGTTCATGCGGGCGCTACCATAGTTCGCATCGGACGGGCGATTTTCAGCGACTCGTTTTAGGTCGCCTCCTTCCACCCCTGACGTGCGGTTAGCACGCAAAGCGGCTTGTAAACGATGCAAGACAACCCACTACTGGAGCTGCCAGGAAGAAAGGAAACGGAGTTAAGGCATGTTGGACGAACTCAAATCGAAACTCGGTTTCGGCGGCGGTGCCGTGCGCGGTCGCTCGAACGACCGGTATGACGACTACGACGATGACTACGGCGACTACGAGGATGATTACTCGGAATACGCTGAATACGCGGACGACTCCGAAAACGACTACGATCCTTACGCCCCGGTAACGACCCGCAGTGCTCGTTCGAATTCCACCATCTCAAACCTGGTGTCCATCAACGACGTGCGCGCCCACTCGCGCGGGGAGGGCTCATCGAGCACTTCCTCGTCTGCTGCGCGCCGCATGACGACGGCGCACACCCCGTATCGCGGTGAGCGAACCACGGTTGACAGCTCGCTGCCCCCGACGATGACGCCGGAAGGATCGGCCGCCGTTGCGGCAGCCGCTTCGCGTCCGACCCGCTCCGAAGGGCTGAACTCGCTGTTCGAGCCGACGGCGGGCGAGTCGAAGCCGACGGGTAAGCATGCCGCGACCACGACCCCGTCCTCGCATATGGGCGTCACGTCTGGTGCGACGAGCGCGTCTGCAGAAGGCTCGCTCGGAGCCTTCACACGCCAGCCCGCGCAATCGAGCGCCGCCTCGGCAATGAGCGAAACCGCGCGGAAGGCTTCGGCGCAGGCGAGCTCCGCTTACGACCCCCAGTCCGCCTACGCTCAGGCGCAGGGCGCGCGCTATGTGGCAAAGCGCTTGTGCACGGTGCTCAAGCCGGCGAGCTACGGCGAGGTTGAGAAAATCGCCCGGGCTCTTAAAGGCGGCGATGCGGTTATTCTCGCGCTCCGCAATACGCCCGACTCGCTTTCCAAGCGCATCCTTGATTTCTCCTTCGGCGTCTCGAGCGCGCTCGATGCGGGAGTGGAATGCGTCGGGGACAAAGTCTTCGCGATCACGAAGGGCGACGCCTTAACCGACGCGGAGAAGCTCGCGCTCCGAAACCAGGGAGTGCTGTAACGTGGCGAACATCTCGAGCGTGAAACGCGCAGCTGGGGAGGCTATCTCGTGCTGAGCCTGAAATACCTTATCGTATCGCTGTCCGACGTGTACTCGATGCTCATCTTCGTGTACGTCATGCTGTCCTGGTTCCCGACTGATCGCGGTATCCTCGCCGACATCAACACGGTCCTTGGCAAGATCTGCGATCCGTACCTCAACCTTTTCAAGAAGTTCATTCCCCCGATTGGAGGAATGGTGGACGTGAGTCCAATCGTTGCGTTGCTTGTATTACAATTTGGTGTAAGACTGCTGATAGGCTTGCTGTAAAGATGCAGGCTTTGCTGGCGAAGGGAAGATAAATGGCTATCACCTCGGCTGAAATCCACAACCAAAGTTTCTCGATCGACCGCAAGGGTTACGACGTCGACGAAGTCGATGTGTTCCTCGAGCATGTCGCCGATGAGATCGATAATCTCAACAACCAGATTGCCGACCTGCAGGATCAACTGAACGATTCGCGCTTCGACGGGTTCGACACGCCGGCGAAGCCGATCGAGGAAGCCCCTGTCGCCGCGCCGGCGCCTTCGTCTGCTCCGGCTCAGGACTTCTCGCAGGAACTCGACGAGGCAAACGCACGCATCCGCGAGCTCGAGTCGCAGCTTGAGGAGAAGCAGGCTGACGGCAACGCCATCGCGCAGGCGCTCATCATCGCGCAGCGCTCCGCTGACGAGATCCTCGCGAAGGCCAACAACACCGCGGCCGAGACCATTCAGGACGCGAAGGACGAGGCTCAGCGCATCATCGACCGCGCCAACAACGACAAGCAGGACGTCATCGATGCCATTCGCAAGCTCGAGGACGATCGCGAGGACGCGCGCGAGGAATATCAGGAACTTCTCACCGACTTCATCAACGACGCTTCCCGCAAGCTTGCCGAGATCGGCGGCGGCTCTCAGGCTTCCGTCGCTGCGGCGCACTACGCCGACACCACCGATGCGACGGCGCAGGTCCAGGTTCCCATGAACGCCGAGCCCATGGCGTATTCCACGCCCCAGACGGGCAACGTCGCCGTGGCGGCGGCAACCCCCATGCCCTCTGCGGTGGAGAAGGACCTTTCGGGCTTCGGTGACGCCGACGACGACTTCTCCTTCGACGAGCTCGACTAGGGGAATATTCCAAGAAACGCGAAAGGGGCAGTTCAAGTGAACTGCCCCTTTTTCATGCCCCGATGCGGGATTTGTGCCTCAAAGTGCGAGTGGGTCGATAAGCCGGGTTCTGTCGTTGGGACGGCCATTTATCTCGAACGCGTGTCGCCACGCGTCTCAAGCACGCAACCCGAGCGCACGGAAGGGCACCGTATCGCGTTCCTATTTGCGCTTGCTCCAGATGGGGTTTACCAAGCCACGCCGTTGCCGACGCGCTGGTGCGCTTTTACCGCACCGTTTCAGCTTTTCCCTCAAGAAGAGGGAGTCTTCTTTTCTGTGGCACTAATCCGTCGGGTCGCCCCGCCCAGCCGTTAGCTGGCATCTTGCCCTTTGGAGCCCGGACTTTCCTCACGCCTTGCGGCGCGCGACCGTCAGGCCCACTCGCGTATAATAGTGTACCACGAGCATGCTCAAAGTGACGGAAAGGACAAATCAACCATGGGAACCTGTGCGCTTGTCGGTGCGGTCGACTTCAACGCCGAGCATTTCAAGGCGATGGACGCCGCGGGCGCCTTCGATTTCGTAATCGCGGTCGATGCCGGGTTTGCCTCCCTCGAGGCGATCGGGCGCGAAGCCGATATGGCGATCGGCGACTTCGATTCCCTTGGCTACGTGCCCCGGTGCCGTCGCGTGTCGCGTCATCCGGTGAAGAAGGACAAGAGCGACATGGAGCTCGCTATGGAGAAGGCAGTCTTTTGGGACAACCAGGAGCTCTTCGTCTACGGTGCGCTCGCCAAGCGCCTCGACCACACGATCGCGAACCTGCAGCTGTTCGCACGCTACTCCGAGCGAGGCATCTATGTCACGGGGGTAGGAGACGACTTCGCGGTGCGCTGCGTCACAGGTCCCGACGTATTCGAGCTGCCCGAGGGGCTTGATGCAGGTGTGGTATCGGTATTTTCGGCGAACGACACGGCGCGCGGCGTCATCGAGCGCGGCCTGGAATACTCGCTCGATGACGAGCCGCTTTCCAACCGCACGTCGCTCGGGCTCTCGAACGAGCTTACGGGAAAGCCGGCGGCGGTGAGCGTCGAGGAGGGCACGCTCTACGTCTTCTATCCGCTTGCGACGGGTGAGGCTGCCACCGTGCCGTCGCCCGCCACCGTGTGACGCTTGTCGGCTTTTCGGCGATTGCGCGGCGGGCCTTTCCCGCTGTCGTATAATTCGCCTAGCATCTTTGCATAACCGGGGAGCTCGCATGCGGCGCTGTGCTGCGCGGCGGGCTGAGAGGGAGCGCGCTTTCGCTTCGACCCGAGACCTGATATGGATAATGCCAACGAAGGGAGTCGGATAATGGCGAATAGCCAGGTAATTTCGCATACCAAAATCACGCAGATCGATTTTGCGCGCGCAGGGGAAATCACGCCCGCTATGCGCGTTGTCGCTGAAAAGGAAGGCCGCGCGCCCGAGTTCATCCGCGAGGGGGTCGCAGCCGGCCGCATTGCCATTCCCGCGAATATCCACCACACGTCGCTTTCTCCCGAAGGCGTGGGCGAGGGGCTTCGCACGAAGGTGAACGTAAACTTGGGCATCTCGGGCGATCTTGCCGATGAGCAGGTCGAATGGGAGAAGGTTGACATTGCCTTCGAGCTTGGCGCTGAGGCGATCATGGACTTGTCGAACAGTGGGAAGACGCAGTCGTTCCGCACGCGGCTTATCGAGAAGTCACCTGCGATGATCGGCACCGTTCCCATGTACGACGCTATCGGGTACCTCGAGAAGGCCCTCATCTCCATCACCGCCGAGGACTTCCTCGACGTCGTGCGCCGCCACGCTGAGGACGGCGTCGATTTCGTCACGATCCATGCGGGCATGAATCGCCGTACCATCGAATCGTTCAAGGAAACGGGGCGGCTCATGAACGTGGTGTCGCGCGGCGGGTCGCTCATCTTCGCGTGGATGGAGGCGACGGGCAACGAGAATCCGTTCTACGAGTACTACGACGAGGTGCTCGATATCCTGCACGAGCATGACGTGACCATTTCCCTCGGCGATGCGATGCGTCCAGGTTGCAATTACGATGCGACCGACGCTGGACAGATCTGTGAGCTCATTGAAATCGGCAAGCTCACCAAGCGTGCGTGGGACGCGGGCGTGCAGGTCATGGTCGAGGGGCCAGGGCATATGGCAATCGATGAGATTGCGGCGAACATGAAGCTCGAGAAACGTCTGTGCCACAACGCGCCGTTCTACGTGCTCGGCCCGCTTGTGACCGACATCGCCCCTGGATACGACCACATCACCGCAGCTATCGGCGGAGCCGTCGCGGCAAGCTCTGGCGCAGACTTCCTGTGCTACGTTACGCCTGCCGAGCACCTTCGCCTTCCCGATGCCCATGATGTGCGCGAGGGTCTTGTCGCGACGAAGATCGCAGCTCATGCGGCCGATATTGCGAAAGGTATCCCGGGCGCGCGCGAGCGCGATGCGCGCATGTCGGATGCCCGTCGTCGTATGGACTGGGAAGAGCAGTTCTCGCTCGCGATCGATCCGGTGCGCCCGCGCAAAGTGTTCGAGAGCGCCCCTCCCGAAAACGAGGGGACCTGCACGATGTGCGGCAAGATGTGCGCGGTTCGCACGGTGAACAAGATTATGGATGGCCTGGTCATCGATCTCGACAACGAATAGCAAACGAGGAAGGGAGACGCAATGCTTGGAGACGAGAACAACAACGAGCTGTTCGACCTCGCGAACTTCGATGCGAAGAAGACGGCACTGCTCGTGATCGACGAGCTCGGCGACCCGACGGGAACCCCGCTCGAGCAGACGCTTCTGCCCGCAATTGAGAACACCGCCCGCATTGCGGCGGCTGCCCGGCGCGCAGGCGTCCCCGTCATTTTCACGAACGATGCCCATATCCCCGGCCTCGATCGCGAGTTACTGCTCTGGGGCGATCACGGCATCGCCGGCACCCCCGAGGCGCAGACCTCGCCGCTGCTTGACCCCAAGGAGGGCGATTTCACCATCGAGAAGCGCCGCTACAGCGCGTTTTTCCAGACGGGACTGCGTCTTCTGCTCGACGAGCTCGGCGTCGACACGCTCATTTGCACGGGAATGGACACTAACATCTGCGTTCGCCATACGCTTGCCGACGCGTACTTCAACAACTACAACCTTATCGTTGCAGGCGACGCGACGGCGACGTTTCTCGTGGGGAACCAGGAGGAGGGGCTTGGGTACTTCAAGACCTGCTATGCCGCCTGCGTTCTTTCTACCGACGACGTCGTAGCGCTGCTCGAGAAGTAGGGGGCGCGCATGAAGGCGGTCGTGAGCATAGCCGGATCGGACTCAAGCGGCGGCGCGGGCATTCAGGCGGACATCAAGACGATAGCGGCGCATCACCTGTTCGCCGAGACGGTCATCACCGCGCTCACCGCGCAAAATACGCTTGGGGTAACGGGGGTGCACGAGGTGCCCGCCGCGTTCGTCTCGGAGCAGATCGACGCGGTCTTCTCCGACATCCGCCCCGATGCGGTGAAGGTCGGCATGGTGTCGTCGGCCGAGATCATCCGCGCGATTGCCGGCGGCCTCGACAAGTGGTATGCGGAAAACATCGTGGTCGATCCCGTCATGGTGGCGACGAGCGGCGCGCGCCTTATCGGCGAAGACGCGGTGTCGGCGCTTATCGAAGAGCTTCTTCCCCGGGCGAGCGTCATCACCCCGAACATTCCCGAGGCACAGGTCCTTTGCGGTTGCGAGTTGTCGGACGAGGAATCATGCGAGCGCGCGGCTGTAAGCCTTGCCCGCTCGCTTGGGGTCAACGTCCTGGTGAAGGGAGGGCACGGTGCCCACGACGCCAACGATGTGCTCGCAACCCGTTCGGGCGAGACCCACTGGTTCCGCCATGAGGCGATTCCGACGAGCAATACCCACGGGACGGGCTGCACGCTCTCTTCTGCCATCGCATGCGGTCTTGCCTGCGGGTTATCCGTTCCCGACGCGGTTGCGGCTGCTAAAGAGTACCTTACGGGCGCACTCTCAGCGGGCCTTGATTTGGGAAAGGGGAGCGGACCGCTTGATCATATGTGGCAAAACGCCTGATGAAAGTGATGCATCGCCGTTGCCTTTCAAGTTTTTCAAAAAAGTTGAAATAAAGGCTTGACGGCATAGAGGAATGCGCGTAATATACTTTCCTGCGCTTGCGCCTTGCAGAACAGCAAGAGACGCACCGGCAGTAAGTTGGGGTGTCGTCTAATGGCAGGACAGCGGTTTCTGGTGCCGTATGTGAGGGTTCGACTCCTTCCACCCCAGCCATTACGATTCCAAAGCGCTTATGTGGCTCCGTCGTCTAGCGGTTTAGGACGCCGCCCTCTCAAGGCGGAGGTCGAGGGTTCGAATCCCTTCGGAGCTACCAAGAAACAACAGGCCAGGGCTTTTGCCCTGGTCTTTTCTTTTCTCTCAGGCGCCTTCTCGGCTTATAGGGCAAAACGCGGCTTCTCGCTTCCCGCACCTTCTGCTTCATGTCTCAAGTATCGAAGCTCGCGGTCCGCGAGTCGGACAGCTCGAGAAGCTTGAGAGGCGCAAAGCCAGTCCGCGTAAGTCTTGCCTGTGGGGTTATAGGGGAAACGGGTACCCTAACCCTGCAAATTTCGCTGCAGTCGTTCTCGTATGGAATTCCGCGCTACTCCGAAAGGTAGTCGAGGAGCGCATCCTTCTCGTTGGGAACCTTCTCATCGATGACGGCATCGAGCGCCCGCGAGAGGGCCTTGCCGACTTCCGGCCCGTGGGGAATTCCCAATGCCATGACGTCGCGCCCATCGATGGCGAGGCTTTGCAGCGTGAAAGCCTCGTTCGCCTTCTGGATATCGGCAAGAACCTTCTCAAGCTCGTACGCGGCATCGATCCTGCCCGCGCAATGGGGGGCCTGCCCGCGCGCGTCGCCGCGCTTCAAGTCGCAAAGGGCGCAGAAGAGCTCAACATCCCCGTCGAGTCGCGCGAGCATGCGTTTCACCACGCGAGGAGTCGGCTCGACCACCTCATCGTGGTGCTTCACGAGCGTGAGCACACGATTCGCGAATGTCGGCGACATCTTAAGTCTTGACATGATGCCGCGCGCGAGCATGACGCTCACGTTCGCGTGCCCATAGAAATGGCCGACGCCGTTTTTCCCGAAAAAGAAGCAGGCCGGTTTCCCCATATCGTGAAAGAGAGCCGCCCAGCGCACGAGGCGGTAGGCGGGCACGCCGTCGACGACATGCGCCGTATGCTCGAGCACATCGTAAATATGATAGGGAGTGTGCTGCTCGAACCCCTTCATGGAGACAAGCTCGGGCAGCACGCACGAAAGCACGTCGACGTACTTCACAAGAGCGCTTCCCGCGAAGGGGGCGGTGAGAAGGCGATCGAGCTCGTGGGTGACGCGCTCCGCGGAAACCCGGTAGACGATTCCCTTGTTGGAGAGCATGCCGAAAAGCGTCTCATCCTCGATGTCGAACCCGAGCTGCGCGGCGAAGCGGCACGCTCGAAGGATCCTCAGGGCGTCTTCGGAGAATCGCTTGGCTGGGTCTCCCACCGCGCGAATTGTTTTCGCCTGCAAGTCGCCGACGCCGCCGTAGGGGTCGAGCAGCCCGCGGAGGGGGTGGAAAGCAATGGCGTTCATCGTGAAATCGCGACGCGCGAGGTCCTCTTCAATAGAAGACACGAACTCGACGGAGCTCGGGTGACGCGAGTCGCTATAGGCCCCGTCGCGCCGGTAGGTGGTCACTTCGAACGCCTCGTCGCCGACAAGGACGGTGAGCGTGCCGTGTGCGACTCCGGTTTCGTGGGTCTTAAACCCCGCAGCTTTGAAGAGCGCCTGCGCTTGCTGCCAAGAAGCGTTCGAGGCAATGTCGATATCGGAACAGGGGCGCCCGAGAAGCGCATCGCGAACGAACCCGCCCACAAACCACGCCTCGAAGCCTCCCGCTTCAAGAATGCTGACGATACGGATCGCTGCATCGGGAAGGTGGGAGAATGCGTTCTCAGGTACCTGCAGCACAGGATCGCCCGAAGCTTTGTTGCTTACAAGAGAAGGGAAAGAGCAGCTATTATCAGGCACGGTAAAAGTTCCTTACATTATTTTGAAAAAAAGCCTTGCATCATCGTGGAACACTCGGTAGTATACACAAGCTGCATTTGCGAGGAGGGTGCAGTCGCGAGCCATCGCGAGGGCTTTTCGAAGCTTTCAAAACCGCTCAAAACTTTTTGAAAAAAGTTCTTGACGGCAGG
>OLOB01001405.1_pt1 | contig 15866 bp, 12 predicted proteins | sample 1671911 | NCBI WGS metagenome assembly OLOB01 (sample SAMEA3136625, study PRJEB25190) | human gut metagenome | biome: human gut; feature: human-associated habitat; material: faeces | place: Austria | collected 2013
CGCGGAACGAGGCGGCGCTTTTGTTTTGGGGTAGGGCACGGTGCCCCTGTACAAAAACGACGATATGTTGTGCAAAAACTATGTAGAACTCCTCAAAATGAGCGAATATGAGGAATAACGCGACGCGATTTCGCTTTAGATGCGATATTTTCGGGACAGCTAAGAGGAATAATCAGGCAGCATCACTATTTCTTCACAACTTATCGTTGATTTTGTACACGAGTGATCGATGGAACCGGTTGGGGCGCTGGGGGATATTTTTCGGGCTCGCGCCTCGCGCTGGCGCAATCTTGCAGCAGGCGGCATTGTGTCGAGTCGGCGTCCCGGCTGTGGGCCTTATCGCTAAATTGCTCGAGGAGATTGCGTTGAAACCCCCATATGTTTTTTGCGGAGGAAGGGGATGGTGGCGTGCGCATGTTCTCGCGTGCGGCTTATCGGGGCATGGCGACCTCTTGCGCTCGCTGGCGGCGTTACGACCGCTGTGTGCGGCTTCAGCAAACTCGCTGAAAACTTTTTTAAAAAAGTGCTTGACCGAAATCGTCGTTCTGTTAGTATAGTCGATGCACCTTTTACGGGGAATTAGCTCAGCTGGGAGAGCGCATGGCTGGCAGCCATGAGGTCAGGGGTTCGAACCCCCTATTCTCCACCATGAATTCAATCGCCGGTCGAACAATCGACTGGCGATTTTTTTATCTCCAGGCTAGAGGGCTCGAACCCCGCGAGGTTCGACAGTAGTTTTGATCCCCCTGAGGGCAAACTTTCTCAAACGGGGGTAGCGGGTCGTGCCCAAGATGCACATTGCGGAGGGCAACCCGGTTTTGCTCCATTGCTTTCCCGCTTGTTTGTTCCTGTTGCGTTGCGGTCTCGCTCTTCCCGTTCGTCGCAATTACGAACTTTGCGGGATATGGCGTTTGATTGCTTCCCGGTAGGCTTTCCCGTAGCGCGTTGACGTGGTGTTTCTGCGGGTGATGATTCCGATGGTCATGGTCTCATCCACGTCCAGCGGAACGGAGATGATGTTCTCGCCGTTGAGCTCGTGCGATATGACCCCGCTGCACACGGTGTACCCATTCAGCCCCACGGCCAGGTTGAACAGCGTCGCGCGGTCGCGCACGCGGATGTTCTTGCGGCGGTCGAGCGTGCTGAGCAGCTCCTCGCTGAAGTAGAACGAGTTGAAATCTCCCTGCTCGTAGGAAAGGTAGGGGAAGTCGTCGAGGTCGTCGAGCGTTACAGACTCACGCTCCGCAAGCGGATGAGCGCTCGAGATGAACACGTGCGGTTCGGCGGTGAACAGGGGCTCGAATAGAAGGTCTTGGCTTCGCAGCATTTTCTCGATGACCTCGTGGTTTCGCTTGGAGAGGTAGATGATCCCCAGCTCGCTTTTCATGCGTGAGACATCCTCGATGATCTCGTGCGTCTGCTCCTCGCGCAGGGTGAAATCGTAGCGGAAGGCGTTAAACTCGCGTATGACGTCGACAAACGCGTTGACGGCGAACGAATAATGTTGGCAGGAGACGGCGAAGTGGGGGACATGCTGCGTCTCTCCCTTGTATTTCTCCTCCAGAAGGTCGGCCTGTTCGAGCACTTGTCGGGCATATCCGAGAAACGTCTCACCCTCCGACGTTACCACGACACCCTTGTTCGTGCGTTCGAAGATGACGATGCCCATCTCGTGCTCCAGATCGCGGATTGCGGCGGTGATGGAAGGCTGCGACACGAACAGGCGCCTCGACGCCTCGGTGATGTTGCCCATCTCGGCGACTTTCACGACGTATTTCAGTTGCTGCAGTTTCATGAGCGCTCCTCGCCTGTGGGCCATCGGTGTTCAAGGATAGGGGAAAATAACGTTCTTGCAGGCATTTCGCGCAAAGAACTCAAAAGGGGGGAGAGCTTGTCTGCTCTCCCCCCCCCGGGGGGTCACGCGCGGCGTGTGGAAGGCGCGCGGAAGTCGTGCGGCACGGAAGGCGTGCGGCTTGGTGAAACTTACTTGCACGTGGCGACTTGCGACCTGCGCTCAGCTTGCGACATGCGGCGTGCGGCGGCGCGCAACTCGCGGGCCGTGCGTGCCTTCGGCTTTGCGACCTGCGCGCCGCGGCGTGCGCACGGCCTTAGCTAGTCGCCCCACACTTCTTCGGCGATCTCGCGCACGAGTGCCACCTTCGCCCACTGCTGCTCCTCGGTGAGCTTGTTGCCAATCTCGCAGCTTGCGAAGCCGCACTGCGGGGAGAGGCAGAGGTTCTCAAGCGGCACGTACTTCGCCGCCTCGTGGATGCGCGCGATGACGGCCTGCTTGTCCTCGAGCTCGGTGCGCTTCGTGGTGACAAGTCCGAGCACGACCTTCTTGCCCGCGGGCACGCTCGCAAGCGGCGCGAAGCTTCCGGATCGTTCGTCGTCGAACTCGAGGAAGAAGGCGTTCACGTGCTCGTTCGCGAGCAGTGCGTCGGCAACGTCGTCATAGCCGCCCTCGCAGGCCCACGTGCTGTGGAAATTGCCGCGGCATACGTGCGTGTTGATGCAGAGGTCGGCGGGCGCGGCGTCGAGCACGCGGTTGTTCACGCGCAGCAGCGTTTCCTTGATGCGCGCGAGTCCCGCTTGGTCGGTCCCGAAGAAAAGCTCTGCCTTCGGGTCGACAAGGCATCCCCACGAGCAGTCGTCAAACTGCAGGTTGCGGCAGCCCGCGGCGTGAACCTGCTCGATGAATGCCAGGTAGGCGGCGACGATGTCGTCTTCTAGGAGCGCGTCGCTTCCGTATGCGGCGTCGGTCGCCTTGCGGTTCATGGGCATGATGAACTGCTCGATGAACTGCGCGGGCGCGGGTATCGTCAGCTTCGCCGTGGTGTTCTCGTCCTCGAAGGACTGGACGAAGCGGAAGTGCTCGACGAAGGGATGCTCGCCTGCGAGCGAAATCTTCCCCGTCAGATAGGTGTCGTCGATTTTGGCAGCCTCGTCGTGGAACGGCAGGCCGTCTTCGGTTGTGGAGTGGCCGATGCCCTCGAATGCCCACATGAAGTCAAGATGCCAGGTCGCACGGCGGAATTCGCCGTCGGTGATGAAGCACAGGCCGGCCTTTTTCTCTTTCGCGATGAGGTCGGTGATGCACTCGTCCTCGACTGCCTTCAAAGCTGCGGCGTCGATTGCGCCTGCGCTGAAATCCTTGCGCGCCTTCTTCAGCTTCGCGGGGCGAAGGAAGCTGCCGACGACGTCGTATCGATTCGGTCCATAGTTCACTGCCATTGTTTGCCTTTCGGTTGGATGCTTGCTCGGGCTCGTCTTGGTGCCTCTTTTATTCGGCACTTGACGTTTTGGCTATCGCCGCGTTTATGTCGGTGTGAAGTATAGTCACGCGCTCGGAAATCGGGAAATACATGAATTGATGCAATTGCTATAGGGAAAACCTATCGACGAATGCGGATATCGAAGAAGTGTGTCTCCTCTCCCGCATCCTGCAACCCGCGTCGCGCGTCTAGCTCTCGTAGACGATGGCTCCCGTGTTCGCCGCTTCGCAGCCCTCGATTGCGCCAATCGCGTCGCGGAAGGAATCGCTTTCCGCAATCTTGCGAATCTCCCGCACAAGCGGTGCGGTGCGCCGGCTCTTCTCGACGGCGATGTCGAGCCATTCGGTTTGCAGGGGAACGAAGGCGAGGCAAGGCAGCTCCTTCGCCAAACGCTCGACGCCAATCGCCACGTCGGCGCATCCCTTCGAGTGTAGCGTCGCCGGCGGTTGACCTTCGTTCCCCATCGCCCCTCTAATCTGAGTCGCTCGCATGGCCGGCTCCCACCTGTTTTCGGGGTGGCGGGGTATAGCGCGATGCTCTGTCCTATTCGATGCGCAATCTTTTGCGATAGGCGCGCGGCGTTGTGCCGTAGGCACGCTTGAATGCGTCGGTGAACGCTCCTTGGTTGCGATAGCCTGCGCTTTTGGCGATTCCGCCGATTTCGCGGCTTCCATCAAGGAGAAGGCGCCGACCGTGCTCCAGGCGCCGTGCGCGGATGTATCTTTGCGGGGTGTCCCCCTGAACATTGCGGAACGCCGATATCATCTTCCCCTCGCTTACATGGGCGATATTGCACAGCGTTTTCGTGCTGAGATCGGATGATAGGTTGCCATCAATGTAAGAGCAGATGCATTCGACGCAATCCTTGTCGCTTATGTGCGCGGCGTCGGCTGTCGTGTCCCTCTCGGGAATGCCGCTCGCCAGCAGCGCGAAGCATTCAATCACCTTGGCGTGATAATACGAATCGGCGACCGATGCGGCGGGGTAGGTGATGTCGAGCCCTCGAAGCGCCGAGGGCAAGCCGGGCACGCCATCAGACGTGGTGAGCCGCCCGATGGTGCGACGCAGTTTCTCCTTGTCGCAGCGCAAGGCGTCCGCATAGCGGTGCATCGCTTCGGGGGCAATGGTGATCGACGCCGATGAAAGCCGCTTGCCGGGCTCGAACGAGCTTGTGTAGGTGCCGCCATCCCAGTCATGCCCTATGAGCTTGCAGTTCGATCCGGCGCACTCGGGCGAGCAATACTCGGGCATTGCATGCTCATAGAGGCCGAACCCCAGATAGGGAACAGTCTCTATGGCTGCCTCCACGGCGCGTTCGTACGTGATGTCCATCGACACGACGATAGTGTCGCCGTCCATGAGGTAGAACCAATAGGAGCCCTTGCCGTATCGGGGGTCGACAAACCATGTCTCGCCGACGCTTCGCACCAGGTTTGCCTGCCCGAAGCCGCGTGCGATCGCTTCTTTCGCGCGTACGGTGTGCAGCCGCGTAAGCTGTGTGACGAACATGTCGTAAAGCGGGTTCCCCTGTTCTGAGGCATAGCTTCCGTTTGATTTTTCGGTAGAACTTGATTTCTTTTCGGCGTCGTTTTCCATCTTCCCGTTCCGTCTTTCGCATCGCTTCACCGAGCTTTATTGTATCGCGAATAAGTCACCTATGGCTAACTGGTAGGAAGAAGGACGAAAACTGCATGGCTCTTTCGATGGAAACGTCTTTGCCCTTGAGCGCGGTAGTGCAGGCGCGGTCTTCGCTGTCCGCCGACGCCGCGCCGCGCCATCTCGACCCGCGCGTGTCGCTTGCGGTGCTGGTGATGATTAACGTACAGATGGCGCTTTCGCAAAGCCTGTTCGCCGAGATGGGCGTTTTGGCGCTTGCCGTTGCCGCGATGGCGTATTGCCGCCGCTTCTCCGCGATTGTGCGCTGGCTTGCCTTCTATGCGCTGTTCGCCGTGACGGCGCAGCTGCTCGTGGCGAGCGGAAGCACCTTGCTTTCGCCCTTTGCGGCGTCGCTTCTCATGTACCGCCATGTTCTGCCCGCCTTCATGTTCGCTTTCAACATGATTGCAACCACGCGTCTCGGCGAGCTCGCTTGCGCGCTGCAGGCGATTCGCGTTCCCGCGAATGTTTCGGTGGCGGTGTGCGTAGCGTTTCGTTTCCTCCCCACCATGGGCCGCGAATTCTCCGCCGTCGCCGACGCGATGAAGACGCGCGGCATCGCTCTCACGCCGAAATCGGTCGTGTGCCATCCCGCCAAGACCGCCGAGCATTTCCTTGTGCCCGTGATCGCGCGTTTGGACCAGATCGCCGACGAGCTGGGGAACGCGGTCGTTGTTCGCGGCGTGGGGGCGAGTGCGCACCGCACCTCGTATTACCACTTAAGGGTGCGCGCTATCGATGTTGCGTGTCTCATCGCTGCGATGGTGCTCCTTGCACTTTCCGTTTGCTTTAGAGCGGGGGTGCTCTGATGATGGAAAATGCCGCCGCGGCGAAGGCTTCGCCCTATGCTATCGAGCTCGATGGATGCACGTTTTGCTACAAAGGCGCTTCCCGTCCATCGCTTCGTGACGTTTCGCTGAAGATCCCTCGCGGTCAATGCGTTGTTGTGACCGGGCAGTCAGGATGTGGCAAGACAACGCTTACGCGCCTCGTTAATGCGCTTATTCCTCTTATGTACGAAGGGGACCTTCAAGGTGAGGTGCTTGTTGCGGGAAAACCCGTTTCCGCATGGACGATGGGCGAGCTTTCCGCGCATGTCGGGTCGGTGTTCCAGAACCCGCGTAGCCAGTTCGTCAATCTCGACGTGACCTCGGAAATCGCCTTCGGATGCGAGAACTTCGGAATCGATCGCGAGGAAATGGTCGAACGTGTGGCGCAGGCAGCGGCAACGCTCGGTATTGAGGGCCTGCTCGGGCGCGGTACCGAGGCGCTTTCCGGCGGGCAGAAGCAGTCGGTTATCCTGGCATCGGCCTATGCGGTGCATCCTGACATCTTCGTGCTTGATGAGCCAACCGCGTCGCTCGATGTGCATGCGATGCGGAATCTTGCGCGCACGGTTGCGCTTCTGAAGAGCCAGGGGAAGACCGTGCTTATCTCCGAGCATCGCCTGTGGTGGCTTGACGGCATCGCAGACCGCTATGTGGTTATAAGCGATGGTTCGGTTATAGGAGACTGGGCGGCGGCAGAGTTCCTTGCTATGCCGTTTGAAACGAGAACCGATATGGGGCTGCGCGCCGCCTCTCTTGCTGAAATCGACTCTGTTGTGGCGGTGTCGCCCTTGGGCGACGCGGTCGCATCGAATGTCTCCGGATCACCTTCTTACGGAAAAACCATCGTACGCATGAGCGGCGTAGTTGCTGGCTACCGCGGTGCGCCTGCGGTCTTGAACGGTCTCGATTCCTGCCTCCTTCCGGGTAGAGTCGTCGGTATTGTGGGGCGCAACGGGGCTGGGAAAACGACGTTTGCCCGGTGCATGGCCGGCCTTCTCAAGGAAAAGGCGGGGGTGATCGAGGTCGACGACGTGCCGCTTCGCGCAAGGAAACGGGCGGGGCGCGTGTACCTGGTTATGCAAGAACCGGGATACCAGTTGTTCAGCAGCACAGTCGACGATGAGCTTGCAAGCGCGTGCTCTTCGGATGGCGCGGAAGACAGCCTAGGTAATAAGGACCGGATTGCAGCAATAAAGGTTGCGCTTGCTCTCGAAGGTCTTGCCGACAGGCACCCGCTCTCCCTTTCAGGCGGGGAGCGTCAACGGCTTTCCATCGCTGCCGGTTTGCTTTCGAGTGCTCGCGCGATGATTCTCGATGAACCTACGAGTGGCTTGGATTATCGCAACATGCGTCGAATAGATGCCCAGATCGCGCGCATGCGCGATGCGGGAATCGCTGTCTGCGTTGTCTCGCACGACTATGAGTTCCTCTGCTCGGCATGCGATGAGATAGCCCTGGTCGAAGACGGGCGCATCGCCGAGCGCTTCCCCTTAAACAAGGCAACACTTCCGAAGTTGAAGCTCAATTTCGGGTTTGCGGAAATACAGTAACAAGAGAAAGGTTTCACAATGACAAGCAAAGCAACAATCGGTTCTGCCGCCAAGGAACGTAATGGTTTGAACCCGAAAGACTTCGTCTTTATCGCCGTGTTCGGCATCCTTTTGTTCCTCGTGTTCATGGTGTTCTCGATTATCTTTAGCGCGAATGCCAACCTGTGCTGGTTTACTCACGCGGTAGGCGCGTTGTTCGCTGGTACCGTGTTCATGTACCTGGCCTATCGCGTCCCGAAGCGTGGCGCGATCGCCATCATGGGCATTATAGTTGGTGCGGTCGGCCTTCTGATGGGTATGTTCTGGAGCGGTCCTGTCGGCATTGTTGTGGGCGGTATCATGGCAGACCTTATCGCAGGCGATCCGCAGAAGCGCACCAAGATCAAGCTTATCTGTGCCTTTGCCGCGTTCACGTTCTGCTTCTGGCTGGGGCAGATCTCTCTCATCCTTATGATGGGCGAGGCCTATGCCGAGATGTGCGTTCAAGCCGGCATGACCCTCGAGTACGGCCAAACGCTCGTTAACTCGATTCTAAGCCCAATGGGCGTCGTTACCGGCGCTGCCACCATCGCTGGCGGCCTCGTCGGCGGCTTCATCGGTACCAAGGTGTTCTCGAAGCACTTTGCCAAGCTTGGCATGTAGATTAACGGCCGGGAGGTAAATATGGCAATGACCCGGGAAGGCGGTACTCTAACAGCAGGAGTGGGAAAGGACGTGGGGAAAGAAGGTCCTGCCAAGAAGAAGAACGCGATTCTCGAGCTTTTGGGATTCGCCGGCAAGCGGCGGGCCTTGGCGTATGCGGGATGCGGTCTTTCGGTGCTGAACGCCGCGCTCGCCGTGATGCCCCTCGTATGCGTGTGGTTCGTGGTTCGTGACTTGGTTTTGGTGTACCCGAACTGGGACGAAGCATCATCGGCTGCGATGTGGTCTGTGCTTGCCGTGGTGTTCGCCGCGCTGGGCATCATCGTGTATTTCGGCGCACTCATGGCCTCGCATCTTGCGGCCTTTCGCATTGCGGCAAATATGCGCAAGGCGATGGTGCGCCACGTGGCGCGAATCCCCATGGGATATTTCAGCGTGCACTCGTCGGGGGAGATGCGCCGCGTGATTGACGGGTGTGCGGGCCAGACAGAAGACCTTATCGCCCACAAGCTGCCCGATTTTGTTGGCTCTTTCGCCACCCCGGTAATCTTCTTCGTCGTGGCGTTCCTGTTCGACTGGAGGATGGGACTTCTGTGCCTCGTCCCCATCGCCGTTTCCTTCGCCGCGATGTGGTGGATGATGGGCCGCGAGGATGCGAAGGGTGGCCGCCATTTCATGGAGCTTTACCAGGCGGCCCTCATGCGCATGAGTGCTGCGGCAACAGAATACGTTCGTGGTATACCCGTGGTAAAGGTATTCCAGCAGACGGTGTTTTCGTTCAAAGCATTCCACGAGGCAGTCATCGACTATCGCGACATGGCGACGAACTATACCGAGTATTGCCGACGACCCCAAGTCGTGCAGCTGGTCGCGATCAACTCGACTTTCGCGGTGCTCGTGCCTGCAGGCATTGCGCTTGCGGCCGTCGCACCTGATTTCCCGGCTTTCCTGATTGACTTCCTGTTCTATGCGTTCTTCTCGGCGATGACAACAACGATGATGTCGAAGGTCATGTATTCGTCGGAGGCCGTCATGATCGCCGAAGACGCACTGCGGCGGATGAACACGATTATGGAGGTCGCTCCCATCGACGAGGTGGAGCCTGCGGAAGCGCTTCATCCGAAGGAGGCGAGCATCGAGCTTGCAGGCGTCAGCTTCTCGTATCCGGGGTCCAGGGAACTGGCGCTTTGCAATGTATCGCTTTCCGTTCCCGCCGGGGCGACGGTGGCTCTCGTCGGGCCGTCGGGCGGAGGCAAGTCGACGCTCGCGTCGCTCGTCCCGCGCTTTTGGGACGCAGATGAGGGTGTCGTTCTTGTGGGCGGGGCGGATGTGCGATGCATTCCCGTCGAGGAGCTGATGGGCGCCGTTTCCTTCGTGTTCCAAGACGATCGGCTGTTCAAGCGAAGCTTGGCCGACAACGTGCGTGCGGGTCGCCCCGATGCGAGTGATGCCGAGGTGCTCGCGGCGCTCCATGCGGCCCAGTGCGACGACATCATCGCCAAGTTCCCCGATGGCGTGAACACCGTGGTAGGAAAAGCTGGCGTGTACCTTTCCGGGGGAGAGCGCCAGCGCATCGCGCTTGCGCGTGCCATTCTGAAAGACGCCCCAATCGTGGTTCTCGACGAAGCAACGGCGTTCGCCGACCCCGAAAACGAGGCGTTGATCCAGGCGGCTCTCGCGACACTTTGCGAAGACAAGACGGTGCTCATGATTGCGCATCGTCTATCCACCGTCGCAAATGCGGACCGCATCTTCGTCATCGATCGGGGCTCTGTCGTGGAGCAGGGTACCCACGAAGAGCTTGTCGCGCAAGGCGGGCTGTATGCGCGCATGTGGCGAGACTACCGAACGAGCGCGATGTGGAGGATCGAAGGGGGTGGCAGCCGTGTGGCGTAGGATTCAAGATGCTTTCGCCCTGACCGACCAGGGTATGAAAGACTTCATGCGCGGTGCCGGGTTCTGCGCGCTGGCGAACCTGATGCTGATGCTGCCCATCGTGGTGCTGTACTTCGTCGCAAGCGACTTCATCAGGTACCTTGGCGAACCTGCTGTCGGCCTGCCTGGCATGGCGCTCTACGCAGCGGGAATCGTGGCGGCACTTGCCGTGATGTTCGTTACGCAGATGTGGGAATATCGCGCGACGTACACGGTGGTGTACAAAGAAAGCGCTCGCAAGCGCATCGCCATCGCGGAGCGTTTGCGCTTGCTCCCGCTCTCGTTCTTCGGAAAGCGCGATTTGGCCGACTTGACAAGCGTTATCATGAAGGACTGCTCCGATCAGGAGCGCCTGTTCTCGCACACCATGCCGCAGATTTTCGGCATGGGCGCTTCGACGCTGGTATTCGCTGCCATGATGTTCGCGTTTGACTGGAGGCTAGCGGCATCTGCGCTCTGGCCCATCCCCGTGGCGCTCGCGGCGTTGCTTCTGACCGCGCGCGTCCAGAAGTCGCATACTGCGAAGAAGAACGCGGCGTCCCTTTCGTTCGTCGATGGGCTGCAGGAATACCTTGAATGCCACCGTGAGATACGCTCGCTCAACAAGGTGGGCGCGTTTCAGAGCGATCTTGGTCGTCGCATCGATCGTTTCGAGCGAGAGAAGATTGGTGCCGAACTGGCTATGGGCGTGGCGGTGTGCTCTGCCCAAGGCTTCTTGCGCCTGGGAATCGCATCCGTCATTGTGGTGGGGACGATGCTGCTCGTGGCGGGACGAGTCGACTTCCTCGTGTTCTTCGTGTATCTGTTGGCGGTGACGAGGGTTTACGATCCTATCAACGTTATCTTGCAAGCCATCGCCGAGCTGATGGACATGAGCTTGAGCCTGAAGCGCATGCGCGCCATCGAGAATGAGCCGATCCAAACGGGTAGCACCTCGTTCGAGCCTCAGGGCTATGACGTGGTCTTCGAAGACGTGGGCTTCGCGTACGCCGACGGCGAGGACGTCTTGGGCAGCGTATCGTTCAAGGCGCGGGAAGGGCAGGTGACAGCGCTTGTGGGCGCGTCCGGTTCGGGCAAGAGCACGGCTGTCAAGCTCGCTTCACGTTTTTGGGACGCAAGCTCTGGCGCGATCTTCGTGGGCGGCGTTGACGTCTCTACTGTCGATCCGGAAACGCTGCTTTCTGCATTCTCCGAGGTGTTCCAGGACGTGGTGCTCTTTGACGACACCGTGCGTGAGAACATTCGCCTCGGGAAGAAGGATGCTACGAACGAGGAGGTTCTCGCTGCGGCGAGGGCGGCGCGCTGCGACGAGTTCGTGGAGCGTTTGCCCAACGGCTACGACACGATGATCGGGGAAAACGGCAGCAGGCTTTCCGGTGGTGAACGCCAGCGTATCTCGATTGCGCGCGCCCTGCTGAAAGACGCTCCGATCGTGCTGCTCGATGAAGCAACGGCCTCACTTGACGTGGAAAACGAGACATACGTGCAAGCTGCTCTTTCTGAACTGCTTCAAGGCAAGACGGTCCTCGTTATCGCACATCGCATGCGTACGGTTGACAATGCCGACAAGATCGTGGTGCTTGAAGGCGGTTGTGTGGTGGAGCAGGGAAGCCCGGCAGAGCTGCGTGAGAAGCCCGATGGTAGATACCGCCGCATGTTGGAGCTGCAGCGCGAAAGCGAGGCGTGGGTGCTCTAACGCAAAGGCAATGCCAGGCGGGGCAGATGAGTGTGTACCGAAGCCCCGCCTGGCATATCTGCGAACCAGTGGTACAGAGGAACTTTTGATAGCGATATGTTTTGCCTCTTGAAACCACGAGAGCCGACCGTACGTGAACTGCGCCCCAAAAACTTGGACGGCCTAAAAAAGAACAACGGCGGCCTTTCCTTTTATGATCCTGAGCATAACGAATCGCTATAGGTAAGCGGCAATAATACTGATAAAAGAATAGCCACGAGCTGGCGTTTTCGATGTCGTTAAGGAGGGGCGTTATGGCAGCGCAACAGGAGCAGGCGGGTTTGCGGGAGGCGGCGACGATCGCGTTTCCGGGCACGGAAGCGCTGGGGACCGCGTGGGACCTGTACAACCAGATGATCGCGGGCATTCCCGAGGGCGTGTTCTTACGTGATTATTGCTCGGGGCTGAACTGGTCCTGTGTCGAGGCGGATTGCGGCATGGGCGTGGCATTCACCGTGCGCGGAGGCGGGAAGCGCACGTATAAGAAGGATTTACGCGGCATGGAGCTGCGTCAGGTGGCCGAGCTTTCGAAGTCCTGGTGCTTCCAGGAGGCCACGCTGGGCATCGTGAGCCTGAAGGCGGAATAGCTGGTCGGCGTTACCCCCGATAAACGTTGCGGCATCTAAAAAGCGAACGTTTGTATTGACAGTACAGGCGTTCGCTTTTATACTGGTTGCAATGAGCCAGTGCGAACGCTCGGCGGTCTGCCGTGCCCAAGCTGGCGAAGGGTCCCGCCTTCGCCCATACCACGTTCGCAAGATCCTCTTCATCACGGGAAGGCGGCGCGTGCCGCCTGGGAAGGGGACGGGCATGCCTGAGCTGAGCAGGTTTTACGGGATCGTCATCACCATGTATTCTGAAGCGGGTGGCAACCATTCGTTGCCTCATATCCACGTGAGATACGGAAACATGAGGGCGGTGTATTCTCTGCAAGGAGACCTATTGCGGGGTAAAATGCCTTCGAAGCAGCACAAGCTTGTTCTAGCCTGGATGGCATTACACGAGCAGGAATTGCAAGAAAACTGGTATCTGGCATCAAGTAAGTGCGCTTGCTATCGGATATCTCCCCTCAAGTAGGAGGATGCTATGTTCTCGATGGAATGGGATGTTGATTGTCGGGTGTTGTCCGTTAAGGCCACTGATAGTTTTTCGGTTGTCGCGCAATGGTCGGACGGGTCTTCCCGGGAATATGATGTAAAACCCTTTTTGAAAGACTGCGGCCCTTACTTTGCGCGCCTCAATGATCCGGATTACTTCAAGAAGGTCCGTGTGAGCGAATTCGGTGATACGGTCGAGTGGCCTGAAGGGCAGGATATAGCTCCCGAGTCGTTGTATGAGGATTCGCTGGTGCTGGGCGTTGCCGATTAGGCGTGCTTTTGGCCCGGTGCCGGAGCGTCTTTCAATCATGGAATAGTCGAAGCGGGCATCGGTGCCGGTGCCCGCCGGAAAAGAAAGGGCTGCGTTGCTTTGCGGCTTTGCCGAAAGGCTGCGCGTGCCATAATTCGAAGGAACCGCCCTATGGCTGATATTCATATGTTCGAAGGCGAGGACATCGTCGAGACGCTGGCCGCGCAAGCCGAAGGCCACGAGCCCGGCGAGTTGGGCGCGCTGGCTTACCATCTGTACGATACGAACCCGGAGCTCACTGAGGAAGAGGCGTTCGAGGCGTTCACCAACTGGGTTGCTGACCGCGGCATCGAGCTGTGGCCCCACCAGGAGGAAGCGCTCATGTCGCTCATGGTGGGCGACCACGTCATTTTGGGCACTCCCACAGGCAGCGGCAAAAGCCTGGTCGCGCTGGGCATGCACTTCATGGCCATGTGCTTCGGCGAGACATCGTATTACACGGCGCCTATTAAAGCGCTGGTCAGCGAGAAGTTCTTTAATCTGGTGGAGCTGCTCGGCCGCGACAACGTGGGCATGATCACGGGCGATGTCCATATCAACACCGAGGCGCCCGTCATCTGCTGTACCGAGGAGATTTTGGCGAACCAGGCGCTGCGCGAAGGACCGGATGCCCTCGTCCACAGCGTTGCCATGGACGAGTTCCATTTCTTTAGCGATACCGACCGCGGCTGGGCATGGCAGGTGCCGCTGCTCACGCTGCCGAAGACGCAGTTCTTGCTCATGAGCGCCACGCTGGGCGACGTCACGCAGATCGCCGATCTGCTGCGCCGTCAAACCACGCGCGATGTCTCGAACGTCACCGACGCCCCGCGTCCGGTGCCGTTGTCGTACGAATACGCGCTCACCCCGCTCGAGGGAACGGTCGAGCTTGCGCTGCGTAAGGACGAGGGCCCGCTGTACGTCGTCCATTTCTCGCAGGATGCGGCGCTTACCAGTGCGCAGAACCTGGCAAGCTACGGCGTGGCAACCAAGGAGCAGCGCGAGGCGGTCAAGGAGGCCATGAAGGGCGCGCAGTTCTCCACGGCGTTCGGCAAAACGCTGAAGCGCCTGCTGGGCTGCGGCGTGGGCGTGCACCATGCCGGCATGCTGCCGCGTTACCGCCTGCTGGTGGAAAAGCTTGCGCAGCAGGGCCTGCTGCCCGTCATCTGCGGCACCGACACGCTAGGCGTCGGTATCAACGTGCCCATCCACACGGTGGTGCTCACGCAGCTCACTAAGTTCGACGGTCGCAAGATGCGCCGCCTGCGCAGCCGTGAGTTCCATCAAATCGCCGGTCGCGCAGGCCGCTCGGGCTTCGATACCGAGGGCGTGGTCATAGCCGAGGCTCCCGAGCACGAGATTGAGAACCACAAGGCCGAGGTGAAAGCTGCCGGCGATCCGAAGAAGCTCAAGAAGATCAAGAAGAAGCGTCCGCCCGAGAACTTCGTGAACTGGAACGAGGACACGTTCAACAAGCTCATCGAATCGGTTCCCGAGCAGCTGACGCCGCGTATGCGCATCACGCATTCCATGGTGTTGGCCGAAGTGGAGCAGGGCGGCAACGCCCGCGCCCGCGTCGACCAGCTTATCGAGGATTCGCTGCAGCCGGCGGAGGAGAAGGTCAAGCTGCACGTGCGCGCCGCCGAGGTGCTGCAAACGCTCATCGATGCCGACGTGGTGGTGCACGAGGTGGGCGAAGACGGCGAGGACGTGTACTCGGTCACCATGGACCTGCCGGAGGACTTTGCGCTCGATCAGCCGTTGTCGCCGTTTTTGCTGGCGGCGCTGGAGCTGCTCGACCCCGAAAGCCCCGAATATGCGTTCGACCTGGTGTCCATGGTCGAGGCAACTTTGGAGGACCCGCGGCAGGTGCTGCGCGCGCAGGAGCGCAAGGCGCGCGATGCAGCCATGGCGGAGATGAAGATGGACGGCGTGGACTACGACGAGCGTTTGGAGCGCATTGCCGATGTCACGTATCCCAAGCCACTGGAGGACCTGCTGGATGCGGCGTTCTCGAAGTACTGCGATGCGGTGCCGTGGGCGCGCGATTATTGCCTGCGGCCGAAATCGGTGCTGCGCGACATGCTGGAAAGCGCGGCGGACTTCAAGGGGTACATCCAGAAGCTCGGCATTATGCGCTACGAGGGTATCTTGCTGCGCTACCTGTCCGAGGCGTTCCGCGGCCTTGACCGCACCATCCCCGAGGATAAGCGCACCGAGCAGCTGAAGGACATCATCGCTTGGCTGGGCTTGATCGTGCGCAGCGTCGATAGCAGCTTGGTGGACGAGTGGGAGAACGCCGGAGCGGTGCTGGACGCCGCCCCGCCCGACGCCGCCGGCGCCGAAGCGGTCGTGCGCGACCGACGCGGGCTCACCGTGCTCGTGCGCAACGCCCTGTTCAGCCGCGTCCGCATGGCAGCTCATCGCGATGCGGCGGGGCTTGGCGAGGCCGATGGCGATTGGGGCTTCGGCGAGCGTGCCTGGATGCAGGCCTTGGACGAGTATTACGAGACGCATGAGGAGATTCTGCTGGACGCCGACGCGCGCTCGAAGGCCTATCTCATGTTCGACGAGGCGGATGAGGAGGAGCTGCGCGTGTGGCACGTGCGTCAGATCTTCCATGACGAGGCGGGCGATAACGATTTCGTTATCGTCGCCGATGTGGACCTGGATGCCACGCAGGAAGGCGACGGCGTGGTGTTTGCGAACTATCGCGTGGGCTTTGCTGACGAGCTGCTCGACGAGTTCTAGCCGGTTCGCCGGCTGTATGCTTGCCGTCGCCGCTGCTGGGCATATGGGCGAGCGGCGGGTTTCGGGTGCTCGTCGGCGGCTATTCTTCGTAACGGCGGATGGTAAA
>OLOB01001407.1_pt1 | contig 15835 bp, 12 predicted proteins | sample 1671911 | NCBI WGS metagenome assembly OLOB01 (sample SAMEA3136625, study PRJEB25190) | human gut metagenome | biome: human gut; feature: human-associated habitat; material: faeces | place: Austria | collected 2013
GAGGCTGCGCCGGTTCCGCTTCCGGCGCGTCATTGGTCAGTTGTACACCAGCTCGTTCAGAATGATCTCTTCCGCCTGTGCTTTCAGGCTGTTCATCAGCCCCACCCACGTCAATGGGTCGCTGGCTTTCAGCGCTTCCGTCACGCCCGCCGACTTCATCAGCTCCGGCATCATCCGCTCCAGTCTCTGTCGCGCCGTCTCGTCGATCTCCCGCAGGTGCGGGAACAGCGTCTCGGACAGGATCATCTGGTTCCAAAGGATGGGGCGATGCTCCTGAAGGTAGGTCTTCCGCAGCATCCCGTACTTGCCCAAGGGCGTGCTCTCCGGTTCCTCGCTCAGCTTCAGGTTGGGAATCCGGTAATCTCCGTTCTTCGTGTAAGTCAATTCGGTCATGATTCTGGCTCCTTTCGCGCTCATAATTTCGGATGGCAACTTCTATCTGTCTGAGTACCTGCTGGCTGATCTCGCTGACCGCCGTGCCCAGCGCCGCAACCGCAGCCGGGGTGTTGAAGTCGAACACGGGCATGAAATCTTCCGGTTCAAGATAGGCTTCCGGCTCCAGTCTGCACCGGCTCATCAGCATGTAGGTAATGCTGACTTTTGCGGCGTTCCGGAACTGCACTTCGGTGTTGAACTCATCATACCCATCAAGATAGGAATCGTCAATGTTGTGGAGAATGTCCCGCTTGTGATCCGCCCAATATTCCTTTGCAAGCTGGGTAGCTGCTGACTCCATCTGCTCGACAATGCCGTCGCTGACGGACACATCGTAGCTCCGCTCCAGCGTGGCAGCAACAATGTCCTCGTGCTCCGCGCGGAACCGCCAGAGATGCACGGGCCGGGAGTGCTCCCGTTCTCCGGTGTCGGCCACGTCAAAGACATAGCGCAGTTGCGGCTTCTGGCCGCTTGTGTCTATAAGGGCAATGCCGGTGGAGCCGCGCCGGATAAAGCGCCCCATCTTTTTGTTCCAGAAATCGTACTCGGCGCAGGCGGTCGCATCCGGCCTCTGGGCGTGGATCATGATCTGCTCGTTGTACGGATACTTATAGAGCCGTGCGGCTGTGCGCAGGAACTGCGTCCAGCTTTTGTAGCTGCTTGTGAGCTGCCGCTCCGCTGTGTCTGCCATCTGCCTGTATTCCTGATATTTACTCGGCATAGGGCTGCCTCCTTTGGGTAAAAATTTAGAGCACCCGGAATTGGGTGCTCTATGTAAAGGAGCGGTATCTATTAAGTTGACTTTCTATTTCCCAAAATTGAATTTTTTCGATTTTGGGAAATAGAATATCCAAGCATATCCGCCAGACAAAAGTATGAGCGCAAGACCACTCACCAATGAATCTGACAGAAAAATGCCCGCCTGTTGTGACAAGCGGGCATTGTGCCATTGGTATTACATTTTTCCGTTTTGTCCGTCTGCCTCCGCCTTTCCAAGCAGGTACAGAAATGCGATGGCAGGTACTCGCAAAATCGGCACATGGGTTTCGTGCTTTGCAATGCCGAAATCATCCAACTGTTTCGTGATGAGAAATGCGCTTGTGACCTTTGCACATTCATCCTTGCAGAGTTCGACGATGGCATCTGTGGCAGGTATATGGGAGTTGTTACGGTATTTTACCTCACAGAGAATCTTTTCACGGGGCAGCTCAATGACCACATCGACCTCTTTCTGATTATCCTTTGCCTTTCTGAAGTAGCCGAGCTGCGCCGTGCTGCCCTGATAGAAGGATACGATATGCTTATATACCGTCGTTTCCACCATCGCCCCAAGCTCTCGCTCATCCGAAAGAACGTCGTCTATCATTAGAACGGCGTTGCGTATGGCGGCGTCGGCAATGTATATCTTCGGTTTACCCTTCAAAGCGCCCTTGCTGCCCACATCCATCGGCTTCGACAGATAAATCAGGTTAGACATTTCAAGCGCCTCGATATAGCTGTCTATTGTAGCGGCAGAGGTATTTTCCAATTCCTTTGCCGCCGTGGTAACGCTGAAAATTTCCGTTGAGTTCATACAGAGATACAAAAACAGTTTTTCCATCAGAAGCGGGCTTCGGATATTAAAAAGTGTCAGAACATCACGCTTGATAACCTTATCCACCACATCTTCCCGCAGCATCCGCTGTGCATACATATCATCGTCGGATAATACAAGCTCAGGAAAGCCACCGATCATAAGGTAACGGTTGAAATGCACTTCCAGCGGCGCAAAGCGATCCATCAGATCGCCCAACTCCGCTTTACTCATTTTTACGAGCTTTGTGAGCCGCAAATTGTCCGGGAGAATCGGCTCTTCAATTTGCAGCAGACGACAATACTCATAAAACGACATGGTGGGTATCTTCAGGATGCTCCATCGCCCCGTCCCGCTGTCGGTCGAGCCTTTTTCCAATATCGGGCTGGCCGAGCCGGTCGCTGTAAGCCGTATGTCCTTCCGGCTGTCGTAGATGACCTTCATCCAGAGTTCCCAATGCTCCGTATATTGAATTTCATCGAGGAAGATATACCTTGTTCCCTCTATGGGATAAAGGGATTCGTAGATAGAAAGGACTGTCTCCACATTGACGAGTTTTACAATCGGATTGTCGAAGGATACATACAGGATATTTTTGGGGTTTACGCCCTCGTCGATCAGGCTGTTCATCATCTGATACATGATCGTCGTCTTGCCGACACGCCTTGCGCCGGATAAAACGGCAAACCGCCGAATCGTTTTGTGCGAAATCATTCTCAATGCTTCGTAATAGGCAAGCCTTTTCTGTGGTTTGTTTTCCTCTTTGATTGCCAGCGGATTGCGCCACCAGGGATTATACTGCCGCAGCACCTTGATGACCTGCTCATCGCTTACGATTGCCATACAAACACCTCCGTACAGGTAGTATTTCCACGGAGTTGTATCTTCATACCAGCGGAACTCCGTGGGAGTTATGCAAGTATATTATAGCAACGGTCAAGCACGAACGCAAGAGGGTTTTGAAAGATGCGGAAAAAACGTCAGATATTTTGCTGCCTGAAGCCTTATATCTTCCTTCGTGTTTGCTGCAATAACGATAATGTCAACAGCGAGACGGCTCCGAATGGAACCGTCTCGCTGCATTTGCTGTTCAGTCAAAGTCCGGCACTAGCTCCAGCTCCGCAAACTGCTCATCGGTGATGCGGCCCAGCTTGCGAAGAGCACTGTCGGTCAGCTCCAGCAGCTCGGCTTCATCGGGTTCCAACTGTCCGCGCATGTCGGTCAGCGCCTGCATCAGACCGGCGCGGGTGCCGGTATTGTAGATGCACATCAGGTTGATCTCGTCAAATGTAAAGTTGCTCATGTCACAGCTCCCTTTCCGCGCTCCGTTTCGGGGCGCTCTTCACAGATTTGGTGTCGGCTACGGACGGCGTTTTCAGCTTCGCAAGGATGGAGGGTTTTTCGCCGGATTTTTCTCTGCGCACCGGCTGCTGGGCACGGCGCTTTTCCGCGTCTTCGCGCTGGACGGCCTGTGCCAGCTCCAGAAGAGAAATGGGCGTGCCGGTCTTGGACTGTTCCTCCAGCTCCGCGACTGTTTTGCGCGGGCCATTGTTGATGATACCGTCGATCATACCGTAATCATCCTCCATGGCCATCTCCGCGTTTTTTAGATAGTTTTCCGGCTTGAGAAAAAAGCCCGGCAGCTCCTTGAAGCCCCAGGAATCGACGTAATGACAGGATACCACGCCGTTCTGCTTCAGCGCCACGATGTCGCTGACGGACAGACTGTGGCCGCGAAAATCCTCCGGGCGGCGGAGGTTGAAGTTCTCATACAGCTCGTCCAACCTGTCCTGCGTATCGCCCCTGCGGTCGAGGCTGCCCGCATAGACGGCGGCGTAATTTCCCTTTTCAATGGAAAGCCCCTTCTTCTCCAGATACTCGGCGTTCATAAAGCGAAGCTGCGCCGTATTATCATTAGCCCGAAGCTGATAGATGGCAAAGCTGTCGGCGGTGTTGTCAAGGAACGCCTTTTCATAGTCCGGCGGCGCGAAGCGGTCTTTGACCGTCTCCCATTCGGAGGCTTCCACGCCGAAGATGCCGTCAAAGCTGCGGATATCCGCCGCATCGAAGGCCATGGCCTCGGTGTTGTCCGTGTGAAGCATATACACGCTCACGTCCCGTTCCATGAGCTCCAGCGCACGCTCCTTTGTCAGCGGCAGCATATTGGAATCGGTGTAGCCGTAGGCGTTCATGCTCTCAACAGAAATCGCAGGGTCGGGGACGCAGCCGTTGTCCGGCGCTGTGACCGGCTCCGGCTCCTGCACGGCGATCTCCTGCACCGGCTGGGCGGCAAGGCTCTCCGTCTCCTTATCCAGCCCGCGCTCCTTGCAGATTTCCGCGTAATGGCGGTCGATATCCGTAATCAAGGCAGAAGATGTTCTGTTGATGGTCTCCAGCGATGCGCGAAGCTCGGTCAGCTCCCTGTCCTTTGCCCAGGTCGCCAGATACCCGAAGCTGTTTTCGCCGGTCTCAATGCCGTAATAGGCGCAGACGGCGAAGGAGATGCTCTCCGCCTGAATCTCCTCGGCGGCGCGGGAGAGCTTTGCCTTTTCCGGGTACTGTGCGTGCAGAAACTCCTTCACGGTCTGCTCGCCGCCCGTGAAGTTCAGCCCGTCCTCGCCTAAATAAAGAAAGCCCTGCTCCGGCAGCTCAATGGGCGCTGCTGTGATGGCAGAGGCGGCGTGATTGACGGTGACATGGCTTTCAAGCGTTACCGGCATACCCGGATCGTAATCCGAGCCGCGCAGGTCATATACATACAAGCCCTCCGGCAGCTTATCCCGGTCGATGCGCCCGTTTGAAAACAGCGCAGGCTTTCCGAACAGCTCGACCGCCTGATATTTTTCCCCGATTTCGTCCTTATTGTGGAGCCTGGAGTGGGCGATCTCATGGACGGCGGCGCAGACCGTCTGCACCTCGCTCATGCCTTCTCTGAGGACGATGCGCTGTTTGTCCACGGAGAAGTAGCCGTCCATATTCTCCGCCAGCTTCTCAAAGGCGATAGGGACGGGCGCGCTGCGGCGCAGAGCTTCCATAAACACCCCGTAATTCTGCACGTCCCCCGTAAGGTTCGCCGCCAACTCCGGAAGGGGCTTGCCTGCGGTCTGCTGCACGTCGAACACCACCACGGGCTTGTACATGGGAATCTGCACCGTCTTTTCCTCCGTGATAATATCGCCGTTTTCGTCCCGCAGGGGGAGTCTGGTGTCGGGGTCTAATTTCTGCTGCTCGATTTTCTTCTTGAAGGGCGTGGGGGCGATGATCTTAATGCCCTTTTCGCCCTTCTTAACGCTCCTTCCGAACTGATCGCGCCATTTGTTGAAGCCCGCCACATGGGTGGCGTCGGGGCGCTGCATATAGATGAGCATGGTGTTGTTGACGCTGTACTTGTGAAAGCGGCTCATGGTGGTAAGGTACTGCCTGTATCTGTCGCTCTCAAACAGCTCCTTTATGCCCGTCTCGATGCTGTCGGTGATATCCTTGAGCCGTTCCTTGTTGGTCTGTTTTTCAGCCATTTCGTGCATACCTCCTTTGAATCATGGTAAAAACAGCGGCTCCCGCAGGGGAATGAAACGCCCGTGCGGGAGCCTGTGAGGGTCACTTGGTGAAGTCCAGCTTATAAGAGGAACGCGCGCCGTCGTCCTCCAGCACGATGAATGCGTCGTAGGTCTTGCCGGTTTTCTCGGAGTAGATACCGCTGGCGTAGGCGCGTCCTTGCGTCAGGAGCGAGGAAGCCATCTTCTTCGTCAGGCTGATCTTCTTGGCGGCAAGGAAGCGGTTGTCCCGCCACAGCCCGAACTTGCAGCTCCGTCTCTCGCAGAAATAGCCGTTTTTGCTCTCCGTGACCTCTGCGCCGCAGCGGGGGCATTTGCCCACAACGGGTCTGCCGGAGGGGAACAGTACCTCAGCGCCGTCCACAGGCGCAGCGTCCCGAACCAGCGCTGCGACCATATCGCGGGTGCCGGCAAGGAACTCGTCCGCGCCCAGCTCGCCGCACTCGATCTCCTTGAGGCGGTGCTCCCATTCGGCGGTGAGCAGCGGGGACTGGAGCTGTTCGGGCAGCACGGTAATGAGGGAAACGCCCGCTTCGGTGGGAACGAGGCGGACAGATTTCTTCGCCTTTTTGCGCTCCGCAAAGCCCGTGGCCACCAGTTTTTCAATGACCGCCGCCCTTGTTGCGGGGGTTCCCAGCCCGCGCCGCTCCGCATCCTCCGGCATATCCTCCTTGCCCGCCGTCTCCATGGCCGACAAAAGCGTATCCTCGGTGAAGTGTTTGGGCGGGGTCGTTCTGCCCTCTTTGACCGCGCAGGAGGAAACGGAAAGCAACTGTCCCTCGGAAAGAACCGGGAGGGGCTTGTCCGTAAGCTCCGCATCCGCATATGCTTTCCAACCGGGCTGCACCACAGTTTTTCCCTTGGCGGAAAAGGAATTCCCGCCGCAGTCCAGCTTTGCCTCGGTCTCCAGATAGACGAAGGGTGCGCTGACCGCCATAAGCACCTGACGGGCGGCAAGGCGCAGGATCTCCCGTTCGCCTGCGGGCAAGGTTTCCAAATCCGTTTCGCCCGCCGCCATCGTGGGAACGACGGCGTGGTGGTCGCTGACCTTTTTGCTGCTGCACACCTGCCCCGAACAGACGGCTGCGGGCGGCTCCGTGCCGCAGATGCCTGCGCAGCACAGCGCCAGCGCGTTTACACCGCCCTCCATATCGTCGGTGAGGTAGCGGCTGTCGGTGCGGGGGTAGGTGCAGAGCTTCTTTTCATACAGGCTTTGCAGATAATCCAGCGTCTGCTGCGCCGTGTACCCAAGCAAGCGGTTCGCATCCCGCTGGAGGGTGGTCAGGTCGTAGAGCGCCGGGGCTTTCTCCGTCTTTTTTGTCTGCACGACGGAGGTAACAGCGGCGGCTTTGCTGTTGCAGTCCCCGGCAAGCCGCTCCGCCTCTGTCTGCCCCTTCATGCGTTCGCCTGCGGCGGAGAAGCCGTCAAAGTCCAGATGGACGGTGTAAAAGCTCTCCGGCTGAAAGGCATTGATCTCCGCTTCTCGCTGCACCAGCAGCGCAAGCGTGGGCGATACCACGCGCCCTACGTTCAGTGTGCGGTGGTACATCACGGAAAACAGGCGTGTGGCGTTGATGCCCACCAGCCAGTCCGCCTTGCTGCGGCAGAGGGCGGAGGCGTAGAGGTTATCGTACTCCGCACCGTCGCGGAGATTGTCAAAGCCCTGAAGAATCGCCGCATCCTCCATGGAGGAGATCCAGAGCCGCTTTACGCGCTTGCGGCAGTTGTTGAGATTATACGCCGTGCGGAAGATCAGCTCGCCCTCGCGCCCGGCGTCGCAGGCGTTGACCACTTCATACACATCGTCCCGGTGCATGAGGGCGCGAAGGGTGTTCATCTGCTTCTGCTTGTCCCTCGCCACGGTGTACTGCCAGCTATCCGGCAGGATGGGCAAGTCCTCCCTTCGCCATTTGCCGTACTTTTCGTCGTAGGCGTCTGCGTCCGAAAGCTCCGCAAGATGCCCGAAGCACCAGGAGACGAGATAGCCGCCGCCCGAAAGAAAGCCGTCCCCGCGTTTGCCTGCGCCAAGAACGGCGGCGATGCTCCTTGCCACGGAGGGCTTTTCACACACAACCAATCGGTATTCGTTCATATTCCTTTATTCCTCCTCATCGTTGATATCGAAATCATCCGGCGCGTCCCAGCCCTTTGCCCGCAGGAACTCCTTGCGCAGGGTGTTGTTCCCGCAGTCCTCGATGGCCTTCTCCACATACAGGTCGCAGTTTGCGTAGCTGTATTCGTCGAAATAGTATTTGAAGTCGCAGTAGATGGCTTTGACGGGCTTGGGGGTGCGGAGCAGCGCCTCTGCGTCCCCGCAGCCCGCTTCCACGGCTTTTACGATCTTTTGCCGGATGAAGTATTCAAAGGCTTTCTTGCCGCCCCGGTATCCGGGCTTTTGGGAGAGCGTCTGCCGGATGAAAAGCGCCTGCTTGAGCTTCATGATATGAATAAGCCGCTCGCGGGGAGACAGCTCCATGGGCGATTCTGTGCTGACAGTCTGTGTCACTTTTCTTCATCCTCCCCGGCGTCCGTCTCGTCCTCGGCTTCAAACTCGTAGTCCTCATCTTCCTCGTCCTCGCCGTAGTCGTAATCGTCCAGATCGTCCGCCCCACGGGTGTCGGCCTTGGGCTTGCGGAGCTTGAACCAGTACAGCGCACCGCCGCCGCCCAGCAGGAGCAGGAGGACGACCACAACAAGCCCCGCGCCGCCGGTACTCTTTTCGGGCGCGGTCTCCGCAGGCTCGGCGGGCTGTGGCGTGGGTTCCGTCACTTCCTTGCCCGCGCACTCGCTCATATTGGTTCTGCACACCTTGCAGCCCGTGTTGATCTTGCCAACGGCGCATTTGTCCGTGCAGGAGCAGGCGGGGACGATGCTCTCGCCGTCCTTGGTCAGTGCCAGCAGGTCGGCCTCGTCCACAAGATTCAGGAAATGGACGTTCTCATTGCCCTTATCGTCCCGGTCGATGATGAGATAAAAGGTATTGCCGCCCTTGGTCGTCACGGTGATGAACTGCTTGCCTGCGCCGAAAGCGGAGCCAATGTCGTCCATGAGCGTCAGGTTGCCCTCCGGGGTCAGGGGTGCGGAACCTCCGGCAGCGGCGTAATATTGCAGCAGCAGCTCCGGCAGTCCCGCCATATCCGTATCGCTTCCGCTGTTTTCTGTCGGCGCGTTCATGACCTCAAGGTATTTGCCGTATACATAGCCCGTCTGCTCCGGCACGACCACCTTGTACCAGCCGTTGCTTTCCTCCAGCACCTCCACCTCCGCGCCGTTGAGCAGACGCCCGATCACGGTGTAATCCGTGCCGGGGCCGGTGCGCAGGTTCAAATAGGTGCGGACGTTGACCACCTTTCCGGCCTGCTCCCGTTTGGCGGGAAGCGTCCAGCTCCGATCCCCGATGGTCACGGTATGGCTTCCGTCCGCATTTTCGGTCACAAGCACGGTCAGGGTCTGTCCGTTTGGGGTCTGCTCACCGGTATTCGTATTCTCCGGCTGTGTGGTTGCAGTTGGGCTTTCCATGGTCGGGTCGCCCATTGTCGAATCGACCATATCGCCGCCGCCTGCATAGGCCGTAACGGAAAAGACCGTCATGCAGAGCACGACGGCCATCGTCACGGCAAAAAATCTCCATTTATTCTTCATCCACAAATTCCTCCGTTTTTCTGTATTCGTCGGGCAGCGCCGCCGTGGGACGCTTTTCCAGCATCGCCATCAGCGCCGCGAGCTGCTCGATGGTCAGCCCGTTCTCGCGGACGATGCCCACAATATCCGTGTTTTCCAGCTTCAGAATCTGCTCGTCCAGGGCTTTGAGTCGTGCGGTCAGCGATGCGAGCTTTTCCGCCAGCTTCTCGCGCTCCTGACGCAGCTTTTCAAGTCGCGGGTTCATAACATCCTCCTTTTTGCGTTGATATGGTTGTTGTTAAGGTAATCTGCCAAACTGGAGAAAATGGCTTCGCCAGTAGCTCGTGTCGATGGAAGCGTAGTGAATGGGGTCGCCGCAGTGGAGCATCCTGTTATTGCCCACATAGATGCCCACATGGGACGCGCCTGCGGTGTCGTAGGTTTTTTCAAAGAATATCAGGTCGCCGGGACGGGCGCTCTCCGGGGAAACATAGGCGCACATGCCCCGCAGCCCCTCCGCGCCCAGCCTGCCGAAGCTCCAGTGCAGGCCGCAGTTGTTGTAGACATACGAAACGAAGCCGGAGCAGTCGAAGGAGGTGTCCGGCGTGCTGCCGCCCCAGATATAGGGGTAGCCCAGATACTTCTCCGCTTCCTTGATGATGGCGGCGAACTGCTCGTCCGCCAGCGCCTCCGGGGGTATCTCGTACTTCTCATACTGGGTGTGGTAGTACCGGTTCACATACGGGGAGCCGGGGAACAGGTCGGGGCGGTTGCCCAGCACGCTCATATACACGGCGTACATGGAGAGCTGATCGTGGGACATGATATGCACCGGCACATGGGAGAGGTTGAAATTTTCCAGCTCCACATGGCAGATATACCAGGTGTAGGGAACCTCCGCCTCGTACTCGTAGCTTTGCAGATTGCCGTTTTCGTCGGTGTAATAGCCGATATGCGTTTCGGTGCGGTATCTGGTTTCCGTGGTGACGGTTTCCGTTAAGATATACTGCTTTTCAAACAGCGTCTCCAGAATCCCGCCTATTTCGTCAATCGTCCATTCTCCGCCCTTGAGGGCGGTAATCATGGAAATGAGCACATAGGGGTCGTGCTCGATCTCGTCCAGGTCGAAGTGGTACTCGTCGTAATCGTGGGTGCGTTCGTAGCTGTTCAGGTATTCCCGCAGCTCGTCCTCCATGGCGCAGTAGGCAGCTTCCGCCGCCAGCATATCCGCATCCTCCAGCGGATAGGTGGAGGCCGCAATGCCGGACACCCCGCCCTGAAACAGCGTGGAGCAGGAGGAAATGCAGGTCATGAGCAGCAGTATCGCAGCGGCGATACCGCCCGCGATGAGGAAGCCCTTCTTGTGCCGGACAAAAAAGCTGCCGGCCTTTTTGCTTCCCTCGGCGGCGCGCTTTGCCGCCTTTGCGGTGGTCTCGGACGCTTTGACGGTATTCCCCGCGCCGTTCCCCGCTTTTGCGGCGGCGTATTCCTTTTTAATGGCCTGCTTCTGCTGCCAACGGGAATAGGGGTTGGAAGCCCTGCCGTATTCCTGCTCGTACTGTTTGTTCAGCGCCTTGAGATTGGCTTTGTCTGCGGCGGCTTCCGCCTTGTCCGCTTTGCGGTAGGGCTTTTCCGCATGGGAGCGGTGCGCCGATTCCGCAATGCGCCAGGTGCGCTCCGCCGTCTCGGTCAGGGTGTTCGCCGCCTCCGTGCCGGGGTTGTCGTCGCCCTCCTCCCGGAGCTTGCGGTGGACTGCGCTGCGGACGGTATCCAGCGGCGCTTTCCTTGCGGCGTGCGCCAGCTTGGAGGGCGGACGCTTTTTGTCCGCCTCCTCAAAGAAAAGGCGCGTCGTGACCTTGCCGCTCTCACTGTCCACAACGCGCTTTTTGACCTTTACGGTTTTCTTGAGGATTTTCGCTTCGGCCTTCTCCAGCTTAACCGCCGCCCTGTCCGCCTTGCGGACGACGCGCTCCAGCTCCGGCAGGGCGCGTTCTTCCTCGGTGAAAATCAGCCTTGGCGAGCGTTTTGCCATATTCATCACCTCCTGATGGGACTGCTGATGGATTAAAAGCGTTATTCAAACAGAATTTCATCCGTTCTCTCCAGAAAATGCCGCTTGCCCGCCGGGGTGATGAGGGTATAGTGTCCCAGCTTGCCGCGCTCGGTGTAGAAGTCCCTCACCAGAAACAGACCGGCGCTCTTTTTGACCGCACGGGGAAAGAGCTTGCGGTTCTTGTCCCGAAACAGATACTTCTTTTCCTCCAGATACCGGGTAAACTGCTTTTCGGGAACGCCCAGCTCCTTGGCGGTGGTGCGGATGTTGGTGCAGTCCGCAGGGTCAACAAAGGCGTCGTAATACTCCGCTTTGGGGAGGGCAAGCCGGAGACGGCGGGTCAGCTCCCGGTTTCGGGCGTTTTCGCTGCGCAGGCGGTTCAGGTACTCCGGCACGGCCTCGGGGTGCGCCTCCAGCGCATCCAACAGGCTGTCCGTCATATACGCGCCGTGCTTGCGGATGGAGGGAATGACCTCATGGGTGATCCAGCGCTTGAAGGCTCTCGCTTCCGGCTTTTTGGAACAAAGGATCAAATGATAGAGTCCGGCTTCACTTACAGCATTTATTTCAATCGTCTTATCGGCGTTCTGGGGGTGGGGTACTTCAAGTAACCCACCTTCATCCGAGTCCAATCTGGACATTGCGCGCGTAACCTGGTTCAATCCGAGAGCTTTGCACACATCAACCGCAACAAACCAAGGAGCTCCGTCTTTCAGCACGGAACGTACCCGACCAAAATCTGCGCTTTCAAAAATCATAAGGTGGTTATCCATAGTCTTTTCTCCTTCCTTACACTGTAATGGCGTCCTTCGCTTCCTCCCCGGTTTGTTCGGAGAGGTCGGACAATTTTGTCGTGATGATTTTGTACAGCTCCGTATCCTTGGGGAAGCGGTCTACGAAGGGCAGGATCACGCTGCCGTAGAACAAAAGCCCCTCGCCCTCGGCGGATTGGGTCACATACGAGAGCTGATGGGGCGAGATGTTGAGCTGCTTCGCCAGAATCTGCCGGTCGCCGGAAGCCTGGTTGAGCATATACACATAGTCGGAGTTTTCAAAGATGTTCTCCACCTCACGGCTGGAGAGCAGGTCTTTGACATTCTGGGTGATGCCCGTGGGAACGCCGCCCCACTTGCGGAAGCGCTTCCATATCTCCACCGTATACGCGGCGGTCTGCTCCTCCTTCAAAAGAAGGTGCATTTCGTCGATATAGTAGCGGGTGGACTTGCGCTGCTCCCGGTTGACGGTGACGCGGTTCCACACCGCGTCCTGCACCACCAGCATCCCGATCTTTTTGAGCTGCTTGCCCAGCTCCTTGATATCGAAGCTGACCACGCGGTTTTCGATATTCACGTTGCTGCGGTGGTTGAACACGTTGAGGGAGCCGGTGACGTAGATTTCCAGCGCCGTGGCGATATACTGCGCTTCCTTTTCATCCTGCCTGCGAAGCTCGTTGTACAAGTCCTCCAAAATCGGCATCTTCTCCGGGCGGGGGTCGCTCAGGTATTCCCGGTAGACAGAGCGCACACAGCGGTCGATGATGGTCTTTTCCACCGGCATGAGGCCGTCCTTGCCGCCCACGATCAGCTCGCACAGGGACAGGATGAAGTCGGATTTCAAGCTCAGCGGGTTTTCATCGTCGCTGTAATTCAGGTTCAAATCCATGGGGTTCAGATAGTCGGTGGAGGTGGGCGAGATCTTCACCACCTGCCCGTGCAGGTGCTCCACCAGCGGCCCGTACTCCGCCTCCGGGTCGCAGATGATGATATCGTCGTTTGTGACGAGGAACACGTTGGCGATCTCCCGCTTGGCGGAGAAGGACTTGCCGCTTCCGGGCGTGCCTAAGATCAGCCCGTTCGGGTTTTTCAGCAGCTTTCTGTCTACCATGATGAGGTTGTTGGAAAGGGCGTTCAGCCCGCAGTACAGGGCTTCCTTGCCGTCCTGAAACAGCTCCTGGGTGGTAAACGGCACGAAAATCGCCACGCTGGAGGTGGTGAGCCCCCGCTGAATCTCGATCTGGTTATATCCCAGCGGCAGCGCGGACATGAAGCCCTCCTCCTGCTGGAAGTCCAGCCGCGTGAGCTGGCAGTTGTACTTCTGGGCGATGGAGCCCGCCTGAAAGACGTTGTTGCCGAGACGCTGCCTGTTGTCCGCCACGTTCACCACAAGGAAGGTCAAAAGGAACATACGCTCGTTGCGGCTTTGCAGCTCCTGCAAGAGCTTTTTCGCCTCCGTGCCGTAGGTGGCGAGGTCGGAGGGGATAATATCCATATCGTAGCCGGAACGCACCGCTTTTTTCTGCTCCTCAATGGTCATTTTCTGCAAGTCGGTGATCTTGCGCTTAATGGTCTTGATGGCCTTCACATGATCCACGGACTGGACGTGCATACTGACGATAAGGGAGCTTTCCATATCCAGGAAGTCCGCCAGCATTCGGTCGTTGAGTTCGGGGGCTAAAATCTGCAAGAAGGATACGCAGCCGGTCTTGCTGCCCACGCCGAAGCTGCTGCCGGTCTTGAACTCGAAGGCGCTGGGCGCGATGAAGTCCTTCACCGACAGCCCGGAGGGAGCCAGCCAGTCCCACGAAAAGCGGAAGGGCTGCGGCTCGTCCATGTGGAGCATCCCGTGCAGCAGGCGCAGGCGCTCCATCCCGTTCAGGCTCTCCGCCGTCACGCCCAGACGGCGGAAGTTGTTGAGGATATCCGTCTCGATGCGTTCCAATCGGGGTTTTGCCGCCTTCAGGCTGTCCGCCTCCACGCCGAAGGTCAGGTATTTGGTCTTAATAAGCCCGTTGTTGCCTCTGGCAAGCTGGCTTTGCAGCATCCCGGTGTATTCGGTGCGGAGCTTGTCAAAGCAGTCGCCCTGCAATGGGATGGCGATGCGCCGGGCGTAGGTATCCCGCGTGGCGGAGAGGTTGATGAAGGAGAGCTGGAAGCGGATGGAGGAATCAAAATAGTTGAGGAAATCGCACCAGCCGTCGAAAATGGCGGTCTTGTCCTCGTTCTGGTTGAGCTGGTAGTTGATATCCTGAAACTGCACGGTTTTCGTGTAGTAATTCTCCGTCACGCGGCACACGCCGTCAGGGTACATCCGCTGAAAGGGGATGCTGTCCTGGGCGGACTTCTTTCGCTTATCCTGACGCCTGGCTCTTGCAATCGCCGCGTCGATCTGCTTTCGCTCGGCTCGTGTGAGCTTTCTTGCGGGGTTTTTGTTTGTGGACAATCGCGTAGACCTCCTTATCCAAAATATCCTGCCGGTTCAGCAGGTCGTAGAAATTGTTCGTCCTGTACGGGCGCTGTTTGGGGCGCAGGAAGCACACCTGCACGATGTTGCGGATGAGCTTCTCCGGCGGCTGACCGTTCTTTTCGTACATGGCCAGCAGGAAGAAGGGCAGCATGACCAGCATCATGCAAAGGGCCGCCGCGCTGCTGCCGATATGCCCCTTGAGCAGAAAGAAAAGCGGTACGCCGATGAGCGCGCCGCCGCCGAAGCACAGAATCTGCCGTTTTGTTAAATTGAACATGACCTTGGTTTTCACCGCGTTCAAGTCCTTGGGTACGGGAACGTATGCCAAATTTCATCACCTCCGTCAGTGGGCATGGAACAGGCTCCTGGCAAGGGAGCTTGTCTTAAACAGCGTGAAGCACAGCAGCACCGTATACCCCATGCACGTCCATATGGCCGCCGAGACGCTGCTCTCCACCACGATGTTCTGAATCAGCACCGCGTAGATCGCCACGCAGACGATGATGAGGAAGCCCTGAAACCCCAGCGCCAGCAGGCTTCTGAGGTAGTTCTGGCCCATCTGCCCCCATTCCCGGTTGACCATGGTCGCCATGGGGATGGGCGCGATGGAGGTCACGCAGTAGATCTCGATCATTCTGCCGTAGCAGATGATGAAAATGCAGATGGTCAGCGCCCACATGGAAAGATGCACGACCACGGACTCCAGCCACAGCCCCAGCAGCGACCAGACCTCCATTTCCGCAAGCGCAGCTTCAAATCCCGCGATATGCTCGTTAAACGTCAGAGACGTGTCCGATATGATGATGCCCGACGCGCTGTTTACGACGCTCTGAGCAGCCTCGAACACGCCCATGACGATGTTCCAGGTGTTGGTGACGATGAGCACGGCGCAGGCGGTCTTGAATATCCACTTGAAGAACATCCAGGTGTCCACGTCGTGCATGTTGTTCTTTTCCGTAATGAGCTGAATCAGCTCCAGCGTCATGACAAAGGCCAGGACAACGCCCGCGATGGGCAAAATCACATTGTCCGACAGCGTTCGGATCATGCCGTAGACGCCGCTTGCCGTGGCAACGTGCACCAGGTACGGAATGACCGAGACCACGGCTCCCGTGGCCGGTCCAAACGCAAAGCCCGCGATGAGCGCTACGATGCCCGAGGGATCGTACTTGAGCCAGGTGACGCCGGGCAGGATGGGGAACTCAAGCAGCAACGTGCAGACGGCTGCCATGGCGCAGAGAAGCGCGGTGACCGCGATGCGACGGGTATCCCAGCCCGAGGCCGCATGCGTGGAGTGGCTTGCGTTGCGTGGTGAAGTGGGTGCCATAATGGCTTCTCCGTTTCTTCCATCCGGAC
>OLOB01001408.1_pt1 | contig 15830 bp, 13 predicted proteins | sample 1671911 | NCBI WGS metagenome assembly OLOB01 (sample SAMEA3136625, study PRJEB25190) | human gut metagenome | biome: human gut; feature: human-associated habitat; material: faeces | place: Austria | collected 2013
GGCGCGCCAAAACGCTGTTAGCTGTCGAGTTATAGACCTTTCCCTTCGCAAATATGGGCTCGGTCGGCGGAAGGCCTTTGAGCAGCCCGGAAAGTTGCATGATGAGTTGCCAGTCAAGTTGAACCTTCCGCACTGATGAGGCGTTTTTCGTGGGAACGAATCCCCCGCCGCGCTTGTAATCCCAGGTCTTGTTTACCGAGAGCGTTTGATGAGCAAAGTCGAAATCTTCGGGAGTAAGCCCAAGGGCCTCGGAAAAGCGCAGGCCCGTTTTAGCGACTATGAGAATAAGCCAATCCCAACTCGGCCCGCCTGATAAGTCAAGGTCGCCGAGCATGGCGTGAAGCTCAAACTGGTTGAGATACTTGATCTTTTTCGCACGCGGCTGTTTTCCTTTGATGATAGCCTTGCGCGTAGGATCGCGGGGGATGAGTCCTTCGTCAACTGCGTCAAGGATCGCCCCTTTAAGCTGATGGTGAAAGTCCATGGTTGTCTGTCGCTCATGATGCTCTGCGTAAGCATTGATGAGCTGCTGGTACGAGGTCCGGTCGAGATCTTTTATCTTGAGGTCTGGAATCAGCTTGGCGAGCCAAGACTGCGTGAGCCGATACTTTCCCATGGTGACCTCACGGATGGCCCCTTCTTTGTAGACGCTAATCCATTGCGAGTAGTAATCGCAGAAAAGTGATTCTCCATTGATGCCGATTGGCATTTTTACCCTCTTTCATCGTGTGAGGTGGCTCACGCTGATGAAGGGTGATGAGGTTGTCAATCCCGCTCAACGTCGCGCCTATGGTAGATTGCTCCGACAAGCTAGGAAATCTCACTTGCGTATCTTGCAGCGCGGCTTTTGAAACGGAAATCACCTTAATCCCCTGCATTAAGGGAAGAAGCTGTCTATGGTATGCATCGGAATTAAGGTAGTGCCCCAAGTATCCCGCCCCAAAGGGGAACCGAGGTCGCGCCGGTATCGTATGCAACCCGGAGATAGTTGGCTCTTTGGGTAGTTTCCGCAGTTCAACACACTTGCCAGCCGCTTCGTCCTCTGCCGTGTCAGCGAAAATGACATCGCCTTCGCGAAGTATCGACCCAGCAAATTTGGGAAGCACGGTATCGTCGGTAATGAACGGCAAGTCGCTTCGTTCACCATCGAGGCAATCACCGAACTTGATAAGAATATCTCCGTAATGAACATTACGAGCAATGCCATTCTCGCCATTCAAGTCGGCGCGTGAAAGAGTGTTGTTCTTTAAGAACTCGAAGCAATCTCCCAACTTACGCTGTTCCCAAGATAAAGCGAGGGGACGCATGGTCGCATGCGCCCCCGGATAGACAAACTTTCGATTTCGCCTGTTCAAAATCGCCGCTCATTCGTCAATATCGAAGCCACCTTCCAGGATAAACCTCTTGAGAAGCGCCGCAGCGCGGGCGTTCACTTTGAACGGCGACAGGCTCTTGCCCTCTTTCTGCTCGAAGAAGGCCTTGGCACGGGCCTTGTCCACCGAGTCTTTCAGGTCGTCGAAGCGCCCGAATTCGTTTATATTCGATTCCGTCAAGTCGAGTGAGGCCATGGCGGTGAGGAGATCGCCTTTTATGCCGAGGGCCTCGACGACGCGCTGGACCTGAACGTTTTTGGCCATGTGGGCATATGATGTGATGTAGTCCCTAAGCGTCACGCCGTCTTCCAGAGCGGCGTCCCCTCGCTCGACGTCGTGAAGGAACAGCTCGGCGAAGCGCTGGTCGTCCTGACTCAGGGACGCGAACGATCGGTGGAGCTCCTCGCGCGCGGCGGCGAGCCCCTTGTCGTTCTGCTCAAGGCATTTCAGCCACTTCTCGAAGTTCGCGTTCATGTAGTCGCTGTCTATGAGCCCTGTGTCAATCTCGGTTATATGACCATCGAGCTCGTAAGGCGCCTCCGGGGCGCCTCCGGGGCCGATTTCTCCTGCGAACAGCTCCTTGTAGCGCTGCACGAGGATGAGGTAGGTCCGCTCGTCTATGACCGGCTGCACGAAGAAGGACTTGCCGCTCAGTTCGCCTTCTTCCGGCTCCTCCTCAAACTCATAGGTGTCCTGCTCCCATGTGAAGCCCTGTACCTTCGCGGCCTCGAGGAACTCGTTGAGTTCGATGAACTCCTTGGCGAACTTGCGCCTGGCCTCTTGCGATGCGGGAAGTTTCGAGAGGTCGCCAACGCCCGCAGCCTCGAACACCATGAGTATCTCCTGCAGACGCGCGTCCATTAACGCGATATTGTCCGGGAGCTTCTGCACGAACATATCGAGCGGGCGGTCTCCCGAGTACAGCTTCACCGCGGCCTCGATGTAGCCCTTCATAGTGTGGGGACGGCGGTAGTAGCGGATGGTGCCGAAGGGCTTGTCAGGGCCGAACAGACGGTTGGTGCGGCTGAAGGCCTGGATGATGCTCTCGTAGTCGATGACCTTGTCGAGGTAGAGCGTGTTGAGCCACTTGGAGTCGAAGCCCGTGAGCATCTGGTCCACCACGATGAGCAGGTCGATGCGACTCTCACGGTTGGCGTCGACGTTGACGTAGGGCTTCTTATGGGAAAGGCGCGCCGAGATGTCCTTCTTCATGGCGGGCCAGGTGGGAATGGTGAACTCCTGGCCATATGCTTTGTTGTAATCCTCGATAAGTTCGACCAGGGCGTCCTCCTTCACGGTGGAGCCGGCGTCATTGTCGATGCTCGGGTCGAAAAGCGCCATCACCTTCATCTGCGGCGCCTCCTTCTTGAAGGCGCGGTAGTAGTCAATCGCCTCAGGGATGGAACTCGTCGCCAAGATCGCGTGGAACTTGCCGCCGTGGGAGAGCACAGGAAAGCGCCGCAGCACGTCCTCGACCACCTTGCCGTGGTGCGGCGTGTCGGGCCAGTACTGGGCGCGGGTCAGGAAGTCCTCGATGCCCTTGATGCGATCGCCGGCGCCGTTGACCATGGAACCCATGGGGACCTTCGCCTGGTCCATGTAGTGGTAGAAGACTTTGCTCTTGCGCTCGTCGGAGATGGCCTCGCCGACGCTTGAGGCCTTAGCCTGCTCGAGGGCCACGGCCTCGCGCACGTCATGATCGTCGAAGGTCGTCACCATATATGGGTCGAAGCCCAGGACGTTACCGTCGCGGATGCCGTCTGCGATGCTGTAGCGGTGCAGGCACTCGCCGAACACCATGGCGGTGGTGGAGCCCTTTTTCTGGTTCTCGTCGAGAATCGGCGTACCCGTGAAGCCGAAGAACAGTGCGTTGGGGAACGCGCGGCGTATGTCCTGGAGCATCTCGCCGAAGGTGGAGCGGTGGCACTCGTCGATGACGAACACGATCCGCTTGGAGGCCAGGCGGTCGAGCTCCGCCTGGGTTATCCTGCCCTCGCCGGCCTTCACGTTGCCCATCTTTTGGATAGAGGTGACGATAAGGCGGTTCTTGGGGTCGTCGCTCGCGAGCTTCGACTTCAGCACCTGCGTGTTCTCGGTCCCCTGCACGTCGTCGGAGTCGTCGGCGAATGCGCGGTACTCGGAAAGCGACTGCGTGCCCAGCTCGATACGGTCCATGAGAAAGACCACCTTGTCGGCGTCGTGCGAGTCGGCTATGAGCTGGGCAGATTTGAAGCTCGTCATGGTCTTGCCGGAGCCGGTGGTATGCCATATGTAGCCGCCGGGACGCCCCGGGGCGCTGCTCTTGGGTCTCTCGTCCCACTTGCACCTGCGCACCTTGTCGGATATGGCAGCGGCCGCATAGTACTGGTAGCTGCGCATGACTTTAAGACAGCCGTCCGAGCTATCGGCCACAGTGTAGAAGCCGATGAGCTGGTGTGCCATAGGGATGGAGAGCAGCGTGGAAGTGAAGCGCTTCCATTCGTCTGTTCCGGGTTTGTCGCCCGCGCAGACGGACTCGTTGTTGAAGTCCTCCCAGTGGAAGAAGAAGTTCGGGTTGAACGCGCCCGTGCCGGGGTTGGCGAAATAGCGCGCCTCGTCGGGGGTCATCCCCACGAAGATCTGCGTCAGGCGGAAGAGCCCCGTGAACACGCCCTCGCGGGCATACTTCTCGATCTGACCGGTGGCCTGGCTGACGGGGATGCCGCTGCGCTTGAGCTCGATATGGATGACCGGCATGCCGTTGATGAGCAGGCACAGGTCTCCACGACGGTCGTTCAAGATCTTGTTCTTCGCAGGATAGACCGGCTGCTGAGCTATCTGGTAGCGGCTCTGGCCGGCTGCGATCTCCTGACGATCATAGATCTTCAGGCTTACCTCCTTGCCCAGGTGAAGCGCATCGTTGGGGTTATCGCGCGTGACGGCGACGGTCTTTCCGTTGATGAACCCGTTGAGCGCGAGCGGGGTCTTGAGCGTTTCGATTTGTTCGATGACCTGCGCCATCTCGCCCTGTGTGAGCGGGCAGCCGTTCAGGCGGTCTATGTCGGCGTTGTTCTGGAACAGAATCTTCGCCCAGTTGTCGATGAGGTCCTGCTCGGTGGGATATCGAAGGACGCCCTCCGCGTCATTCCACCCGTGTTGTTTCAAAACAGTAATAACTGCTTCCTCGAAGGCAGACTCTTTATCGAAAACCATGCGGAAACCTATCTACGCAACTGCAAAAGCCATGTGCTTAGCCATTGATAATCATTATAAGACATGCATATGTCCGCCCGGGAACAGCGTAAATCAGGCAAGCTCTACCCTCGACCCCGGTTCCGGAGGAAAACGATTTAACGTTTGACAAAGGACCGATAGTCTCTGTAGCAATCACGCATTTCATCAGCATGGACGTCTTGCTATGGCAAGGCCATCGCCCCCCGCCGAGACTGGATGCCGGCCGATTATCCGCGTCCCTCTAATCAAGAGCAAATGGCGGCTGCGTTTCAACCAATTCTTGCAATCCTACTTTGCAAGATTTGCCACAAACGATATGCAACCCCACGTGCTAGCGCATAAAACCCATCACGTCCGGAACATCAAACACCTAGTCCCGCCGCGCGTACTTCAGATAGCCGCCCACGCTGTAGTGATCGGCACCATCGTTTGCCGGGTTTCCCTCGCCGCCCACAACGCCCAGGTAACCGTCCTCGAGCTTGTTGCCGTCCTTGTCCACCACAAGCGCATACCAGTGGCCAAACTCATGCGCGGGCTTGCGCAGCTGGCACGTCAGCGTCAGCTTGGACTCGCCCTCCTTGCAATAAAAGGCGCCCTGGCGCTCAAGCTTTGCCAGCAGGCAGCCATCGAGCCAAAAGCAGATAAAAGGTGTCTCAAACGCATCTGTAAGCGCACCGGCCTCGCTGTTGTACACATAGCAGAACAAGGCGCGGTCGCCCGAGCAGCTCAGCAGATTGACCTCGGTCGCCTTGAGCTTGAACTCCACCACGGCAAACGCGCCGGGGCGATCTGCATTCTCGCTCACGTTGGTAACGGCGGTCTTCACCTGGAAATAGAACATCTCGGCGGGCACATCGGGCTGCTCGAGCCTTTGTTTAAGGTTGAGCGACACCACGTCGACGCCCATGTCTGCAGGCGGGCGCAGTGCGTCCAAGCCGTTGCGATACAGCGAGCTCATAAGCTGGTACTCGCCGGTATAGCCGTTGTACAGCAGGTCGAAAAAGTCCTGGGCCACGTGCTTCTCCTCTAGTCTCGAGACAGTCCATTCGATTCTAGCGTTGACACGCGCAAATAGCCCGACGGAAAACATCAACTTTGGGGCCGCAGGTACGGGGACACGGCGGTTGAGCACTCCCTCGCCATGATGTTTGCGCGGGTAAGCACCTGCTCGCACAGGTTGTCGTCGAGCAGCACGATCTGTGTGATCAGGGCCTTCGCAAGCTCCAGCACGTTGACTGCGGGTTTATCCTCCCACAGCTCCTTGAGTACATCCGTGGCATCGAGCACCTTGCTGTAGCTGCGGTCCGGCAAGGTCGCAAGGGCACCCTCGGGGTTGTGGCGCAGCTCCCACACAAAGGCGACGGCGGGGTTTTCCACTTCGGCATACGCTGCGACCGAATGATTCTCGGGACGCGCAGCCTCCATCGGGTCCGTGCGCGCCAAAAAGGAGGCGCGGCTCGGCAACGCGTCAGAGATCTGCCCCACGATCTGTAAGAGCTCGTCGGCATGCGCGCGATAGATATAACAGGGGCCAAACGCGCTTCTGCGCTCGGCGTCAATAAGCTCGCGCTCCGGCTGCACCGTCGCCGCTTGGTCACGGATAACGCTGGCACGCGCAATGCGTTCGCTCAAGCTCAGGCGTTCCCTCGTCTTGTTCATCGTTTTGCCCATCGTCTCCCCTTCCTTTAGGCAGCCACACCCGAACCGTTTCCAAACGGCTCGACTTCAAAAAGCATCTCGGACCAAAGGTCCTCCTCGCATACGTCCGGTACAAACTCAGGCGCTTCTTCCTCACCAGCAAACTCGGCATAGCCCGGATGCTGTTCAAGTTCGTAAGCAGGCTCGCACACACCGCGCTGGCCGCGCTCGAACAGCCACCATCTTCCTGCCGGAGTCTCGAGCAGCGTCGAGGGCGTTTTATTGGCGCGCAGGGCAAAATAGCGAGCCGTTCGCTCATCTTGGAATCCCAGTACAAGGTGACGGTCGCAGTTACCGATGATCGAGTTCGCCTGAGCCTCACCATAGCGGGCCTCGAGCTGACTCACCGTCTGGCAGATGGCGGTGCAGCTGATCTCGCGGCTGCGAATGACGGAAAGTACGTCGTCAAAGCCGGGCAGCGTGAGGTTTGCGAAATCGTCGAGCATGAAGCGTACGGGTACGGGCAGGCGACCTCCCTCGCACGAGGCGTCCGCGAAGTCGCACAGGCTCGAAAACGCTTGGCGTATAAACAGACTCGTGAGCGGGGCCAGGCTGCGATCCATGTCGTCCATCGTCACAAAGAGCACGCGACGCTCGCGCCCCAGGTCGCGAAAGTCAATCTGCTCGGGCTTGCGAAACGATGCGGGCGCTCCGTCAAATGTGAGCGGCATCAGGTTCGCGGCGATAATACCCATGATGCTCGAATGCATCTTCTCGGCCCGGGCCGTGCTCCGTGCGCGGCGAAAGAGCGAGACGGCGTAGCTCTCCGGGTCCTGCCGGCGAAGATCACAAAACAGCTGCTCGATGTTGCCCTCGCAGGCCTGTTCGAAAACACTCACGACCGATGCCATGTTCCATTCGCGATCGGGCAGTGCCTCAAAAACGTAGGCGATGTAGCTTGCAACGTAATTGGCAGCCGCGCTCGCCCAAAACGGGTCGTCACCCATCTCGTCGCGGGGAAAGAGCGCAGTCGCAATGCCAATGATATCCTGCGCAAGCGGACGGCCCCGCCGCCAACGCACATGATGAAGCGGATCGTAGCCGATCGTCCCTTCCATCGTGGTGAAGTCGAGACAGTCGACCGTATAGCCGTGGTTACTCAGATACGGCGCCATTTCGTGAAAGAGACGACCCTTGGAGTCAAGCACAACATAGGACCCGTGACACTGCAGCAGGTTCGGTTTGAGGAAGTTGCGCGTCTTGCCCGCGCCGGAGCAGCCCAGCACGAGGACGTTGTTGTTAAGTCCGGTCGCCCATGAGTCCATGCTCTCGGTGCGCTCGGATGTGAGGAGAAGCTCGCCCGCATAGGCGGCGCGAGGATTCACGGTTTTAGCAATCATGATTACTCGCTTTCTGCGCGATGCGTTCGCGCTGGTAGATGTAGGTAATACAGGATTTAACGAGCATCAGAGCCTCGTGATGATGCGATCTGCAAGGCCCGCCTCCACGGCTTCTTTCACCTCGAAATAGGTGTCGGAGGCCGTAAGTTCAAAGACACGCTCAAGCGGCATACCGCTATGGCGTGCGATCACGCCGGCAGTGATGTCGCGGATACGCATGAGGTCGTCGGCGCGGGCCTTGACGGAAAGCGCGCTGCCTCCTGCCCCGCCGCTGATAAGCGGGTCGTGAATCATAACGCGACTGTGCGGTAGGACCTCTCGCTCGTCTCCTGCAATGAACAGCAGCGCCCCCATGCTTGCCGCCATGCCCAGGCAAACGGTGCGGATGGTGCAGGTCACGGCCTGCATGACGTCATAGAGCGCAAGGCCGCTTTGCACCTCGCCACCCGGGCTGTTGATGTAGAGCGTCACGGGCGCTTCTGGGTCCTGATGTTGCAGGTAAAGCAGGCCGCGTATAACGGCAGCGCACGACTCCGCGTCCACAGATGTCATGAGTTCAAGTTCGCGCCGGCTCAGCATTTCGTCTCTGATGTCGAGGCGATTGAGGCCTTCGGCCGTCTCGCGGATGATTTGAGGTTGGTAGATGATGGTGTGCTCGCCCATATTGAGCTCCTTCCCGGGTGAGACGCAATAACCAAAAGCGCAGTAGCAGCTGGCGTGCAAAGACAGCAGCCAAGAACGGCAGCCGCATACGCCAGAACTCTCGCTATGAGGTTGTACTTAAATGAATCCGGCAGCAGGCACAAACGCCGCCGGCAACTCCTAAAGGCGCCAAGCGCCCTTTGTACCAGGAGGCGGGTCTCTCGACCCCGGGTGTTTCACACTCTAGCATCCGGCCCGGACACGAACAAGCCCCCAAAAAGAAACGCCTCCAGGAGGCAAACTCCTTGAGGCGTTTTTGAGGCACATGACCTCGTAGCTTTATGTGGCGAATCGGCCTTAGCCTTAGCAGTAATCCTTATGGGTGCAGATACTGCCCGTGCGCGCGGGTCTTGGGGCCGCGCTGGATTGCGCCCTTAGGGCAGCTATGCAGGCAGCGCAGGCAGGCCGCGCACTCGGGCTTGTTCCATGTGGGCACACCGTCGTGCATCTTGATCGCATCGGCCGGGCAACGCTTTGCACACAGGCCACAGCCCACGCAAGCATTCGCATCGACGCTAAATTTGCTCGTATCCTGGCATGCGGGCAAGCCAAAGCGGTAGTACAGCTTGGCGGCAAACATCGGGACGGCACGGCGCACGTGGTTTCCCATCGCGCGATTGGCAATCATCTGCGCGCATTCATCAATCTGCTCGTCTGCCCGGGCGTTAATCGCCGCCACCTTCTCTGTATCGGAAAGATCGAACATCGGAGTCCAGGTGTCCGGCATCTGGACGCCGTATTGGGCCGTCGTCTCGACGCCTCGCTCATGCAACAGATTGACAGCAAAGCGCGTAGTCTGCCCGGCGGTGGTGCCAAACGTCGTGGCGGTAAAGACATAGGCATTGGCAGGGACCTCGAACGTCGCACGTTTGAGAAAATCGACAGCCGGCGTGGGCAGGCCCCAGCAGTACGTGGGAGCGATAAAGCCCAAACATCCGCCCTCTTCAACAGCGATATGCGGATTGGTCTCGCCTTTGAACGCCTCAATCGAGACGGCGACATCGCCCAGATGCTCGGCGATGCGCTCGGCAACATAGCGGCTGTTGCCCTCGGCGCTAAAGTACAAAATCATGCAGACCCCAATCTTCCCTTTTGCCCATTCGCCATTATCACCCAAGAAAACGCAGGGCGCACAAAGGCTCGCCCCGCCCTGCCGTGCATGCAAGACCATCGAAGTTGACGATTTTTTGCCAAGCGTGGCAGTTTGGTAAAACGTCTTGCGCAGTACGCGCGGCATGATGCAATTCGCCTATACTGCTCCAAATAGAAGCAACCCGATGCGACATTGCATCGATAGACAAAGGAGACTTCTTATGGCTTGTTTTGTTGTTGGAGGCGGCGAGGCCGTTGCCGTTACTGCCGTTCGTTCCATCGTCAAGAAAAAGGAGATGGAGCGCGGTATCGTCGATAAGGACGGCAATCAGCTCACCGACGCTGCCGAAACCGGCATCTGCTGGACCCGCAAGCTCGGCTGGCTGTGCAACATGCTGTGGGGTGGCGTTATCCTGCTGTGCATCGAGCATATCTGGCATGGCGAGGTCGTGCCCTTCCCGCCGTTCCTGACCGCCATGTACAACGCGGCCGATACCTCCGCCATGCTCCACGAGATGGCAACCGTCGGCGTGGGCATGTGCGTCATGGTCACCGTATGCTGGGCCATCGTCACCGTCGTGGCAGACGCCGTGGTCAAGCGCTCCGCACACGCGGTTGCAACCGAGGCCTAATATGACGCTCATCATCACGCTTCTTGCCGCCGCCATCGCCACCATCGCGTGGTATGTTGCCGGCCCCAACAGCCAGATGAAAATCGGCGTCCTTGCCCTCATGTACTGGGGCGCGGGCCTTATGTGGACGGTAGACGGCATTGCCAGCCTTCTTGAGGGCGAAGCCTTTATCGAGATCGCCGATCACGCCGCGATGCTCGATGACGCCCTGTTGGGCCTCGTTATCGTGACGACCGGCCTTATCGCCTGGGCGCTTTACCTACTCCTCAAAGATCCCAAGGGTATGGTCCGCAAGTCGTTGGCCGCATAGCACCGCGCCAACGCACCACAACGCGAACGCGCAACACTCCCGGTAGAAGCATCTACCGGGAGTGTTTTCTTTGCCTATCGAAGCCGAATAGCACTTCCGTCGCGCCTATTTCCTCGCACCGCGCAGCGCCAAGAACAGCAACACGCAGGCCGCCGCCTCGAGAACCAGCGCATACATGACAATCGCCGCCTGACCATGAGCATACAAGGCGCCCGTCACGCCTGCGCCCACAACCGAGCCCACGCCCATGAAAACCGAGAGCATTCCGTACGACGTTGCGCGCTTGCAGCCCGGCACCATATCGGCAACCGCCGCACGCATAGTTGATTCCTGAATGCCCAGGCTCGCGCCCCACAAAACCACACCCGCAATCACCGAGACAAGGCTGTTTCCAAACGCAAAGAGCGGAACGATTGCGCTCACCACCGGCAGAACGAACAGCACGCGCACGCCCACCTTGTCGTAAATCGAGCCCGTTATCAGCGCAAACACGCCGTCAACACCCATAGCCACCGCATAGAGCACGGCAACCGTCGGTGCCGAGACGATTTGGGCAGAAACCATGTGGAACGACATGACGCCAAACGTTCCCACGCCAGCCAAGACCAAGCCGCAAAAACCCGTGTAGATCCAAAACAGACGAGGGAGCTTGATAGGCTCCGCTGCCGAGACCTTCGATGCACTCACAGCATCGTCCTCGGCCGAATCGGCCTCGTCGTCTTCCTCAAACACCTCAGGCCGCGGAACGCGATAGCGCAGATACAGCAGCACCCCGATGGCACCAAGACCGGGTATGAACATCACACCGAGCGCAGGACCGTACGCGTTATGCGTCGCCTGCAAAATCGCCGCTGCGATAAGCGGACCCGCCACGGCGCCCACTTGGTCGAGTGCCTCATGAAACGCAAATCCTTTACCGCGGCCTACACGAGAGGCCGCATGCGAAAGCATGGCATCGCGCGAAGGTGTGCGCAGCGACTTACCGAAGCGCTCGAACACGATAAGAAACGATACGCCCAACACGCTTCCCGCAAATCCCATGGCGGGAACAGCGAGACCCGTTGCCGCATAGCCCAAAAGAGCAAATGTCCAATAGCGGCCGGAACGATCGGCAGCCGGCCCGCTTGCCAAACGTCCCGCCAGCGAAGTTGCCTCGCCCAGACCCGAAACCAAGCCAACAACCGCCGCCGTAGCGCCTACCGAATACAGCAACGGACCTTGAACCGAAAGCGCGGCCTCGTACACAATGTCCATCAGCATGCTCACAATGCCAAAGCCCAGGATAAATCCCATGGGGCTTGCCGCGCCCACCTTTGTCTTCCCCACCATGCGATGACCCTCTAATCCTCAACCGGCAACGTCACTCAATAAAAAAAGGGGGAACAAAGCCCTCGAGGACTTTGTTCCCCTTTTGCACTAGAGCAACCCTGCGAGTAAAAACACGGTGTGTACGACAAAGGCGATAATCCAGGCAACCGTTACCTGTAAGGCAAAAACCGCCGCAGCATAACGCCCGCCCAGCTCGGAACGCACGGTGCTAATGGCTGCCACACAGGGCGGATAGAGCAGGACAAACACCAGGAATACATATGCAATGGGTGCCGTGAACATGCCCGAAAGCGCCGCCGCAGACGTGGAGCCCAGCAGCACCGTAAGCGTCGAGATGACGCTCTCTTTAGCGACAAGGCCACACACGAGCGCCGTCGAGGTGCGCCAGTCGCCAAAGCCAAGCGACGCGAACACAGGCGCTATAAGCCCGCCCAGGCCCGCGAGCATACTTTGAGACTGATCGGTCACCATATTGAAGCGGATGTCGAACGTCTGCAGGAACCAGATCACGACCGAAGCCGCAAAGATGATGGTAAACGCCTTGGTGATAAAACCCTTGGCCTTGTCCCATGCAAGCAACAGCGTGGTTTTTGCGCTGGGCATGCGGTAGTTGGGAAGCTCCATGATAAAGGGCACGGGTTCGCCCTTAAATGCTGTGTGGTTGAGAATCGTGGCGACAATCATACCCACCAGGATGCCCAGAATATAGAGCGAGACCATAGCGGGCACGGTTGCCTGCGGGAAAAACGCAGCACAGAGCAGGCCGTAGACGGGAAGCTTTGCCGAACAGCTCATGAACGGCGTGAGCATGACCGTCATTTTGCGGTCGTGATCGGAAGGCAAGGTGCGCGTGGACATGATGGCAGGCACGCTACAGCCAAAGCCCACAAGCATGGGCACAAAGCTGCGACCCGAAAGGCCAAAGCGGCGCAAAATCTTATCCATCACAAACGCGACGCGTGCCATATAGCCCGAGTCCTCGAGAATCGAGAGCAGCAAGAACAGCACGACGATGATGGGCAGGAACGAAAGCACGCTGCCCACGCCGGTGAGCACGCCGTTAACCACAAGCGAGCGGACCACGGGATTGGTGCCAAACGCCGTAAGGCCCGCGTCGGCCGCCCCAATCACCACCGAGACCAACTGCTCGAGTAGGCCTTGAAGCGCCGCACCGATAACGCCAAAGGTGAGCCAAAAGACAAGACCCATGATGAGGATGAACATTGGGATGGCGGTGAAGCGTCCCGTAAGCACACGGTCGATGGCAACGGAGCGCTTGTGCTCGCGGCTCTCATGCGGTTTGACCACGCAGGTGGCGCACACATCCTCGATAAAGGTAAAGCGCATATCGGCAAGAGCGCACAGGCGATCGCTGCCCGATTCCTCCTCCATTTGGCTAATGATGTGCTCGATGGCATCGAGCTCATTTTGGTCGAGATTCAGGGCTTTGATGACCAGTGCGTCGCCCTCGACGAGCTTGGTGGCCGCAAAGCGCAGCGGGATAGCTGCAGCCTTGGCGTGGTCCTCAATCAGGTTTGCAATACCGTGGATGCAACGATGGAGTGCGCCGCCATCGGGGCTGTCGGCCGCGCTCGAGCAAAAGTCGATGCGCCCCGGCCGCTCGCCGTAGCGGGCAATGTGCATGGCATGCTCCACAAGCTCGCCGATGCCTTCGTTCTTTGCCGCCGAGATAGGAACCACAGGCACGCCAAGCTCGCGTTCGAGCAGGTTAACGTCGATGGTGCCGCCGTTGGCCGTGACCTCGTCCATCATGTTAAGAGCGATAACCATGGGTCGATCGAGCTCCATAAGCTGGAGCGTGAGGTAGAGGTTGCGCTCGATATTGGTAGCGTCGATGATGTCGATCACCGCATCGGGCCGCGAATCGAGAATAAACTGACGGCTTACGACCTCCTCTCCCGTATACGGAGAGAGCGAGTAGATGCCGGGCAGGTCGGTGACCGTCGCCTCGGGATGGTTGCGGATCTGGCCATCTTTACGGTCGACCGTCACACCCGGGAAATTGCCCACATGCTGGTTGGAGCCCGTAAGGCAGTTGAACAGCGTTGTCTTGCCGCAGTTCTGGTTGCCGGCAAGGGCAAAAGTGATAGGTGAGCCTTCGGGCACCGCCTTCTTTGTGCGGCGCGGATGGTATCCCTCGCCCAAGGCGGGGTGCGCAACGCTGCCCGTCTGCGGGGCATGGCGCGCAACGGTATCGGTATCGTGAACGTCCACAAGCTCGATACGTGCCGCGGTATCGCGACGAAGCGTGAGCTCATAGCCACGCAGGCGAATCTCCATGGGGTCGCCCATGGGGGCGTACTTCATCATGGTCACTTCAGTACCGGGCGTTAGGCCCATGTCGAGAATATGCTGATGCAGTGCCACGTCGTCCGACGCCACAGACGCGATAATCGCGTCCTTACCGATTTCCAGCTCGTCGAGCTTCACGTAAGGTCCCCTCAGATAGAGCAAAAGCGGGCAAACCCCTCCAGGGAGTCTGACCCGCTCGGTTAGCTTTCAAGCGAAAACTCTAGCGCGTTATCTGCGCGGTTGCAAACACTGAGGTATGCAAATGGGGTAAATCCAATAATGGTTTACCCAGCATTTACTAGTGGCAGCAGTGATGTCCCTCGCCATGGCCATGGCCACCGCATCCGCAGCCCTCATGGCCGTGGCCGTGCTCGTGGCCGTGGCCACCGCATCCGCACGTGGCGCCCTCGGCCTGCGCGACCTCACCCGCAAGGAAGGCATTCACGATGTCGTCGCAGTCGCCCGCCGCACCGGGATAGATATCGATGCCGGTCTGAGCGAGGGCGTTAACAGCCCCGCCGCCGATGCCCCCGCAGATAAGCACGTCGACACCGCCCGCTGCAAGCACGCCGGCAAGAGCGCCATGACCAGCACCATTCGAGCCCACTACCTGCGAGGATACAACCTTACCGTCTTCGACGTCGTAGACCTTGAACTGCTCCGTTCGACCAAAGTGCTGGAAAATCTTACCGTCTTCGTAGGTTACCGCGATCCTCATACTGTTCTCCTTCTTGTGCGACCAAGCGTTTGCGTCAGGTTGCGGAGCGGGATCGTACGCAACGTTTCCACCCGTGATGACGAGACGACGACCGTTGACCAGAGCATCTGCGACCTTGGTATGAGCGCGGCTGCAAATCATGGCGATCGTGGTGCGCGCAACGCCCATGCGCTCAGCGGCTTCTGCCTGGCTCAGCTGCTCCAGGTCAACCAGACGCAGCGCTTCCAGCTCATCGATAGCGAGGGTCACGTCCACGCCGGCAGTTGTCCCGTCGGGAGTGAACCCTAGGTATTCGGGTTGCATACCCACGTGCCTTGTTTTTTCGCGCCGTCCTGCCATAGCCTTCTCCATTCCTGACATATGTCATAAATAAGCATACGCCGAACAACATCGATTGCAAGTCATTTCTGACATATGGCATAAATTGGTTTGAGCTAAGCAGTTGCATACTGTTGCTTTTTTGTATACAAAAGTGTATACAAAAAAAGACACCATCTACCACGCTTTCACACCACCGACCCAAAAGGTACTCAGGGAAATCGGACTGGTACGTTAGGAGACATCATGGACATCAAAGACCTGGAGAGGGAGCTTGGTTTCGATATTGGTGAGCTTGAGAAAGCCGCTGAAGCCTACGAGAACGACGAGTGGCCGGCTGGGCGCACAACTAGACTTGGACGGCCGCCCATTGCAGACGAACCGAGCGCCGTTCTGTCCACACGCGTAGGCGAATCGGTCATTGCAGCATTTGATGAAAAAGCAAAGCGTCATGGGCAATCGCGAACCGAACGCCTCAGAGAGCTCGTCCTTCTTGACACCCTCATCGCGTAAATACCAAAGAGTGCGGGATACGTCCTGCCCTCCTTTGGGTATCTCTCCATCAGCATTAAGCAACGTCACTACCGATTGGAGTCCCATGCCAGCAAACCACGAGCTTGAGCTCTACGTCATGACCGGATGCCCCTATTGCATCAAGGTCAAGAACTTCCTTGCCAGCAACGGCATCTCTATCCCCCAGCGCAATATCACAACCGACCGCGCCGCCGAGCAGCACCTGATTGCCGTGGGCGGAAAGCGCCAGGTACCGTGCCTCTTCATCGATGGCAAACC
>OLOB01001413.1_pt1 | contig 15761 bp, 10 predicted proteins | sample 1671911 | NCBI WGS metagenome assembly OLOB01 (sample SAMEA3136625, study PRJEB25190) | human gut metagenome | biome: human gut; feature: human-associated habitat; material: faeces | place: Austria | collected 2013
ATTCAATATAAGCGACCGCCAGTCCATGTAGCACCAGGTTAGCCGACCGCCGCATTAGGGCCAGCAGTAAACCGAGGATGATCCCAAACAAAGCGGAGCAAACCGCGATGATAATCGTGTAGCCAACCCCTTTGGCAAAGTAGTTCCAGTAATTCCACATGGTGTTCTGCTTGGCACCCTGGCTCATGTACTTACCAGCCCGGGGAACGTATTCCTTATCAAAGGTATTGTGTTTCTGCAGCTTGGTGATGGTCTTATTTACCGCCGCCACCAGCTCGGGCGAATTTTTGGCTACCGCGACGGCCGTCCCCTGCTGGCCGCTAATCTTGAAATGCGGGTCGAGGGTGGTGAGCTTGGCGTTGTTAGCGACAAAGGCTTTCGCCCGGGTCGAATCCATCACTACCCCATCGACCTTGTGGGATTGCAGGGCGATGATTAAATTATTGACCCGGTCCAGGCCCTTCAGTTTGGCGCCCTTGACCTGCTGCTTGGCAATGTCATACTGTTCCGACCCGTTTTGCGCCCCGATCACGTGCCCCTTGAAGTCGCTCAGGTGCTTATACTTGGCCTTGTCAGACTTGTTAATCACGATGTACTGACTGTCGCCATAGTAAACTTTGGAAAAGTCGACACTCTTGGCCCGCTCTGGCGTGGGGCTCATCGCGGCAATCACCATGTCCACTTTATGGGTTTCCAAAGCAACTAAGAGGGAGTCAAAGTTCATCACCTTAAACTCGGCCTTGACACCCAGGTCCTTGGCAATCTGCTTGCCCAGGTCGATGTCAATACCGACCCGTTTGTTGACCCCGTGTTCCTTCACCGAAAATTCGTAGGGCGGATAGTCGGCCGCGGTCCCAATGACGAGTTTGCCCCGCTTCTTGATGGCGGCAATGCTTTCGGCGACGTTAGTGCCGTTTTCTTCGTATGCCTTGGTGTTGCCGGTGATATCGCAGCAGGTCTTGAGCATGCGCAGGTAGTCGTCGAAGGTGGTCACGTTGAAGTACGCCACGGCGATGCCCGCCGCCTGCAGGGTGTCCTTGAGGTCGGTCTGTGCGACGCCGCCGCCGCGGCCGGAGTTTGCACCAGTTAGGATGACGAAGTCAGGGTCGAGGGCGATGATGGACTCCGCGTTGAGAGAAGAGAAATCGCCGACCTTTTCCGCCTTGGATTCGATGTGGTAATCGGAAAATGCATCGCTGGACGCGCCGACGAGCGTGCCGCCGGCAAGCTCCCAGATGTTCGCAAAGCTTCCCATGCCCGCGACGACGCGCTCGTGGGAGCTCACGGTTACCTGGTTGCCCAGATCGTCCGTGAAGGTGTAGCCGGCCTCCTGGCTTGTCGCGCCCTGCTGCGCGCCGTCGTTGCTGGAGCTGTTGCCAGAGCATCCGACCATCGCGCTCCCGCTTGTCGCCAGAACCAGTGCACACATGCATGCGCAGGTCTTTGTTGCGATTCTCTTCATGCGATTCTCCTTGTTTCGTTGGTGCGGCTGCCGATCGTGGCGCCGCTGGTTTTGTTGGTTGATTGCTCGCCGGTCTCGTGTCGCTGTCGAGCAGCGGGCTCTTGTCGTCAGAGCTTAGGCGTCCATGCAGCCGAGCTTCTGCCCGTAGGCGCAGTAGTCGTCTTGTGCCATGTAGTCGCCGTCGTGGTAGTACGCCGCGCGCGCCCTGCAGCCGCCGCAATGCTTGTTGTGCTCGCACTCGCCGCAGTTGCCGCCGTAAGCCTGCGTGCGCAGGCGCTCGAACACGGGGCTTGTTGCCCAGATCTCATCGAAGGGTTGTTCGCGCACATCGCCGGCGTTCTCGGTCATGTACGCGCATGGGCGCACGATGCCCTCGCTGCCGATAACGCAGTAGGTGAGGCCGGCCAGGCAGCCGCGTGTGTAGCGGGTTGGGATGCCGAGCTGGTCGGCAACGCGCGTGAACTGCGGCGCGCAGGTGGGTTTGACGTCGATGTCGACGTCTGCGGCCTTGCGCATGATGTCTTGGAGCAGCGCTTCGTTCTCGAGTACCTTGAGGCTCGTCTCCTCAATGTACTTGCCGCGCCCCACGGGGATGAGAAAGAAGATCGAGTGGTTGACCGCGCCGATGCTTTGCGCAAAGTCCGTGATGTCGCAGATCTCGTCGCGGTTCCAGTTGACCACGGTGGTGTGGATCTGGAAGTCGAGGCCCGCGCGCTTGCATGCCTCGATGCCCGCGAGAGTGTCTGCGTGGGCGCCCGCAACGCCGCGGAAGGCGTCGTGCTTTGCCGCGTCGAGGCTGTCGATGCTGATGCCCATGGAGCACGCACCGGCCTCCTTGAGTTTGCGCGCGACCTCGTCGGTGATCAGCGTGCCGTTGCTGCCAAACACGGGGCGCAGACCCTGGGCCGCGGCGTGCGCCACGAGCTCGAAGATGTCATCGCGCATGAGCGGCTCACCGCCGCTGAAAATCATGATTTTGAAGCCGGCGCGCGCGATCTGCTCGATCATTGCCTTGCCCTCGACCGTTGTTAGCTCGCGGCTGTCGCAGTCCGCTGCGTCCTGATAGCAGTGCTCGCACTTGAGGTTGCACTTGTTGGTCGTCATCCATGAAACGATCATCGTCTTTCCTCTCTCGAAACCGAGTGAGGATGTTAACGGGCGACGCTACGTCATGGTCAAGTGCTGCACGGGAAAAAGTTGGCGAGCGGCGCGGCATGCCGATCAAGGCCGTGATCTGGTCGGGCGCCCTGTTTGGGGCCTGGTTTTTCATTGACAGGAATAACTTGTCCTTCTGCAAGTATGAGTGGGTCGTGCGTCACGCCTGCTCGTGCAGCGCCTCGAGCGCGTCTTTGAGGAAGCTGAGCGTTCTGCGTTGGATGCCCGCGTAGAAGTCTCGACCGTACTTCTTGGGGCCTTGTGTGCGTTGGTTGGCGAGGCGCTTGAGGCCGGTCAGGGCGCTGGGCATGCCGCCGAGGCGCTCGAAGCGCGCTGCCAGCTCGCGGCCGCGCTCGTCTCGGGGCTGCACGCCGTCGTGCATGGCCTCGATGGTATCGCCCATGAGCTCGTGCCAGCGGTCAATCACCTCGTGGGTGAGCTCTGGGACGCTGCTCTCGTCGCAGCCTTCCCCGTTGATGGCCATCCACAGCACGTCCTCACGGTTCTGCATATCGCTGATGGCTTGGGCGAAGTCGCTCCACCGCACGCTCTCGCTTGCAGCCAGGTGCTCTTTGAGGTTGCTGATGGTGTTGATGTTGCGTAGGATCTCCATGCTCTCGCGTTCCAGTTCGCACATGCGATGGTCAAGCGCGCCGGAGAGCTTCTGGCAGTCGTCGATGCCCTCTGCTTCCTTGATCTGCGTGAGCGAGAAGCCGAGGAACTTGAGGGTGAGGATGCGATAGAGGCGCTCCTCGTCGTCAGTCGAATAGAGGCGCTGGTTTTGCTCGCTTTTGGAGCTGGGGTGCAGCAGGCCCTTTTGGTCGTAGTACTGGATGGTGCGCACGGTCACGCCCACGCGCCGGGCGAGTTCGCCAACTGTCATCAGACCATCTTTGTGTGCAGGCATGCCGTGCTCCTCTCGCACGCGGAATCGCAAAGTTGTTTAGCAATCTATTATCGCGCGCGACGTTACGTCACCGTCAAGTGCCCATGTGGGGAACCCGATGGTGCCGACTTAATTTGGCGCCTACGCGGGGCCTGGGGCTCGATGACACTGAAGCGAAGCTCGTTGTTCGCTACACGGTATATAAGGCGGGACAGGGTCGTTCTCCTACGAGGACATGCGGCTCAAAAGTCCCGCATGCCCCCCGTATCTCAAAGTAAAATTGCGTGAATAATCAATCATTCAGGCAATTGCTCGAAATGCCCAAATACGGCAAGATACGCGGCGCTATTCGGTGGTATTCGAGGTTACCGAACCTGCGGAAACCGATTTTCGCTTCTATATATTCCCGTTTGCTGACCTGGGTAAATACAGTTCACAGAGGGTCCGGAGGCCGTTATTCCCGTTATTTCGCTGGTGGCTTTGCTCTGCGGCGATGCCGAAACAGTATCAGGCGGTACTCGGCAGCACCAAAATGCGAGTTCAGAAGCCAGTTCCTGCTACTCCCACTCGATAATATAAAAGTGCTCCGCTTTTACGATTTCGCCCTTATTTTACCCATGGTTTCTTCTTGTTATCAGCAGTATTCGGTTAGCCCTTCTGAGGGAAAACTCATCCCAAACTCAGCTCTTTTCATTTACCATTTTGTGAGTTTTACGCCTGGGTTCTGAAAAGGGATTGATTTGCTACGTGACCTGCGAAAACCCGTTATCCCCGATGTGTCGGTACCTTTATTTATCCAATGCTATTTTCGAAGACGCCTTTATGGCAACGTTCTATCTGCTGGTACTGGCTATTCGTGTATCATTCCCTCCGAAACTCAAATAGGCATCGTCGCAGTTCAATACATCTTTCTTATTGTTCTCGCATAAACTCCCAGTGCCTTCGGGGAGAGCTGGTATCGATATGATGAAACGGTTTTCCGTCCTTAGATGGACAATCGAGACTTCTGTCGATCTTGTTGACTCACATTGCCCTGGTGCAGCCCCGGCACAAGCACGCATCGAGAGCGACCGAGCCTCTGACGCTGGCTTGTACTATGGAATCGGATACGGTCTTGTCTGGGTTTTGTTGATGTTAAATCAAGGGAGCCAGCCAGGACTACGAATCCAAGGCTTGCTACAGTTGCTGTAGACCCACCATTCTTTCTTGCCCTATGAGAGTCCAACGGCGCTGGCCATTGTGCTCGACTCGCTTTTACATTCTTTGTTTGGAAACCGAAAGGAAGTTAAAGTCGCGTAAGCGTAAAGTTGTAGCTTTCTCGCTGCGGTCGATATTAATAGCTGACTTCCTCACTGCTTTTATCTATGTTGGCCACCTCTTCTGATTTCTGCTCTTCCAGGAGCTTGTTGATGCCATCCCTGATTCCCTCTAGCAAGGATACGAATTCGTCAAAAACCTTTTGCTTTACCTTGCCAGCATCCTGGACATCAATTTCGTATTTGCTTCCAGGTTCGAAGTCGAAAAGTTCGAACAGCGTCTTTGCATTGGTTGAATTGTCCTTAATTACAACCTGCTTTCCCTCGCTATTGCTAAGAACAATTTCTTCCTGCTGGTTGCCTTCTACAGTGATTTTAATTACGCGTGCCATACGCTTTCAACCTCCTTGCCAGAGCCTGTCGTCCGCCGTCCATGTTTTCCGCGATCCATTCAAGAACTTCGCAGCCTTCGTCCTCGAGGCATCCAGACTTAAGCGAAAGCGAAAAGCGTCTTTTGTCGTCGCGTGAACCGGATGCGATTATCACGTTGTCTGCGTCTAGGTTGACGACGAGTAGAGGATTGTGGGTGACGAGTATAACTTGCGCCTTGTCCCTCAGTCCCTGGATTGCTGCAGATAGCTCTTTGGAAATCTTTAGGTTAGAGATGTTGTCTTCGGGCTGGTCGATAAGTAGCACATCTGCCTGGGTCACGCTTTGATCGAGCAAGACTTCGTAATATATCAGCGCCTTTTCGCCGAACGTGTTGCCGATAACTCGTTCCGAGGTGCTCTGACGTTTAACCTCCTGCTCCGTTATGCAAAGAGAATCCAGAAAAGACTCGAGGTTCTTCTTGACCGTTTCGTCGATCTTGTCGACCTGCCTAGTTCCCCTGACAGCGTTGCACAAGGATTCCTCTGCATTGATCTTTTCGATAGCGGCTTTGTCGAATCCGTCATTGAATAGGGACTTGTAGAATTCCTCTTCGATCTCTTCGACTGTTTTGGTCACGTATGGAGCGTAAGACCGGAACACATATCCGCCAGCACGTTTATCCACGTAGCCGATACCCTGGTCGTAGTATTTCGACAGTGAAGGGAAGGAAGGGTACTCTTCTTTGATGTCCAGAAACGCCTGCGCTTGCTGAATGACTTTCGAGATGACCGCTTGCTTCAGTGCGTTATAGTTTTCGGCTTGTCGATCGAGACTCGTAGAGGTCCTATTCGTGCTAGCCTTGTACTGCGTAATCGAGGTGAGGATGACGTTCTCGACAGAGCTGAACAGTCTTTCGGAGGTCAGTCTTTTCTCGACAGAATACAAGGCATCATTTAACGAAGCCAGTGCCTCATTCAGACTCTTCAACTCATCAGGGGTGTATATGAGTTCGTTGTCTTCAATCTCGGATTTTAGTTGTGTGATGATTGACCTCAATGCTGCAAAGCGATTTTCGAGTTGCGAGTAGTCTCTTGCCGCGAAGCCTTCGGTTGACACGGATACAAAGAACGTTTTGCGTAGGTATTCCTCCTTCACGGTCAAGGCGCTGCTTGCGGCTTCGTCAAGCGTTTGTTTTGCTCCTATGCGCCTGCGCACCCATTCCATTACTCGATTTGCGAACGTTGTGATTTGCAATCTGAAATCTTGGCAGTTGATTTCAGAAAAAAGAGAGCGTCCGTCAGGGTACAGATCTTTATTGTTGTTGTAGTCGTTAAATAGCTCGCCTTGGAATACCGTCTTGCTCCTATTTGGCAGGGCGGGTATCTCGATTCGGTTATTCCTTTTTGCTGCTTTAACATGGCTCTCTGAGTCATTTCCTGAAATCAGTTTAAGAAGTGTTGATTTGCCTGACCCGTTTTCACCAATTATGACGTTCACCCCAGGGCTAAGTTGCGTATCAACGCCATTTACGCTTACTTTTTCCAAGAATGGATAAGAGACGCTGTCGATTCTTCCAAATCTGGTTTCGGGGGAAGTGATTGCGAGCAGCAAACCCCTAAACGAGGGAAGGGCCCTGATGGTTGTGAAGACCGGAGTGCCCTGTTTGACGTTCTTGGAGTCATGGTTGGGGTATACGGCCCATTCGTGACAGTCGATGCCGATAAGCAAGCCGATGGAGTTGCAGAACTCACTCATGTCGACCAGGTTGTTTTTTACGATGCCTTCTACATTGGGGCTCTGAATCTCAATTGCGCTAATATACCCAATTTCCAAGTAGTCCAAAATATCCGAGCAGGCACCACTGAAAGAATTGGCACCGCCCTTTTGCTCGGGGTCAAGACTCTTTCTTTGATATGCAACCAGAATGACAGGAAGTTTAATTTCCTTAAGAATGGATTCAAAATCATCTTTCGAATACTTGTGGTCTTTATTCTTGGGAGCATGCTTGCTCATGACAAGTTCGATGGTCTCGTAGTCTTCTTTTGCCTTGCAGTCAAAATAGGCGAGGATGTGACATGGCTTTTCCGTATCAAGCAAAACATCAAATTCGATTCCGGCAATGATGCCTTTAACTGACGGGTATGACCCTAGCCGAATAAGGCCCTCGGCTTCTATGTAAAGCTTAGAATCGAACGTGTTGTGGTCAGTGAAGGAAATAAGATTGATTCCCTCCGTCTCCAATTTCTTGAAGAGCACGGGCAGGTTCTCAACGGTCGACTGGTCAACCACTCCGACACTTTCTTTATATTTACTTGCAATCGAGTGGATGTGCAAATCAATTTTTATGTTCTCATTCAGCATTATGCAGCTCCAAGCAAACCAAGTCGAAGCGATAATTGGGCGGGTTGCTTAACGATGCCTTTAGCTTTTCCCTCAAAGCGCTCTTGCCAATTATCGGTATATGTCAAGCATAACCGATTCATGGGAAACGATTCGGGCGCCATGGCAATCATCCAGTAATTTGGATAAGATATCGTTCTTGTAGAGCTGATGACGTGAGACGTTTTCCTTCTTGATGCGGAACATAGATCATGGCATCAACAGTGAATAAGCGCGGATTTCCTTGGCGTCTTATGGGAGTGCTCGAAGCCGCTGCCTCTGATGGGAGGTTTGAGCTCGTTCCGTTTCGAAAGTACTGTTTCAAGAGTCTGCGCTCTTGCGCATTCTCCTCTCGAATTGGGGGAGCACCCGCCATTCCCTGTGTTGACGGCAAGGAGGAAGAAAATGAACGTCCTTCGTGGATGTGAATTCGATCTCCATCTAGGCGGGTTACCCATGCATCAAGGTTCCCGTGCCGATTCAGGGCACCTACACAGTGGCGGAGATAGTGATAACTCCTGCTTGTAAGCAGAAACACAGTCTGCGAATGGAGCCTCCTCGATGACGACCCCTGTTGCTCAAGGGGACGATGTGAAGGAAGAAGGGGTGCTTCACGTTCAGGGACGAGCTGCTCGAGTGGGGCAAGCGCCATGCGGTATGAATGCGTCGCTACATCCTTATCAGGGTAGGGATTATATTTTTCTTTGTAGAGGATTCTTTGTGTGTCTTCCGCAACGCTCTGTTATCTCGCAGCTGGCGATACCTTAGTAACGACTTGCAGGCAGATTATTCTGAGATTTGCTTCTTGTGAATATAGGTTTCTTTATTCGCGACAGCCTCCAGCATCTTCGATTCCGGGTCGTCGTCGAAGGCGACCTTCGCGATCGACCTCCACTCGCGTGGAGACACGCCAACCGATTTCGTAAAAAGAGCGGAAAAGCTCGTTGCCCTTTCGTATCCGCAGTGATGCGCTATCTCGTCTATGCTCATATCCTGGTTGGCGAGCAGCCTTTTCGCCAGCTCGATTCTCTCTGCCGAAACGAACCCGGTCACTGTCGATCCCGTTACCTGTTTGAATACCCGCTTGAATTTGGTCGACCCCATGTTCGCGATCTCGAGCAGGTCCTTCTGCCTTATTGCCTTGCCTAGGTTGTTCTCTATATGCGATACGACCTCCATAATCGAAAGACGGTCCTGCTCGGGCACGCCTCCGTACAGGATCTCTTCCATCTTGAGGAGCCTTGCCATCACCAGGTTCGCAATCCCCGGATACAGGAGACCCGCTTCCGGCCCCCGAACCTCTCTGGGGGATATCTCACCGAGCATCTTTGCGATTTCCGGATCCCAGGAAGCCTGATCTCTAAGGCCTCCCAGGCTGGTTGCCAACGGCTTCAGCGCCTTGTCGATCCTCTCCCCGAAGACGCTTTGGCAGTACCCGTCGTAGTACTCGATCTCCGTATACGAAAACCTCGCCCCTTGGGGCAGGAGAATCGAGCCGGTCTTCGGCGTCGTCTCCAGAAAAACCGAGACGCTTGCTTGCGGCATGAGGCCGTGCCGTTCGCAGCGAACCGCGAAATACCTGTCGAAGTCGAAACGGAATGGCAGGCGTTCTTTCAACGTGAAATCGCAGCAGACGACGGAGAAGGACCGCCGCGCTTGCCACGCCCAATACCATCCCTCGCATCTGAGCCCGTCGCCTTCAAAGAGCGCCCCCTCTCCGCTCCACCCATCCGACAAGACGAGACCGATCGCCTCGAGCGAGGCGGCAAAGGTTTCCGCCGCGCCTTGAGCTGCGCGGGAGAACGTCGTTTCCTTGCAGTGCATCTTCCGATCCTTTGTTTGCGTTCGGACGCAATTCCTGTGCGCTCGGACCTTTTCCTCCGCGCGCATCCTGATTTGAATTAGTCATGTCTAACATTTCTTACGTCGATTATAGCAGCGAAGGGAAGGTTGTTCGATTTTGCGAAGCAGAGTGCAAAAAACGCTCGCAGAGGGCATCGATGTCAGAACCAAGATGGCGATGCTCGCCGTGCTTATTGCGACCGGCGCCATCGTGAAGGATTACGTTCTGGGCTCGGCCCTCTTCTTCGTCGTCGTGCTCCTCTCCTTCGCGATCGGGCGCGGCAAGACGGCGATATCCTTCTCCTTCGCCTACCTCCTCCTCATGGGCCTTTTCTGGGTCACGACGATGCTCCCGCCGAGCGCCGCCGGAGCCCTCGGCTCGTTCGCCCTGGCTTGCCGCACGTGCATGCCCATCTGCCTGTTCGCTGCGATCTTCGCAACGAGCACCAAGATAGGAGACCTCACCGCCGCCCTCTACGGGCTGAGGCTCCCGAAGGCTGCCGTCGTTCCGCTGGTGATAGCGGTGCGGTTCTTCCCGACGCTCAGGGAAGAATGCTCGGCGGTGGCCGACGCGATGAAGGTGAGAGGGCTTGCCCCATCGCTCAGGAATCTCGTTTCGAAACCGGCCCTGATGTTCGAATCGGCGGTCGTGCCCGTGCTGCTGCGCTGCGCGAAGATCGCCGACGAGCTTGCCGCCGCAGCGGTCGCACGCGGCATCGACCGGCCCGGGAGGAAGACCTCCTACAACGCTCCCCGGTTCGAGCGGGCCGATTTCCTATCGCTCGCGTTCCTTGCCGTTTGCTGCTCGCTTCTCGTTGCCGCGAAGGCGAGCCAGGGAATCGGAGGCTTGCTGTGAACAATAGCGCTGTCGAGCTTAGAAACGTCTCTTTTACCTACGAGGGGTTCGACGCCCCGGCAATCAAAGACGTGAGTTTCTCGGTCGCGCCGGGCGAGTGCGTCGTCCTGTGCGGGGAGTCCGGCTGCGGCAAGACTACAGCGACTCGGATCGTCAACGGGCTTGCGGGCGGGTTCTACGAGGGCAGCCGAACGGGAGAGGTCCTCGTGACGGGCCGGGACGTCGACGACCTGGAGGACTGGGATCTCGCCTCCTTGACAGGCAGCGTCTTCCAGAACCCGCGCACCCAGTTCTTCAACCTCGACACGACCGGGGAGATCGCGTTCGGCATGGAGAACCTCGGCGTTCCCCGGGAGGAGATGCGCAGGCGGGTGCGCGATGTCGCGAGCGAGCTCGGCATAGAGGGGCTTATGGACAGGGGCATCTTCGAGCTTTCCGGGGGTCAGATGCAGTCGATCGCCTTCGCGAGCGTGAGGGCCTGCGAGCCGAGCGTCTACGTCCTCGACGAACCTTCGAGCAATCTGGACCCCCTCTCGATGGAGAGGCTCGCGTCCTTCGTCTCGAAGGCCAAAGCGCGCGGGTGCTCCGTGATCGTCGCCGAGCACAGGCTCTCCTACCTCTCAAACGTCGCCGACCGATACCTGCTTTTCGAAAACGGCTCCGTCGCGGCCGAATGGGACGCCCGGCGTTTCCTGGGGCTGACCGACGCGCAGCGGGAGTCCTACGGGCTCAGGTCGTCCGAGCCGCCCAGGCTCGAATCCCTGTTGAGCCGGCTCGCGCGTCCCACCTCAGCTTTCCCCGCCGTGGAGGCGAGGGGGATCTATGCGGGATACAAACGGGGCAGGCCCGTCCTCGAAGGGGCAACCGTCGCGTTCGATTCCGGGTGCGTCGTCGGCGTGGTCGGGCGAAACGGGGTCGGCAAGTCGACGCTGCTCAAGTGCCTGGCGGGGGTCAAGAAGGAAGAGCTCGGGCACGTTCGTTTCCGGGGCGAGGTGGTTCCCTTCAAGAAAAGGCACGAGCATGCATTCCTGGTCATGCAGGACCCCGACTACCAGCTTTTCCGCCCAAGCGTGCTCGACGAGCTGGCATCCGCGGCCCCGTCTTCCTTCGACCCCGACGAGCCTCGCCTCAAAGCGGTCCTGGAGGCGTTCGGCCTCGGCGACGTCGCCGACCGCCATCCGGCGTCGCTTTCGGGCGGCCAGAAGCAACGGTGCGTCTGCGCTATCGCGTCGGAATCGGGGGCGCAGGCGCTTCTCCTCGACGAGCCCACGAGCGGCCTGGACTTCCGGAACATGGAGCGCCTCGCGCTCATCCTTCGCGAGGAGGCATCTCGCGGAAAGACGGTGGCGGTCGTCAGCCACGACACGGAGTTCCTGTCGAAGGCATGCGACCAGATCGTGCTCATCGAGTGAGTCGGGCTGCGGAGGCCGAGAAAGATTCCTACGGAAGAAAGGACTTGAAAATGTCAGTTAAAGCGAAACGGAAAGAGAGCGGGAGCCTCAGCTCCAGGGACCTCATCTCCCTCGGCGTCTTCTCCCTGCTGTTCATGGTGGCGAGCATGCTCGTCGTGGGGATCACCTCCATGAGTGTCGTGGCGTACTGCGGCTGTTGCGCCATTGCCGCGATACCCGCCGGAATCATCTGGGTTTACATGCATGCGCGCGTGCCGCGCGCCGGGACGTCTCTTGTCATGGCGCTCGTCTTCGCTGTGGTCATATTCGTTATCGGTTCGGGATGGCCTGTGGCGCTCGGCCTCGCCGTCGGCGGCGTCGTCTCCGAGCTGGTTCGCAAAGCGCTCGGGTACGGGAGGTTCGTGGGCGTCGCCGTGGGGTATGCGCTTTTCGAGACCTGCTGGGCAGCAGGCCTTTTCGTTCCTATGTTCGCTTCGCAGGACTACTACCGCGAGCTGATGGGATCCAACAGCATCGACCCGGCCTATATGGAGGCTCTTCTGTCAACGGTGACCCCCGAGACGTTCGCGATCATCGCGGTCGTGACCTTCGCGGGCGGGATCATCGGCTCGCTTGTCGGCCGGGCGGTGTTCAAAAAGCACCTCGAGCGCGCGGGAATCGCCTAGCGCCCTTTTTCAAAGCAACATGAGAGAAGAGGTATTCGATGAGCAAGGAAAGCAAAGGAAGGAAGCCGGGGGTCCTTTCCCGCTGCCTGCGGTTCGCGGGGAGAAGAAAGCCCCTCGTGTTCGCCTCCATGGCGCTGGCGGTCCTATCCGCGGCGGCGTCCTTCGTCCCATACGTGGCGATCTACTTCATGATCAAGGATGCGGTCGGGGTCTATCCGAACCTGGCCGCTGTCGACGTTTCGGCGATGACGGGCTACGCGGGCTTGGCGGTGGCAGGCATAGTCGTTGACGTGGGGTGCTATCTTGCCGCGCTTCTGTGCTCCCACGCCGCGGCGTTCGACACGCAGTACCGCACGAAGCTCGACATCGCCGCCCACCTCGGGCGAATCCCCCTCGGGCACGTCGCCAGGCTCGGCACGGGCAGGATCTCGAAGGTCATGGACGAGAGCGTCGGAGGGATCGAGCAGTTCATCGGGCACTCCATCCCCGACCTGGCCGCGACCGTCACCGCGCCCGTCGTCTTGGTGGCGCTGCTGTTCGTCTTCGACTGGCGTTTTGGCATCGCCACACTAGCGGCGGTCGCCGTCGCATGCGTCGTGCAGTTCTCCGGCTACGCCGACAAGCGCGTCATGGCGAGCATGGGGCGCTACCAGGAAGTGAAAGAGCAGATGGGCAACGCCGCCGTGGAGTACGTTCGCGGCATGCGCGTCGTGAAGGCCTTCGGCCAGACGGCGCGTTCGTTCAAGCGGCTCACAGACGCGATCAAAGACTACACGGGGCTTTCCCTCGACGTCACGCTCTTCTTCCGGAACTCCATGCCGGGTTTCACAGCTGTTCTCAACAACGCGTACCTGTTCGTCCTGCCCGTCGGCATACTCCTTGCCCCGGGCGCGCAAGACTGGCCGACGTTCGTGCTCTCGCTCGTCTTCTACCTCCTGTTCGTGCATTCGATATCGAGCGTGTTCGCGAAGATCCTCTACGTGAGCGAGGACGGGATGCTCGCCCAGGCGAACATCGACCGCATCGACTCCGTGCTCGGTATTGAGGCGCTTTCCGCCCCCGAGGTGTCGAGGACACCGAAGGACGCCTCGGTGTCCTTGCGGGATGTGACCTTCTCGTACGGGGACGGCGCAGGGCCGGCCCTGCGCGACGTCTCGCTCGACGTCCCCGCCGGCACGGTGTGCGCGGTCGTGGGGCCGAGCGGCTCGGGCAAATCGACCCTCGCCAACCTCGTCGCCCGCTTCTGGGACGTCGATTCGGGCCAGGTGCTCGTCGGCGGCGTCGACGTGCGCGAGATGAGCCAGGACGAGCTGATGGGCAGCCTCAGCCTGGTGTTCCAGGATTCCCACCTGTTCCGCGAGAGCATCGCGGACAACATCCGGCGCGGCCGGCCGGGAGCGACCGACGAGGAGGTCGTCGAGGCAGCGAAGGCCGCCCAGGCCGATGCGTTCATAAGCAGGCTGCCCAACGGCTACGCCACCGTGATAGGCTCCGAGGGCGTCCACCTGTCCGGCGGCGAGCAGCAGCGGATAGCCATCGCGCGCTCGATCATCTCGGATTCGCCCATCGTGGTGCTGGACGAGGCGACCGCGTTCTCCGATCCTGAGAACGAGCACTTGATCCAGAAGGCCTTCGAGAGGCTCATGGCGGGCAAGACCGTGATCATGATCGCCCATAGGCTCTCCACCGTCGTCGGCGCCGACAAGATCGTCGTGCTCGACGGCGGCCGCAAGGTCGAAGAGGGCACACACGAGGAGCTCCTCGCCGCATCGGGGACGTATGCGAAGATGTGGGGCCAGTACACGGAGGCGGTCGAATGGGGGATCGAATCCGCATCGACCGACAGCAAAGGCGAAGTTCCCGAAACGTCAGCCGTTCATGCGGCTCGGGATGGCTCTGTTGAGGAGCACGGCTCCGCGGAGGCGTTCGGCGAGCCGTCGGCCGGCAAAGCCCCTTGGCTTCAGAGGGCGTTCAATCTAACTGATCAGGGCTATGCCGGCCTCAAGCGCTCCGCCCTTGCATGCACCCTGAGCGATCTGGCCCTCATGATCCCCTTCGTCTGCACGGTCGCCGCGTTCGCGGCTCTCGTGGGAACCCTTGCGGGCGAGCCGTTCGACGCCGCCGCGCTCTGGGCGATCTTCGCCGTGGGGCTTGCGGGGATGGCGGTGGTCTTCGTCACCTCGAGGAACGACTACAAGAAAACCTACGTGGCCGCGTACACCGAGTCCGAAAGCATCCGCCTGCGCCTCGCCGACCATCTGAGGAAGCTGCCCATGAGCTTCTTCAACCGCCGGGACACGACCGACGTGGCCGACCGCATCATGGGGGACGTGACGGCGCAGGAGTCCATGCTGTCTTCGACGCTCCCGCAGCTCATCGCCGGAATCGTGTCGACCATGGTCATCTGCGTGATGCTCGCCTTCTTCGATTGGCGGCTCGCTTGCTGCGTGATAATCACGCTGCCGCTTTCGGCGGGGGTCATCGCCTTGAGCCGACGCCATCAGTCGCGCCTTTTCGAAAGGCAGAACCGCGTCCGCCTGGATGCGCTGGCGCGCGTGCAGGACTACCTCGAAGGCATCAAGGACATAAGGGCCTGCAGGGCGGTGGGCAAGGACTCCGCCGCCATGGAGCAGGCGATGCTCGAGCTCAAGAGGGTGACGATGCGGGTCGAGCTCGCTGTCGACGTCTCCGTCTCCCTTGCGAGCGCCATCCTTCGCTCGGGGGTGGGCCTGACCGTCTGCATCGGCGCGATGCTTCTCGCCTCCGGCGGCGTCGACTTCATGGTTCTGCTCATGTTCCTGCTCATCGTCTCGCGCGTGTACAGCCCCATTCTCGCCCTCGTGTCTCAGCTGCCCAACCTTCTCAACCTGTCGACCAAGACGGCCCGGATCAAGGCGGTCATGGACGAGCCTGAAGCGAAGGGCTCTGCTCCGGCGGATGTCTCCGGCCATAGCCTGTCTTTCCGAAACGTCCGGTTCGGGTACGGCGACGAGGAGGTCCTCCACGGCATCAGCTTCGACGCGCAGGAAGGAAAAGTCACCGCCCTCGTCGGACCGAGCGGCTCGGGCAAGTCGACCTGCGCCCAGCTGGCGGCGAAATTCTGGGAGCCTGACAGCGGCAGGATCCTCTGCTCGGGCAAGGATATCGCCGAGTTCTCCGAAGAATCGTGGCTCACGCACATATCTATTGTCTTCCAGGACGTGATCCTTTTCGACGACACGGTTGCAAACAACATCCGAATCGGCCGCGAGGGAGCAACTGATCAAGAAGTGGCGGAAGCGGCGAGGGCGGCGCACTGCATGGAGTTCATCGAGAGGCTTCCCCAGGGGTTCGACACGGTGCTGGGCGAGAACGGCGCCTCCCTCTCGGGCGGGGAGCGCCAACGCCTCTCCATTGCGAGGGCTCTCCTGAAAGACGCGCCCGTGGTGCTCCTCGACGAGGCGACCGCCTCGCTCGACCCCGAGAACCAGACGCTT
>OLOB01001434.1_pt1 | contig 15651 bp, 18 predicted proteins | sample 1671911 | NCBI WGS metagenome assembly OLOB01 (sample SAMEA3136625, study PRJEB25190) | human gut metagenome | biome: human gut; feature: human-associated habitat; material: faeces | place: Austria | collected 2013
ATCCTTACCGCCTACTTTTATAACCCTCTTCTTTTCACCAATCTCAGCCATAGATAAAGGCATCATGGTTCCCCTCCTTTCAAAAAATATCTTATTTTTATTATATTTAAATTGATATTAGTTAGCTAATACTAACCATACGGTATAAAATATAGTTAGCTCGCGCTAGCCTCTATAAAAAGTATATCATCGCTCCATAAACCTGTCAAGCAAATTCTAATAAAAAAGTGTTTTTTTGGCTATTTGCATAATTTTCTTCCCTTCTATATATTTTTAAACTAAATCGGTACCGTGTTCTATGTTAAAGCAGTTACCTTAAAATAGTTTTAAGGTTTAAGATAATTTTAAGTTTTTTAGCTCCTTTTTTTCTGTTTTTTGTGTAAATTTTCATAAAATGGTAGAAAAAGGGGGAAAGACAAGGTTGGTTTCGCTCTATAACTTTCTATAAAAAAAGTCTATAGGGCAAATGAATGAATTTCTGCTATAATAGAATGAAGAAAATAGAAATGAGAGTTATATGGCAAAAATAATTGACGGAAAAGCTTTGGCAGAAAAATTACAAGCACAATTAGCGGATAAAGTTCGTAAACTAAAAGACCAAACAAGCTTGGTACCTGGACTTGTAGTGATTTTAGTGGGCAATAACCCAGCTAGTCAAATCTATGTGAGAAATAAAGAGCGGTCAGCTTTGGCTGCAGGACTGCGAAGTGAAGTGGTGCGTCTGCCAGAAACGACAACCCAAGAAGAGCTGCTGATTTTGATTGAAAAGTACAATCAAGATCCAGATTGGCATGGGATTTTAGTTCAATTGCCGCTGCCAAAGCATATTGATGAAGAGGCGGTATTGTTAGCAATTGACCCTGATAAAGATGTGGATGGCTTTCACCCAATGAATATGGGACGCCTTTGGAGTGGTCATCCTGTCATGATTCCCTCCACACCTGCTGGCATTATGGAAATGTTTCATGAGTACGGTGTAGAATTAGAAGGTAAACGTGCGGTGGTCATTGGGCGGAGTAACATTGTCGGAAAGCCCATGGCACAGCTTTTACTTGCTAAAAATGCAACAGTAACTCTGACGCATTCACGAACACATCATTTATCAGAGATCACAAAAAAAGCTGATATTTTGGTTGTCGCCATTGGTCGTGGTCACTTTGTGACGAAAGATTTTGTCAAAGAAGGCGCGGTCGTGATTGATGTTGGCATGAACCGTGATGAAAATGGTAAATTGATTGGTGATGTGAAATTTGATGAAGTATCTGAAATCGCGAGTCTCATCACTCCTGTACCAAGAGGGGTTGGTCCGATGACCATTACCATGCTCATGGAGCAAACCTATCGAGCTTGCAAGCGGAGTTTGAAGAAATAGAATGCGACACGTCTATTTCTTTTATGGTAAAACAAAGGTAAACAAGGGTGTCACTTCTCTACTGGCATAGGTGAAGGGAGCAAACATGGAAGTAGTAGACTATACATTATTGAAAAAGATTATTCAGCCGCGTGCGCTCAATAGTCACAAGGGAGATTACGGTCGTTTGTTGTTGATTGGCGGGACGTATCCTTTTGGTGGAGCGATTATCATGGCAGCCTTAGCTGCAGTTCATAGCGGAGCTGGTCTAGTGATGGTTGCGACGGATAGAGAAAATATCGCAGCTGTTCACGCTCATTTACCAGAAGCTATGGCTTTTGATGTACAAGATAAAAAGCTATTGACCGAGCAAGTCCAAAAAGCAGATGTAGTATTGATTGGACCAGGTTTAGCTGAAAGTAAACTTGAAAAAGCCACTTTGCGGTTGATAGTGGAACTGGTCAGTAAACATCAAGTCTTCATCATGGACGGTGGGGCTATTTCCCTCTTTAGCAAAGAAGCTCTGCCATTTCCAAAAGCACAGACGATTTTTACCCCACATCAAAAAGAGTGGGAGCGGTTGAGCGGACTAAAGATAGCTGAGCAATCAGTTGAAAAAAGCCAAGAAGCTGTTAATTCCTTCCCTGCTGGAACTATCGTTGTTCAAAAGAAGCACGGAACGACTATTTTCCAAAGTGGAAATGGGAACCATTTTCAACTGACTATTGGTGGCCCTTATCAAGCAACGGGCGGCATGGGAGATACTCTGGCAGGGATGGTTGCGGGCTTTTCGGGACAGTTCAAGAGTAGTTCTTTACTGGAACGTGTAGCAGCAGCAGTCTATCTCCATTCAGCCATTGCAGAGGAATTAAGCAAAGAAAACTATGTAGTCTTGCCAACGGAAATCAGCAAAGAAATCCCTAAGTGGATGAGGAGACTATGTCAGTCATAATGAAATTTATAAAAAAATATCTTGTCTTTAAAGTGGCTGCGTGGTAACATAAAAAGAAAGGAGGGAGGTTAATTATGAAAGCGACAATGAAAGATGTAGCTGAGCTTGCTGGAGTGGGAGTCGGAACAGTTTCACGCGTCGTGAACGGTTATCGAGTGAAAGATTCTACCTACCAAAAGGTTCAAGATGCTATTCAAACGTTGGATTATACTCCAGATGAATATGCTAGAGGTCTAAAAACGAATCGAAGTAATATTGTTGCTTTAATTATTCCAACGATTTGGCATCCTTTTTTCTCTGAGTTTGCTTATCATGTCGAAAAGGAATTGTTGAAAAATCATTATAAATTATTTATTTGTAATGCAGATGGGGACGCAGCTAATGAAATTGAGTACATTGAGATGCTGGAAAAAAATAAAGTAGACGGTATTATCGGGATTACTTACTCAGATATTGATCGTTACATTTCTTCTAGCCTTCCCTTTGTCAGTTTTGATCGTCATTTCTCAGAAAATGTATGTTATGTGACTTCAGAAAATTATATTGGTGGACAGATTGCAGCAAAAGAACTATTGGGACATGGAGCTAAACAATTAGCATATATAGGTGGAACTAATATTCATGAAAATGAAACGACGCAACGGAAAAAGGGGTTCTATGCAGAAGCAAGAGCACAAGGGTATTCAGTTTTGAAATTGGACATGCCAGAACCACTGTTTAAACCCGAGCAGCAAATTGAAAATTTTTTAGTAGCGCATCCGCAGATTGACGGCATTTTTACAGTCAATGATTTTATGGCACTAGATGTCATGAAAGTAATGGAAAAATTGGGGAAAGTTGCTCCCCAGGATTATCAGATTATTGGTTTTGACGGTTTGCGTAATGCAGCAGACCAGACCTACCTACTCTCAACAATTGCGCAATCGTTGGATTTAATAGCACAAGCTGCGGTTAATTTATTGCTTCGCTTGATTGCGAAAGAAAAGGTTACTGAGTCAAGAATTACGATTCCAGTTCATTTTGAAGAGGGTGGTACAACAAAAAAAGTGATTTGATAAAAATTTCATAAAAAGTATTGACTTTTTATGAAAGCGCTGTTATAATAAAATCATAAAATTTGAAACGTTTCAAAAATCATAAAAAGGTCCAATGACCTTTCTGTTTAGCAGAAGTTTTGAAACGTTTCCAAAAAAAGGAGAAGCATATGCGTAAAGGTATTGTTCTATCAATGGTTACAGCTTTGTCAATCGGAGTGTTAGCTGGCTGTAGCGGAGGCTCTAATAAGAACTCTAAAGGGACATCGAACGATGTGAAGGTTTGGGTTCAATTTTCCGACGAGACTGCTGAAGGAAAAGCTTGGGAAAAAGTTGTTCAAAACTTCAACAAGAAATATAAAGGAGAGTATAAAGTCACGACAGAGTATATTCCTCGTAGTGGAAGTGGAGGCGGATACGAAGATAAGGTTAATGCCGCTATTTCAACAAACAGTCTTCCTGATGTGATTACACTTGATGGTCCCAATACAGCAGCTTATGCAAAATCAAAAGTTATTGCGCCATTAGATGAGTATCTAAAAGACAATAATATGGATGATGTTCTTGACAGTATTAAACAACAAGGAACTTACAATGGGAAATTTTATGCATTTGGCTATTCAGAATCAAATGTTGGTGTTTATTACAATAAGAAAATGTTCAAAGAAGCTGGTATAGATGAAGCAAGTCTACCAACTTTGAAAAAACCATGGACATGGGATGAATTTAAAGCAATTAGTCAAAAGTTGAAAGATCACTTTAAAGAAGCTGCAATTGACTTCCGTCTTAACTCCAACGACGAAATGTTGCCATATGCTTATATGCCTCTTATCTGGTCAAATGGTGGTACAGTTGTCAATAAAAATGGAACAAAAGCTGAAGGCTATTTCAATGCTAAAGAAAGCGTAGAAGCGGTTCAATTCATTCAAGACCTTGTTAAGCAAGGATATACGACAGTTAGTCCAGTTGAAAAAGGATTTGAAACAGGAAAATATCCAATGGTTTTGAGTGGATCATGGACAATTGCTGATTTACAAACCAACTATAAAGATATTGATTTTGGAATCTTGCCTTATCCTGTTTCTAATAAGACAAAGAAACTTGTCTCTCCTTCAGGAAGTTGGCAATTAGCAGTTACTACAAAATCTAATAAAAAAGCGGCTGCAGCTGAGTTTGTTAAATTTGCAACCAATACAGAATCAAGTGAAATCCTAAGTTTGGGAAATAGCGTTTTGCCAATTCGTAAATCAACTATCAAGAATATGCAAAACAAGGTATCTGAACCGATGAAATTCTTGATGGAACAAAATGCAACAACAGCTCATGCACGTCCAGTTGTTGTAGCTTACCCACAAGTGTCTCGTGCCTTCCAACAAGCTATGCAAGATATTAGTTATTATAAGGAAAACCCAAGTGTTCAAAAAGTACTGGATTCACGTGCAAAAGAAATGCAAACAGCAATTGATGATGCCTTGAACAAATAGAAATCATTCAATCTATGAGATGAGGCAAAAGCCTAAAAATAGGTTATGCTTCATCTCTGTTTTTATTTCAAAAAGAAGGAGATTGTCATGGCTCAAAAGAAGCGTCAGAAATTAAAAGAAAATTTATTGGGTTACGGTTTTTTATCACCTGCACTGATCCTTTTGCTGATTTTCTTAGTCATTCCGGTTGGAATGGTAATTTATTATGCCTTTACTGATTATTATTTATTAACAACCGGACGAGCGTAAATTTGTTGGATTAGCTAATTTCGTTCGTTTGGCTAAAGATCCGACCTTTCTAAAAAGTGTCTTAAATACAGCGCAATTTGTTGTTTGGATTATTCCGGTTCAGCTAGGTGCGGCTCTTGGAATGGCTTTGATTGTCAATAAAAAGCGGAAAGGAAATATGTTTTTTAAAGTTGCATTTTTTGCTCCGGTTGTTATGTCTTTGGTTGTCATTTCAATTTTGTGGTTGTATTTGCTTAATCCAAATAATGGTTTATTAAATGCTTTATTAAATAAAATCGGCATTGCTTCTCAGCCATTTTTAAGAAGTCCTAAGCAAGCGATGTATGCGATTGTGTTTGTCTCAGCTTGGCAAGGTGCAGGCTATCAAATGTTACTTTTTCTTAGCGGAATGCAAAATATTCCTCAAGATGTCTATGAAGCTGCAGAGTTGGATGGTATCACAAAGTGGCAACAATTTCGTTATATCACCATGCCGCTTTTAAAGCCAACGGCCTTGTTTGTATTGCTGACAACCTTAATTTCAGCTTTCAAATTGATTGTACAGCCAATGGTTATGACGCAAGGTGGTCCGATGAACTCTACGATTACCATGGTTTACTACATTTACCAACAAGGTTTCACTGACCGTTTAGTAGGTTATTCTAGCTCTATTGCCCTAGTGTTTACAACTTTGATTGGTATGATTAGTCTTGTGCAAAGACGTGTCTTAAAGGAGGATGAATGATATGAAACGAAAAAGAATAAAACCAAGTACTATTCTGGAATACATCCTCTTGCTTTTGTTAGCAGCACTCTTTCTCTTTCCAATGATTTGGATGGTTGTGTCTTCCATGAAGCCAGAGGCAGATGTTTATAAAAATTTAACTGGTTGGCAGGCCTTTTTACCTAGTCTGAATCCAGCCAATTGGTTTAAACCATACCAAGAAGTATTGGCACGGTTCAGTATTTTAACCTATCTAGCAAATAGCTTGTTTTACGCTGGAACATTTGCTCTTGGGTCAATCATTATTAATTCATTGGCAGGCTTTGCTTTTGCTAAAATTAACTTTTCAGGGAAAAAATATCTATTTGGTTTTCTTTTGGGGTTACTGATTATTCCAATGGAGACCATGCTGATTCCTCAATTTACAATTATCAATGCTCTTGGATTAGTCAATAATCGTTTAGCGGTTATTATTCCAGGTCTAGCAAGTGTTTTTAATATCTATCTTTTTAGAAATTTCTTTATTGCTATTCCAGAGGAGATTATTGAATCTGCCAGAATGGATGGGGCTAGTATTTTACGAATTTTCTTTCGGATTATGTTACCAATGTCAAAACCAGCAATTGCAACAGTAGGTGTCCTCTCTTTTATTTCTAGCTGGAATGACTATATTTGGCCTTTGATGGTGTTAACAGATTCTTCAAAATTTTCCATGCAAGTCGCCATTACCACAATTAATACGACACAGCCTGTTTATATCAATCAAGTAATGGCTGTGCTAACCATTTCAACTATTCCACTGATTTTGGTTTATATCGTTGCTCAAAAATATATAATCCAAGGTTTGGGTGGTTCAGGTACAGGGATTAAGTAGGTGAGGTATGAAAGAAAAAATAAAAAAAGCAAACGAATATATAGCTAACCACCATCATCAAGTAGTGGAACGATATAGAGGGAGATTTCATCTATTGCCACCAATTGGCTGGATGAATGATCCTAATGGTTTTGTCTATTTCAAAGGGGAATATCATCTCTTTTATCAATTTTACCTTTACGATAGTGTCTGGGGTCCCATGCATTGGGGACATGCAAAGTCAACGGATTTGCTCCATTGGGATGAACTACCGGTTGCCTTAGCACCAAGTGAAACCTACGATCAAAACGGTTGTTTTTCAGGGAGTGCGTTGGTTGTGGATGATAGACTGGTGCTTATCTATACAGGACATGTCGAAGATGGTGAGACACGGTTAGAAACGCAATGTATTGCGATATCTGAAGATGGTATTATCTTTGAGAAATACGATGGAAATCCTGTTATTTCACAAGAACATATTCAAGGAATTGCAGATACTGCAGATTTTCGAGATCCAAAAATATTCAAATATAGGAATGTCTACTATACCGTCGTAGCTTCTAAAACACCTGATTCACGAGGGCAAATTCTGTTATTTGAATCGGAGGATTATTTCAATTGGCACTTCAAATCCGTTCTTCTGGAAGGAAATCAGGAAGAAGGAATTATGTGGGAGTGTCCAGATTTGTTTGAATTAGACGGTAAATGGGTACTGATGATGTCGCCGATTGAAATGAAACGGCAGCAATATCAGTATTGGAATATCAATTCAACATTGGTCTTTATTGGAGAAGTAGATTGGGAAATTGGACGATTTAAAGTCGAACAGAAACACGAATTAGATGGTGGGTTGGACTTTTACGCTCCGCAGACCTGCGTGAATGATGCAGGAGAGCGCTATCTGGTTGCTTGGATGCAGATGTGGCATCGAACCATTCCTCCTCACGAACTGGGACATGGGTGGTCCGGTATGATGACCCTACCTCGTAAGCTTTCTATAAAAAATAATGGCTTGTATCAGGAAATCCCTCAAAGTTTATTTCAACAGTTGGATTTACAGGAAAAGATTGTTTTACAGGATGAGGAAGCTATTTTATACCTTGTGAACAGTGTAAAACAGCAGCAGTATATTCGGCTAAAACTAGAACGATTAGCTGAATTTGAACTTCAATATGCTAAAAACGAGAACAATCAGTTTATTAAAATTGCTTACTCTCAAGAAAATCAAGTATTGGAGCTCAGCCGTGTAGAAGTGGGATATGCGATTAAAGGCAAGGAAGAGCCCTATTCTGACACTCGCTATATGAAGTTGACATCATTGGAAGAGCCCTTCATATTGGAACTTGTCCGCGATACAAATTCTTTAGAGTTATTTGTCAATGGTCGAACCATGTCTATGACTTTTTATGAAAAAGAAATGGCTTCTAATTTGGTGCTGAGACGCAAAGAGAAGTCAATAAAGGGTTGTTTAGAATTATATAATATTTCTTAACTTTATGACCTTTATTTCACAAATTGCTCCTTATAAAATGACCCAATCGAAAAAACGATTGGGTTTTATTTATTAGCTAGGGCCTTATTGATAGCTATAAATTATTTTGGAAAAACTCAACTGTTTTTCTCCAAGAATCAATGCTATCTTGAAGCAATCTTTCCCAAGGAGTTTGATGATAACGATGATTTCCTTGATAAGCAACTGTTAACATATGCCCGCTATTAGGATAGATGGCTAAATCCGAGACATAATTTTGATTGACCTTTTTAAGAATATTTAAAGATGCTTGATAGGCTGGCCAAATTTCATCATTTGGAGATGCAATTAGTAAAATATCAGCTTGTATTTTTTCCACAGGGATGAGACTTTGCTGACTAAACCTATAAGCTTGCTTAAATAATTTTTGTTTTATCAACTTTGTTATGGAAAAGGCTGTGTAAGGCAGTTCGTTATGCTGATAAGTCCAAGAAGAATGATTTGAGTTTTTCCATCCATTTAAGCCTTCTAAGATAGCCATAGTTGGAGAATTTAATACTAAGCAGTCTATATCTGAAAATAGAGAAGCAGCTATTAAAGCAAATTCAGCACCTTTTGACCGACCATAAAGTCCTATTTTATCAGAAGCAATAAAATCTTTTTCTTTAAGAAAATCAATTGCCTCTTTAATGATTTCTAATGGAATTTTATTTAGATTTTGATGTAAACTATCTAAACCAAAGTAGGCAAGTGCTAAACATGCAAAACCATGATTTGATAATAGCTGAGCGATGTTTTGTGCTTTTTCAATTCTACCCTCGCTTCCACTAAGTACAATGATAGCAGGTATATTATTTTGATTCTTTTTACAGAAAAATCGACCAAATGCTTGATTAAATTTCACTTCTTGTTGAATGGAATTTGACTCCAAATAGTATCTTTTAAATTGAATTTTTGCTAGTATTTCCTCTTTTTGAAGTACTTGAATTTGTAAATGAAAGTCAGAAAATAAGGGAATATCTTTGATATTTTTAGACAGTTGTCTTTTTTTCTGACTTGTTGGTTGGAGATTGAAAAATAACCCCATTTCATTTATTCCCTTATAAGAACCAGAAATAGCAGGAGTTTTATTTAGAGAGATACTTCCTTTTGCATCGGTCAGAAAAGTAGCTTGAGACTGCCAAAGAGTATCAGGAGGCAAGGTTATTGATGTATTGATATTATAATAGTCCCGACTGCTCATTTGGACAATTGCTTCTTGGTAAGGATGTAAACCAGTAATGTTTATATTAAAAGGTGAATCAGCTAATTGATTTGGACTTTCTACAAAAATTTCTACTACCATTTTAACTCCTTTTTGTTAAGTCGCTTAACATATCGATAAAATAATTAATCTAACCATGGCAAAGTTTGCCATAATGTCTTTGTTTCTTCCATTAATTTTTCAAATGCGTGAATTGTTTCAGGCGGATAATGATTCAAAAGTTTTAACAGTTCTTGATCAAGATATTGCTGTTGCTCTTTATGAATTTTTAAAATTTTTTGACCTGTATCAGTTAGAACTAATTGATACCCGATTTTAGAGATAGGAGATGGCAACTTTTTAACAAGATGCTTTGTTTCTAATCTTCTTATCATCTGACTAATAGCAGAACGAGAAATATTTTGACGTTTAGAAAGTTCTATCATGGCAATTTTGTCATTTTTGCCAATTTCGACAATTGTATGAATTTCTGCCAATGTTAAATCTTTAAATTGCCTGATAAAATGTTGCTGCTTTTCTAATTGCAAATAAGCTTGTATAAACGATTGAAATGATTGATTGAAAGAATAAAGCTCTTTTCTGTCCATAAATTCCTCTTTGTTAAGTTGCTTAACATTATATCAAAAATTTTTTAGAAAAGTCAATAGTATAAGTTTGTCTTACAAAAATGTCACTTTTCTTTCTGAAAATGTAAGTTTATGTAATGGAAAGAATGGGAAATTTTCGATAAGGTAATGCTTGTTGAAAAAATGAAGTGGAGAATTTATGATGTTACAATCTTTAAAGAAAGTATCGAATGCAACGAACTTGAAATTTTTAGCTATTTTTCTTATGTTTTTAGATCATATCCACGAAATGTTTAGTGCTTTTGGCGCTCCGATGTGGCTAACAATGCTCGGGCGCATCGTTTTTCCTCTTTTTATGTTTTTGGCAGCTGATAGTTTTTATTATACGCATAATCGAAAAGATTATTTGAAACGGTTGCTCTTTATGACATGGTTTATGATTATTGGGGACATGATTGTCAGTTACTTTTTCACTAATGGTCAAGTTGGGCTGGCGAATAATGCTTTTGGCGCCTTTTTTAGCGGGCATATCTATCTGTGCTTGGGATTTGATGGTTGATGGTATGAAAGAAAAGAAACTTTATTCATTCTGGAAAGGTTAGGGCCTTTTCTTTTGCCGATTCTTCTGGCTCTGCCGGTCTTGTTTCTATCGAGTTATCTAACGAGTGAGAATGTACCACCTCTTATGGTTCAGATTATTTCCTTTTTTATCATAGCTATTCCGAACATTCTCGTGGTTGAAGGAGGGTATATCATGGTTTACCTTGGTCTTCTCTTTTATATTTTCCGCAGACACCGCATAGCACAAATGGTGATATTAGCACTAGTCTCTTTATTTGTGTATCTGACAGATCCAATGTCTGTACAATGGATGATGGTTTTTGCGATTGTTCCAATGTATTTTTACAATGGTGAAAAGGGGCGTGGTATGAAGTTGTTTTTCTACATTTTCTATCCTGTGCATATCTATCTTTTGTATATTTTGGCAAGTTTGTTGAGCTAGGCTCTGCTTAAGATATGGGAAACTAGTCTTTCCTTTTTCGTTGAGGGCTGGAAATGATTTTTTATAGATTGTTTGGTATAATAAAATTTATGAATAAAGAAGTATTACAGGAAATGAAAGGAGAGGAATGTCTGAGTATTTATCCGTGTCAACCTTGACCAAATACTTAAAATTAAAGTTTGATAAAGATCCTTATTTAGAACGAGTTTATCTGACGGGGCAAGTTTCTAATTTTCGTAGGCGACCTAATCACCAATATTTCTCTCTCAAAGATGAAAAAGCAGTCATTCAGGCAACAATTTGGGGTGGTGTTTATAAGAAGTTAGGTTTTGACTTGGAAGAGGGTATGAAGATTAATGTCATCGGTCGTGTTCAACTCTATGAACCAAGTGGATCTTATTCTATTATCATTGAAAAAGCGGAGCCAGACGGTATCGGAGCTTTGGCGATTCAGTTTGAGCAGCTCAAGAAAAAGCTAGGCGAGGAAGGGCTTTTTGAGGAGCGCTTTAAGCAAGCTTTACCGCAATTTCCAAAGAAAATTGGAGTAGTGACCAGTCCTAGTGGTGCAGTGATTCGTGATATTATAACGACTGTCAGCCGTCGTTTTTCGGGAGTTGAGATAATTCTTTATCCGACGAAGGTGCAAGGCGAAGGAGCGTCTGCTGAAGTAGCTGAAAATATTCGTCGTGCTAATGAGCGAAATGATTTGGATGTCCTTATTATCGGTCGAGGTGGTGGCTCAATTGAAGATCTCTGGGCGTTTAATGAGGAAGTGGTTGTCCGTGCAATTTTTGAATCTCACATTCCGATTATTTCGAGTGTAGGGCATGAAACGGATACGACCTTGGCAGATTTTGTTGCGGATAGACGGGCTGCAACGCCGACTGCGGCTGCGGAATTAGCAACACCTGTAACAAAGTTGGATCTCCTAGCACACTTGCAGCAGCAACAAAATCGGTTAGCAGCCGCCATGTCTAATCGTCTTACTTACAATCGTGAGCGACTAGCTAAGCTGAGTCAGTCTGTCATTTTTCGACAACCAGAACGACTATATGATAGCTACCTGCAAAAATTAGATCAACTAAATTTACGGCTCAAGCAAAAAATTCGCGAATATTATAACGAGGAAGTGCAGCGAGTAAGGCTTTTACAACATCGTTTGGAGGCTCTAGCTCCCTTAAGGCAGGTTCAGATTTATCAAGAGCGTGTAGCTCAGTTGGAACGGCTTCTGCGCAGCAATATGGCAGTCGTTTATGATCATAAAGTGGCTGAAGTCAAGCGTCTGTCTGACGCTTTGCTCATGCTGGATACTAGCCGAATTGTGGCTCGGGGTTATGCTATTGTCAAAAAAGATGAACAGGTGTTAGAATCTATTGAGAAAGTCAATAAAAAAGATCAATTAACCATTTTGATGCGAGATGGTCAGATAGAAGTTGAGGTAAAAAATGTCGAAAGAAAAGAAATTTGAAGAAAATTTAGCAGATTTAGAAGTTATTGTACAGAAGTTAGAAAACGGCGATGTTCCTTTGGAAGAAGCGATTTCTGAGTTTCAAAAGGGGATGCAACTTTCAAAAGAATTGCAAAAAACATTGGATCAGGCAGAAAAAACGCTAGTAAAAGTTATGCAGGCTGATGGCACAGAAACGGAAATGGAATGAAACAAGACGAAAAATTAGCTAGAATTGGACAAACTATTGAAGGATTTTATGCTCAAAAAGTGGTATCCGCTGATTTGATAGAAGCAATCCTCTATTCTGTTAATGCAGGCGGTAAGCGAATTCGTCCTCTTTTGCTTTTGGAATTATTAGAAGGTCTAGGAATGGAACTGACAGAAGCACATTTCCAAGTGGCAGCAGCGCTTGAAATGATTCATACAGGTAGCTTGATTCATGATGATTTGCCGGCTATGGACGATGATGATTATCGTCGTGGTCGCTTGACCAGCCACAAGAAATTTGGCGAAGCAATGGCTATTTTAGCAGGAGATTCTCTCTTTTTAGATTCTTATGCTTTGATCGCAGAAGCGGCACTACCTAGTCAAATCAAGGTAAACTTAATCGCAGAATTGTCGTTGGCGGCTGGAACTTTTGGTATGGTCGGAGGTCAAGCCCTTGATATGCAGGGCGAAGGAAAGGACATCAGTTTAGCAGAGCTACAGAATATTCATGCCAATAAAACTGGCAAACTCCTGACCTATCCGTTTGTTGCAGCAGGTTTGATTGCGGAAGTGGCACAGCTACAGCAGGAAAAATTGAAAGCAATAGGTCAGCTGCTGGGACTAGCTTTTCAGGTGCGAGATGATATTTTAGATATCACAGCGAGCTTTGAGGACTTGGGCAAGACACCGCAGAAAGATGTGGCAGCAGAGAAAGCCACCTATCCAGCTATTTTGGGCTTGGATGGTGCTAAGTATTTCTTTGAAGAACAGCTAGAGGAAACAGAGCATTTATTGGCAGAAGTAGAAGCAGAGCTAGCTTTTTCAGGTGCGGCTATCAGAAAGATAATAGAAAGTTTAAAACTCAATGACGAAAGAAAGAGTAGATGTTCTAGCTTATAAGCAAGGGCTTTTTGAAACAAGAGAACAGGCCAAGCGCGGTGTGATGGCAGGCTTAGTCGTTGCTGTTGTGAATGGTGAGCGTTTCGATAAACCTGGCGAGAAAGTTGATGAGACTATTGAGTTGAAGCTCAAAGGCGAAAAGCTCAAATATGTTAGCCGTGGTGGCTTAAAATTAGAAAAGGCTTTGCAGGTTTTTGAGATTTCAGTTGAAAATCAGGTTACGTTGGACATTGGGGCATCAACGGGTGGGTTTACGGACGTCATGCTGCAAAATGGTGCAAGGAAAGTCTACGCAGTAGATGTCGGCACCAATCAACTGGCATGGAAACTCCGGCAAGACGAACGTGTTATCAGCATGGAGCAGTTTAATTTTCGTTATGCCAAAGTAGCTGATTTTGAGGAGACACCTCGCTTTGCCTCCATTGATGTCAGTTTTATCTCGCTTGGTCTCATTTTGCCAGCTCTGCATAAGATTTTGGCTGAAAATGGAAAAGTCGTTGCACTTATCAAACCTCAGTTTGAAGCAGGAAGAGAGCAGATTGGCAAAAATGGGATTGTGAAAGATAAAAAAGTGCATCAAGCAGTTTTAGAAAAAGTAACGGACTTTATGGTTGAAGCAGGATTTTCCGTCAAGGATTTAGATTTCTCCCCTATTCAAGGTGGGCATGGGAATGTGGAATTTTTAGCTTATTTGGAAAAAAATCCTCATCCTGAAAAACTAGTAAAAGCAATGATTACAACGGTCGTAGAGACAGCACATAAGGAATTTAAAGATGAATAAAAAGGAAAGATTAGAAAAAATTAGACATTTTGTGTCGGACTATAAAGTTGGAACACAAGAAGCAATTGTAGAATATCTGAAGAAATCAGGAATTACAGCTACTCAAGCGACTGTCTCGCGTGATATTAAAGAATTGGGCATTGTCAAAATCCCACTGAAAAATAACACTTATATTTATGAACTGCCGAAATCAGCTAGCACGAGTTTGAAGTTGGCGGACAATAATATTTTAAAGTTTGAGCTATTTGGAAATATGATCAATCTCAATCTTGTCCCTGGAAGCACAGCTTTTGTGAAGCGACAAATTGTAGAAGATTTCTCTAATGACATTTTTAGTATTTTAGCCGATGATGACACGATTCTCCTTATTTTCCGTAGTGAAGAAATGGCTCATCAGGTATTGGAACAAATCAGAAATTGGTAGATAGCCTATGTTACTTGAAATTTCCATTAAAAATTTTGCAATTATTGAAGAGATTTCCCTCAATTTTGAGCAAGGCATGACCGTTTTGACAGGTGAAACAGGGGCTGGAAAGTCTATTATTATTGATGCTATGAACATGATGCTAGGAAGCCGCGCGACAACAGATGTGATTCGTCACGGTGCATCAAAAGCAGAGATTGAAGGGCTTTTTGCAATTGAGCAGAGTAAGGCTTTGGTTGAAATTTTTGAGCAGCAAGGGCTTGATATGACAGAGGAGCTGATTATTCGGCGGGAAATTTTTCAAAATGGGCGTAGTGTCAGTCGTATTAATGGTCAAATGGTTAATTTGTCTGTCTTGCGAGCTGTTGGACAGCATTTGGTGGATATTCACGGTCAACACGATCAAGAAGAACTCATGCGACCGCAGCTGCATATTGCCATGTTGGACGAGTTTGGAGCTGACGCATTTTTCAAGCTCAAAGCTGATTATCAACAGACTTTTGACCAGTATCGTCAGTTGCGTAAGCAGGTCTTGACGATTCAAAAGAATCAAGAAGAAAATAAAGCGCGGATTGACATGCTGGAATATCAAATTGCAGAGATTGAAGCAGCTAATTTAAAAGCAGGTGAAGATTTAGCTTTAAATCAAGAACGTGATAAGTTGCTCAATCATAAGCAGATTGCGGACACTTTGACCAATGCTTATGCCATGCTGGATGATGAAGAATTTTCTAGTTTAGCAAATGTTCGATCTGCCATGAATGACATGGAAGCTATTGAAGACTACGACGCCACTTACAAAGAAATTGCGACCAACCTTTCTGAATCTTACTATGTGTTGGAAGATGTGACAAAGCGTTTGGAGGATATTCTAGAAGACTTGGATTTTGATGGTGGCCGTCTCTTAGAAGTAGAAAGTCGCCTAGATTTAATCTATAGTATTACTCGCAAATACGGCG
>OLOB01001440.1_pt1 | contig 15624 bp, 17 predicted proteins | sample 1671911 | NCBI WGS metagenome assembly OLOB01 (sample SAMEA3136625, study PRJEB25190) | human gut metagenome | biome: human gut; feature: human-associated habitat; material: faeces | place: Austria | collected 2013
GCAGGCTCAACACCATATCTTATACTATGTTCAAATCCTAAATTAATAACTTCAGCTGAATTTACTGTAGCATCTACATAGCTTTGAGCTTTACCTAAAGTATTGAAAGTTTGAGAATATCTTCTCACTCCGTCAACTGATACCCAACCTAAATATTTTGTAGTATGTGTTGGTTGACCTGAGTTTCCCCCATTAGAACCATCATTATTTGTGTTAGAACCATTCCCACCTGTGTTTGAATTAGAATTATTTTGTCCACTATTTCCTTGACCTTGATTACTTGAACCTGAATTAGTATTGTTTTGAAAAGTATTTGAACCACCTTGTGAATAGTTATTTTGACTTCCTCCACCGTAAAAATTAGAACCACTAGCAACATCATTATTTACTGTGCTTTGTGAATCAGTACCTGTATTAGCATTGTTACTATTATTAGTTGTATTTCCAGTTGAATCTGATTGTTCTTTATTGGTGTTGGTTACCTTCGTTTTTGAATCACTTGCACTCTTAGCTTGCTGTGCTTTTGTAGCGTCATCAGCTTGTTTCTTAAAAGTCGCAAGTTGTTTGTTCAACGTATCTTTCAAACCTTTTGAATAAGAGCTTGTAAGCTTATTTACAGCTTGTTGAGCTGTTTTATACTTATCTTGATTCATAGCGTCTTTTTGATAGTTACTAACGGCTGTCTTAGCTTCAGTTTCCAACTTCACACGATTTTTAATACCAACTACTTGATTGTCAAAAGCTTTTTTTACTTCAGCATTTTTAACTTTAAGAATTGAAGCTTCAGCTAGTTTAATATTCTTGTCAGTAGGAGTTTTTTCAGTAATATCTAGTAATTTCTTACTGTCTGCTTCATTAGATTTTTCAAGTTGTTTTGCTTTTTCGGCCCTAGCCTTACAAAGTTTAATTTTTTTATTTTTTAAAGCTTCAATTTTTCTTTCTTTTGCTTGATGATTTGCATGATTAACTATTCCAGTAGTAACACCACCGATTAAAACAATCGCAACTGCTCCACCAATAATTTGTTGTTTTTTAGTCCAATTTAAAGGGTTCAAATTCTTATTCATAAATGCATTCCTATCTTTACTCTAATTTAAGTTTATTATATCACAAACCAAATGGTTTGTTAAAAGTTAATTAACATTGTTTCTCGATTCGTCTCTTTTAGCAACAAATATATTACAACGTGTAATTTTTTCGATATTCTGCTAAACCAGTTTTAGCTTTCAATCCTTCAATAGTATCATCATATTCAATATTTTCTAAAACATCTAGTAAATATTCCTCACCATTTCTAAGGTGACTAATTCCTAGCATATACATAGGAGTAACTTTGAAGAAGTTAGCAAATATTACAATAGTTTCATTGTCAGGTGTTCTACTTCCATTTTCCCAACGATTATATGTTGATTCATTAATATCTAAACTCTCTCTCACTTGTTTTCGTGTTAAATTATTGCTGTGTCTTAAATGAATTAACCTTTCAGAAAAACTTTCCATAAAATCTCCATTCTTTTTTCATTAAGGGAACAACTGGATTTGAACCAGCACCATTACTTATAAAGTAATTACTCTAGCCTATTAAATTATATTCCCATAAAAAAATCTATCTTAGTTATAAATCAAATTTCCTACGGACAGTATCAACAAATCCCTAAGTGAATTAAATTTATTAAGATAGATTTTTACTAAAACCATTATTTTTCTTAAATAAAAAACTGCCATTTCTAATAGTTTAAGCGACTAGTTTTTTGTCATCTCGGACAATTATTTAAACTTTATTTGTTCATATTTTAATTAAAAGAGAGAATATAGTGTCTCTCATTGACAGCATACTCCCCCTTAAACGGTATATTCAGAATGTCTCACGACAATACGACCTTTCGGTTATCGGGGTGCATTCATCGGCTCTCTCCCCTAGCTTGTTAGATAAATGGAACAAGCACCTGCCACGTGACTTAACACACAGCTATTCAATTGTATAAAGTTTGATTTAAAACTTAGTGCTTGCATTGACTTATCTCCTTCAAAAATGTTAAAATTAATAATGTTCAGGTTATTAATTTAACATTTTAGTGGGAGTTGCCTCAGCGCGCTTCCGCTTCTTTTTTGTAGTTATATTAACTACATTCAATATTGTATATTATTTAACTACACATGTCAAGTATTTTTATAAAAAATTTTTATTTTTTTACTAATGAAGGGAGTAACTGTTTAAAATGCTCTATGAAAGACTTCAAGAACTTATTAAAAAATCCAATAAATCAATGAATCAAATTGAACGTGAACTAGGATACCCTAGAAACACAATTTCAAGCTATAAAAGACAGAATCCTTCCACAAAACGATTAGACGAGTTGGCAGAATATTTTAATGTCAGCGTTGATTATTTATTGGGTCGTGAAAATGTACCAAATTCTGATTATAGTGATGAAGAAAATGAACTTATCGCTGCTTTTCGTATGGAACGTGAAGATATGACACCTGATGAACAAGTAAAATTCAATGAAGCTATTAAAGACTTAATGAAATACGCTAAAGAACGATTGAATGACGATTCTATCTGGAAAAAATAATATTACTCTATGAAAAAAGTTGAATATAGAGTTGTTGATTCTAACGTTTATAATAAGTGTCTAAATCTAGCTAATGAACTACTTAATCAAATTTCGGCTCAAAGTCAAATACCAGTATCAAAAATCTTTCCTAAAGATATAATTTTATACTTTGAGTCCAATTACAATATTAATTTTTCGTTTTTTGAATCTAAAAAAAATGAAATTATCTATAAGGACCTTGTACAGAATCCTGATTTTATCATCCTAGACGATAGTTTAGTGCATAGAACTTCTGGTTTAACAATGCCTAAAAAAGATAGAACATTGATATTTATTAATCAATCAATGCCTTTAACTCGAATCAAATTCACTATATTACATGAGCTTACTCACTTATATTTTCATAAGTTAGAAGATAATAAAAAGGTATTTACTTCAAAATTTTCAGGAAAATATTCTGATGACGTTTTACCATTTGAAGATGAAGCCAATATTATCGCTTCACTCTTATTTTGTTCAACTCCAAAATTAGAAATGCTTTTAACTAGAAATTATTCTTTTGACAAAATTAAAAGTATAACTGGCATGAGCATTAAAGGACTGCATAGCAGACTTTTAAATTTTTTACATCACATCTTAGGGTTAAGTAATTCTAAAGCATTAGAGCTTGTTTTGAAACTCAGAGATAACGATTATAAAACTACTATTGAAATTAAACATCTTGTCAATAATAAAAATAATCAACTTAGAAAATGCAAGAATATATTAATAAAAATAAGTCGTGGACTTGTTATCGAGCAAAACGCTTGCGTTTCTTTTTTAAAGAATTTATCCATAAATGAATTAATCAATGAGCTAGAATATGCCCATTCAACTAAAAACTTTACCTTAGAGCAATTAGTCATGAATGAATATTATCAGAAACAACAATAATTCTTATTTGAACTTATAAAAAACTGCTAGACTTCAATAGTTTAGTAGTTTTTTTATTTGACATTAAAAAAAACTTTTATACTTTAGAACTTGACATAATAATCAAAACGATATATACTTAGTTACATAACCAACTAACCAATTAACGAAAGGAGACATATGAAATTTAATTTTGATAGTGATATTGCTTTGTATCAACAAGTAGCTGAAGAAATTTCTGAAGGCATATTTAATGGTTCCTACGCAGAAGGAACTCAAATTCCTTCTACTACTGAAATTTCAAAGAATTACAAAATCAATCCCGCAACGATATTAAAAGGCATGAATCAATTAGTAGAAGAAAAACTAATCGAAAAGAAAAGAGGATTAGGAATGTTTGTTACAATTGGCGCACAACAAAAAGTTTTAAATCAAAGAAAAGATAATTTTATAAATAAAGAACTACTTAAAGTCCTTGATGAAGCAAAAAAATTAAATATTAGTCAAGAACAACTAATAGAATTAGTAGAAAGAGGGTATGAAAAATGAGTTTAATTATTGAAAATCTTTATAAGACATATGGTAAAAAAAATGTCTTAAATAATATTTCTGTTAATTTTCAAGCAGAAAAAATTTATGGACTTTTGGGAAATAATGGTGCGGGTAAAAGTACCTTATTGAATATTATTAATAATAGAATTTTTGATACCAAAGGTAAAATAACTCTTGATGGTCGACTTGTTACTGAAAATGAAAAATCATTAAATAATATCCATCTAATGAGCGAGGATGACCTTTACCCATCAAAACTAAAAATAAAATCTTTATTTCATTTAATGGAGGGTTTTTATGGTAATTTTGATTGGAGACTCGCTAATGAAATGTTATCAGAGTTTGAGTTGGAACCTACTAAAAGAATGAATAAGCTCTCAACAGGTTATAGAAGCATAGCTAAACTCATCATTGCATTATGTGTGCCCTGTGAGTATATTTTCCTAGACGAGCCAGTTCTTGGTCTAGATGCTAATCATCGTGAATTGTTTTATAACTATTTAATAGAAACATACCAAGAAAATCCACGAACCTTTGTTATTTCAACACACTTAATTGAAGAAATATCAAATCTACTTGAGAAAGTAATCATTTTAGATAAAGGCAAAATTATCAAAGACGATAGTGTCGAAAATATATTAGAAAACACCCATATAGTCACGGGATCTATTGAAGAGGTGGAAACTTTCACAAAGCAACTACAAATCTTAGAAAAAACAACTCTGGGAGGTTCTCTTACCGCTTATGTCAAAGGAGAGTTACCTCAGAAAAAAATGGGTAACATAAAAATAGAATCTATGAGTTTACAAGATTACTTTATGAAAATTGCAAGTAAAAAGAAAGGAAATTAATATGAAATTTCAAGTAGCAACTCGATATATACTCATTCACCAATTAATCTCTTTAGGTATTTTCTTTATCTGGTGGATTTTATTTGGAATCCTCTTTCCAGTTTTTGGACTATACTTTTCTGGAAGTAGCGATCCAGTTTCATCTGATGTGCTCATACCGATAGTATTTTTCTCAATTATTATTTCTTTCCTAAGTATGAATTCAGATTTCAAATTTTTTATTCAATGTGGTCTTAAACGTTTTTCCATTTTTATGGTTAATTTATCTGTGATAGCTATTTCTTCACTTATGAGTTCTATCATTGCACTATTACTATCAAAAATCTCAGTCGATAAATTTAATCTAACAATTTTCTTAATCTCTAAAGATGCCTACCATTCAGATAACTTTTTACTCTCTCTTCTCTTGGTATTCATTCTACTATTTTTCTTTTCCTCATTAGGATTAGTACTAGGAACTTTTAATGATATTTTTTCTGGATTTAAAAAAATTATTATTTTACTTTTGGTAATGAGTATTCCTATAGTACTTTCAATTCTTATACAACTTGGAAATTCAGCAATGAAAAATAAGTGGTTCAACTTTCTAAAATCAATCATTGGTTACTCAAGGGAAAAAGGATTCTCTCCCCTTCCATTTATTACTACACTATTTATTGGTTCCATTGTTTTACTATTCCTATTCTACTTCATGAACCGTTCTCATGAAGTTTGGCGTAAAGGCGTATAATCGATCAATTAAAATACACAAGAAAACTACTAAACTAATCCTGTTTAGTAGTTTTTTTGATTTCATTTCAGAAAATATTGTGCCATCTCTTACTCATAAGAGAATATATTTTTATGACTTATTATCTGATTTATCTCTCAATTGAAATAAAGCATAATACAATAGACTAAACAAGAAAATAAGTCCAAGTATGGAAGTCATAACATATCCCGAGCCATAAAAAGCCCAAAATCTTGAAAGCCCCCCATAAGCACTATTAATCTCAAAAGGCTTCACAAAAATAAATGATAAGGGTATTCTTATGATAAATACACTAATATAAAGAGTTAAACTAGCAAAAGCAAAGTACTTCCCAAAGTAGTGATTCTTTAAAGTATAAAATACAGACAAAGAAATCATCAATATTAAAACAATGGTATCATAAGGAATCTGATTTATCAAAAGATAAAAGAAATCTTCTCTACTTTTACTAATGTAAAAAACCGTATCCAGTTTCTCTTGGTTTACTGTAGAAGGCAAAAACATAGTTCCAATCCAAATAAAGAATAAAACTAGTAGATACCACTTTTTTATTAATTTAGTTTTCATGAAACTTCTCCTCTTAGTCTAATAAGCTCGGTTAGTTGTTTGAAATTTCCATGTATCATTTCCACGTTTCAAAGTAGCATAATAAGTTGCTCCAACAAGAGCCCCAGAAGCAGGAACTTTTACTGGTTTATAGTTACGTGTAATTGTCCACGAAGAACTAATCCCCATATTTTTATCATTTACCTGTTGGGAATAGCCTGAAGTTCCTTTGATTTGACCGGAGGTAGATGTAGTGACTGAAGAGGCAGAGACATAAACTTTATCTACAGCAGTACCATAACCTCCAGACACAGTTGTAAGTCCCGCGTATCCGTTAGATATCGTCCATGAAATATTTAGCCTGAAGGAAATTGAATATGTTTTATCTGAAACATTTTGGTTTTGAGAATTAGCAAAAACTTTTGTCCCAAAAATATTTTACCAAGCAATACTGCCAAAATTTACTCCCAAGTCGTTGTTTTCATTAACCACTTCAGCTTGACTTAAATCAGTAGTAATTGTTGTAGTACCTTTGGTTGTAGTTCCATCATTTGAAACTATTTGACTATCTACTGTGATTGGTGTTGTAAAATTTGTTCCAGTTGTTAAATTTTGTAAATCAATTGCACTGTCTACTTGATATTTTACTTGTTTATCGTCATCTGTAATGACCTTCTCTGCACTCTTCGGAGCACTTAGTTTAACTTCACCATTTGGTAAAACCTTAATTTTCGGTGAAGTCACATCATCAGCTTTAGCAGTGATTCCTACAAATGTTAATACTGAAAGTGATAATATGGCAATACCCAATTTTTTCTTACGCATAACACTTCTCCTTTTTAAATACAGTAATGAACAACATCTAAATACATATTTTGCAACGATTATACAAATAATTGAAGCTATCATTCATGGCAATCTCATGATTATGAAAAATACTTACCGATTTTATTATTTCTATAACTTAATCATAACATAAAATGTCTTATACGTATAGAAAATTTGGAAAAATCAGAATATAATAAACATACAGAACATTCAATCTCGCTACTTTAAATTCTCATCCAGCTTGCAAGTATTTAAGAAAATGCTATATACGATAATCTGCTTATCTAATAAGCTTCTTCTTTTTTCTCATCCTAAGTAAAACCATCCCATTATTCTCAAAATACATCAAAACATCTAATGTCTTGAAAATAATAGGCCACTTATAATTAAATAGTAATCCTTTATTCTATAATATTTTACACACATCTTATTGTTGGTTAGTTTTCTGGTTAATTTTTGACATTGTAATCTTCAAAATCCCTTATAAAAAGGATTGCTAGTCTTTTTGTCAGTTTTTTGATAGAATGGCGTAAAAAATCTTATGGTGAAGGTCTATTAGCTTCAATACGCTCTTTTTCGCTGTTTTTATCCCACCTTCTATTTCACATAAAGGTCAGTAAATATCCATTAAATAATTATTTTGAGTTAGTTTTTTTGTTGACTTTCCATTCTAATAGCTCATTTTGCGTCTAATTATTTGGCATTATTACAATAAAAAAGAGCTTGATAAAATCAAACTCTATATTAGTTAGTGCTGTTCTTTTTTTACAGTTTGTTTTTTTAGTCGCTTATATTCTTTTTCGACATCAACTTTAATTTTACTTTGTTCTTGTTTAAAACTACTTTGTAATTGTTCAATTTCTTTATAGAAATTATCATTACTTGCTGGAACTGGGGCTGGTGTAATTACACTCATATTAACTCCTTCACTATTAAATATGTTCTCTATTTTTCATACTCTAAAAACTCTCCCACTTGACCATGTTGTATATTCATATTACTAACTTCCAATTGAAGTTTATAATATTTCTTTACATCATTATTTTGGAGTCCATTTTTTTGAGAATTATATAACTTTAAAAGATCGTCAGAATCTTTTACTATATATTTAGGAACTGAGGAGTAATTTCTCATTCCTTCCAAAGCCTGAATTGATACTGTAATACTATCATTTAAAAACTTCTCCATCGCTTTAATATTATATTTATAGAAAAGCCAACTAATACAATAAGTTAGGGACCAGAGGAATTAATAAATACAACTTCTTAAGTAACAAATAGTTCTCTTTCTACACTAAAATCAATCTTTTATCAGATAACTAATAGCATCCTTATTCTGTTTTTTTTAATCTTTTCTTCACAATCATTCGAAAACAACCACATCTTTGGTACGGTGCTAGTCTTTGAAATGCTTGTTTTGTCTAGTCTAGTTATCTTTTTTCTTTGTTTTTAATAAATTTGAAAAACAAAGGAACTTTACAAGAGGAGCTTCATTTTTAACTGAACAGTACCAAAACCAATAAAGTATCGTCGTAGTAATTATGATTTAAACTGCCATAATCCAAAACAAATGATTGTTCACGATGAAGTGTTTGCCATCTTTGGCTAATTGAAGAAGCATAAAATATTGGAGCTGAAATACTAGTTGATTGAAATTTATTGAGTGGTTTACCAGACATAGTATAACCACCACTTATTTTTTGAAGAGAACTAAAAAATTTCATCATTTCTGTCAATACTTGTTTTTCTTTACTACTTTTATTTTTGTTAATTGCTAAATTATATGGGACTCGAAATGCATTGTAGTAATAATCGTCATCATGTTTATTTAATTTTAGGTTTTTATCCTGAGATAAAGAATGTACTTTATTTCCGTTCGTCACTTGGATAAAGTCTGGAACTAAACCAACTTTGCTTTTATGACTAGCTTGATAAAGGCTATCAAGCATTTTAGTTTTAATTAGCCTCCATTGTGAATTATTTGAAAACTTATAAAATTTATCAAAAAAGGAGGGTAAAACATCAGAGGTTCTCATCAAATTTTGATACTTTGATGAAGCATTTGCCCAATTACCCACTGTCAAAATATTGTTATTGTGATTAACATTATATGTTAAAATATCATTCAAAATTTGTTTTGCAGTAGTTTTATAAAGAGGTTTATGCTGTGACCATTTTTCAGAGGCTAAAATTAATGCATAAGCAATATATAAATCACCATCGGTGGCATTATTATTTAAATCAGTTTGTTTTTGTGTCTTGCTTCCATTAATATAACGCCAAGACATAAGACTTGTTCCCTTTATTCGATGATGAGTGTAGTAAGTAAAAAAATCATGAAATTGACTTTCTGAAGCCTTATCTTGATTATTCAATACAGAAATTAACATGCCATATCCCTGAGCTTCAGACAAAGCAATGCGATTTTTACTATTAGCTGAAGTATTGACATAACTTCCTTGAGAAGTTTTAACAATATACTTATATTGCCATTGATTATAAATTTGTTGTTTATTGTGTTGTGAGCTTTCTTCTTTTATATACATCACGGAAAAAATAAAAAGTAATATAACAATAAAAAACCAAACAAACGATAAAATTCTTTTAGACATCTATACTTCCTTTAATCACCAAATCTTTTTGTTTTGTACCATTTTGTACCATCTCTATGTAAAATATGGTCCAAAAGCACAGACACCACAGATACAACAGAAACAACAATAAATAGTTGAGCATATGTTACATATGATATCAGTGCAACTGATAGATTCTTTACCGTTAGTTGTCCAAATTGGCTCGCGAGCGCTATATTGATTTGCAATAGATAAATACCAACCATCAAAAACCAATTTATCATCAATAAATTCGCAAGTTCAATGTTATTACTACCAATTGTAAATAAAATATGGGTACTTGGATTAAACATACTGATTCCCCAAGTCACTATGTTAGCCACAAAAATAATATCAGAAATGACGATTGCAGCATTAAACCAAAAAAATGTACTAATATAATAGAATACTTCCCACTTTATTCGCCAAACGCTCCTATCAAATAAATGTTTGAAATTATCCAAGATCACCTGATAATTCCCCTTTGCCCAACGTTTGCGTTGGTGGTAATAAGCTGACACTGTCTCCGGTTCTTGTTGGAAAGCTTCTGAATTGTGTGCCAAAGCAATTAGCTTCCCACTTTGCATTATTTTGAACGAGATGGCTGTATCCTCAGTCAATGCTCCATTATCCCAACCACCAATATGTTTAACAAAATCAGTTTTGATGATAAAATTTGTACCAGGGATTCGACCAATTTTGAATAGGTGCCATAAACCTACATGATGAATTCTTTGTGTATTAACAATTTCCAAGTTAATACACCTTGTTAAAAAATTCTGTTTATAATTTCTGGTCTTATTTCTACCAAAAACGGCCCCATACTTCTCAGGATTTTCCAAAGCTTTCTCTACTAAAAAGTGAAGTGCATTTTTTTCAGGCATTGCATCGGCATCATACACACAAATCCATTCACCTGTGGCAATACTTAGAGCATCATTCAGTACACCTGCCTTACCACCCGTTCCGGTTCTTTGAATAACTTGAGCACTAATATGTTTATACTTTTCTAATGACACAACACTTATTATTTGATTATATGTGTCATCTTGACAATTATCCGCATATAACAGTAATTCTAACTGTGTCTTAGGATAATTTAAATTCATTATGGATTCAATAGTTTGAGCAATCACAACCTCTTCGTTGTGAGCAGGGACCACGATAGTAATTTTAGGATAAGTTGCTAATCTAAAGACTTTTTGACGTTCTTTCTTAATAGTGGTTAACCAAAAATGGGTTGCGCTAAATAGGATCATCAGTCCCAAACCAGTAGCTATCCAAATGGATATAATTGCTAATATCATAATTGTTTGGATAAAATTCATTCATTCGCCCTCCACTTTAAAAGTGTCAATCACTTTGTAATAAATTATCCATAAGCAAACGAAGAGGATAACGAAACTTGTAAAAAATATGCCTGTCACTAACCATGAAATCAGTACGAAATTGCTTTCTGTCATTTTTTAATCCTTATAATAAGTATTCATCAATTAAATCCGTTTCTAGATTTCTATAAAGCTTTTTCAATACATCATCAAAATTTAAAGGGTGCTGTTGATCTAGCTTTATACTCGCAAATTGATAACGTAGTTCATGTTTTTTTCCGTTAAGCATAAAATATATGTCATTAAGTTGTTTGCGAGTCTCAACATTTAATGCATTAACCTCGTCTTCTTCCATTCTTAGACTCACAATAATAAATTCATTATTATCAAAAGTAAAAATACGCTCACTAGGAAGACGTTTATCTTTTAGTAACACCGAGATATCTGAAAGAACTTTAAACAGTTGATTTTGATCTGCATACTCTCGTTGTTCATAGTATGGAAGTGAGATTAAGGTTAACACCACAAGTTGCTCACTATCAGAAAATTGTGTGACAATTTTGTCATAATATTTTCTAAGTGATACTTGGGTAGGTGTTTTAGTAATCAAATTTTTCTTTTCCATTTTACGCATAATCAATTTTCGATTGTTAATCAATGTACTACGACTCAAAATTCGTATACGAATTAATGAGCTCATAGTAGCGAAAAAAGGAAATATAACAAGTAATAAAGTTTTGACTATACCGTTGACTTGCGAACCAATATTCAAAACAAATGCAATACCAATAAATGTAACAATCGTTACTAACCACACTAAAATAATACGATCAATAAAAAAACCAGTTATAATACTAATCAAAATTATAACTGTTATTGGAATCATTAGATATTTATCTAGAAAACCAACGAGAGTTGTTATTGCTAAAATAAAAACAATAAACAAAAGAATTGTAACTTCTAATGTCAATGATCTAATTTTATGTTTCATTTATAAATTACCTACTAAACTATTGGAAGTGATGATAAATAATATCTAAAATCCGTTCAGACGCTCTACCATCACCATAAGGATTTTTAGCACTTGCCATCCCTTGATAAATATTTTCATCATCGAGTAATAAACGCATGTTTTCTTCAACAATGTCAGACTGAGTACCAATTAATTTCAGAGTACCAGCCGCTACACCTTCTGGTCGTTCTGTATTTTCTCGTAAAACTAAAACCGGCCTCCCTAGAGACGGTGCTTCTTCTTGCACACCACCAGAGTCTGTCATAATGAAAAAACTACGAGCTGCAATATTTTGAAAATCAACCGTATTTAGCGGTGGTAGTAAATGCACTCTATCAATATCATCAAAGTATTGATGGGCAACCTCTTGTACCTTTGGACTCAGATGGACTGGGAAAATAACTTCAACATCACTATACTGATTAACTACATTTTTGACTGCACTAAAAACTGAATCCATACCACTTTCTTGGTTTTCTCGTCGATGCATTGTTAGCATAATAATGCGATGTCCTTCAGTTACCTTATCTAGTACACTGTGATTATATTCTTTATGAACGGTGTACTTTAGAGCATCGATTGAAGTATTACCAGTTACAAAAATGTTATTTCTATTATGATGTTCTAAAATCAAATTCTCTTGGCTTTGAATAGTTGGTGCAAAATACAAATCCGCGAGCGTATCAGTTAATCTTCGATTCATTTCCTCTGGAAAAGGTGAGTATTTATTCCAAGTTCGTAATCCTGCTTCAACATGACCAATAATAATTTTATGATAAAATGCACTAACACTTGCAGCGAAAGTTGTCGCTGTATCACCATGAACCAAAACAATGTCTGGTTTATCCTTTTCAAAAATTTTTCCTAATGATTTAATAACATCAATTGTTATGCTTGATAAGGTTTGTTCCTTCTTCATCAAATGTAAATCATAATCAGGGACAATTTTGAAATCACTAAGAGCTTGATCCAACATCTCTCTATGCTGTCCGGTCACAACAATAATTTCTTGAAAATGATTGTTATTTTCCATCGCCTTAATAATTGGGGCCATTTTAATTGCTTCTGGTCTAGTTCCAAAAATAAGCATTACTTTAATTTTCTTCTTCATAATATCCTCTTTGTATTATGTAAGTCTAAATAAATTTAAAACTTTTTAATTGGTTTTTATACATGTTTGAAAATGATCACTATTGATAAAGTCGCTCTTAGAAAGTACTCATTAAAAAATTCAATATTCATTTGATCTTTCGGATTTACCACTTGATTCAACTAAATCATTTAGAAGATGGTAAAAAATTAATCATTCATAAATATAATTGTCTTTTTTCAGAAAAACTTTAATTTTTCGTAAATAATAGCTTGAAAATCTATGCTAATTGATTAAAATTATATTTTTTTGATATGTAAAGTTTCTTATGGTTTAAATTTTGGAACCAATATTGTAATTTGCATTAATAGGTTTAGTTTTATATAATTAGGATAGTATTGAAAACTAAAAAAAAGCACCAAAATGGTTTTAGATTAAGCAATTTTTGCTTTGGTTTTTCAGAAAAATTAAAGTTTTCCTGAAAGAAATGAATAAAAAGAGAGATTATATTCATGAATGATTTATTTTATCGTAGGCTAAAGGACTTGATTGAAAAAAGTGGTAAATCTGCAAATCAAATAGAGAGAGAATTGGGATACCCAAGAAATTCGTTGAGTAATTATAAGTTGGGAGGAGAGCCCTCTGGAATAAGGTTAATTGTATTATCAGAATACTTCAATGTATCTCCAAAATATCTGATAGGTTTAATTGATGATCCTGCCAATAGTTCCACAATGATTTTAAGTAATGAGCACAATGATAGCCCTCCAATTAATATTTTTAAGAGTCTAACTCATAAGGAGAAAAAAGAAATGTGCTTAATCTGTCAAAAATGGCTTTTTTTTGAATATCAGGTAGATTTATAACATAAATAAATTTCATATTATGCTATAAATGGTGCTGAACCGTTTTATGCAAAACTAAATATAAAATCATCAAAAAATGCTTTTAGTTATGGTACGAATACTGTAAACCTACAAGATAATTTTTATTTAGGATATGAAGTATTTTATGGAATAAAATATAAAATTATATCTCCACAAATTACAGTACAACAGGACTAAATCGATCGGTTAAAATATATAAGAAAACTACTAAACTAGTCTTGTTTAGTAGTTTTCTTATTTTTCTTATTTTTTTGATTTCATTTCAGAAAAAAGCGTGCACTTTTTTAATCTTAAGAGAATATATTTTTATGACTTATTATCTGATTTATATCTCAATTGAAATATAGCATAATACAATAGACTAAATAAGAAAATAAGTCCAAGTATGGAAGTCATAACATATCCCGAACCATAAAAAGCCCAAAATCTTGAAAGCCCCCCATAAGTACTATTAATCTCAAAAGGTTTCACAAAAATAAATGATAAGGGTATTCTTATGATAAATTTATAATAAACAAAATGTTATTACCTGATTTAAGGATAATTAATTGGAACTGGCACATTTAGTAATACTAAGATTATCATAACTATCGGAATTATAAATAGAATGAGAAATATTATTCTACCAATAGGATGTTTAGGATTTATATAGACCCCACCCATACGAGGTCTTGTCAATTTTGAAGAACCTTTAAATATAAAAATAGACATTTTATAGGCAAAAAATAGTAGTACGATAATTAACGATAAAACTATTATATTAAAAACCTTTGTTACCATTGGATTAGGTTTTTTTCCAAATAACGTATGAATTGAAAATACACAAATAAGTAGTAGCAAAAATAAATATATTCCAACATGTACTCGTTCATATGTCAAAAAGTTTTTTGGGAACTTTTTGTTTTGAACAATGTTTTTAGTGAGCTTTTTCATATATACTCCAACTAAGTAAAATTCAAACTTCATAGACAATTGTGAAATAATTATCAATCTATTTTTATAATATACCTATATTTATAAAAAATCAAAAATTTTATTAGTCAAATATACTTTACACCAAAAATATTTATCTATAATTTTTAGCGTATAAGACACATTAAAACTATGAGAAATTTACTAAATAAAAAATCACTAGTTATTATTACCAGTAATTTTTTATTTAATAAATTTTTTATATACACTTTTTCTTTACTTGGTTAGTTTTTTGGTTAGTTTTATTTTATCAAACTTCAAAATCACTTATTTTAAGCATTCCAAGCATTTTCTTACTTTAATACCACAATAAAAAGCAATAAATTTATAACGCCATCTAATATACAATTATTTAGGTAAAGAACTATCTTTATATTTTGTGGCTTTCTACACTTGGTATGATAGTATATAATTTAAAAAATCAAAATATAAAATATCATTTATTTAAGAGGTAAAACCTTTTCAATAAAAAGGGAACAATCCTTATGAAAAATATTCTCACTCAAATTCTTACTTAATTCTTGACTCACATTTCGATAGATGAGTGATGGAGTATTTTGAACAACATAATAGTATTTTCCATCATTTTCGTAGATAGGGGCATCTATACTAGTAAAATGAGTTCCTTCAATAGTATTTCCAGCATCAGCTGCTACATCAATTATTAATGCCCCTTTTTTCAATGATTTTTGTTCTGAAAAGCTTAAAATTGGATCATCATCTTTC
>OLOB01001441.1_pt1 | contig 15619 bp, 17 predicted proteins | sample 1671911 | NCBI WGS metagenome assembly OLOB01 (sample SAMEA3136625, study PRJEB25190) | human gut metagenome | biome: human gut; feature: human-associated habitat; material: faeces | place: Austria | collected 2013
GGAAGAATTTATTTATGATATAATATTTATAGGAGGTATAAGTTATGAAGTATGACAACATTATTGATACAACATTAATTGCTATTGGTACGGTTTTAGGTATTTCACAAATAGAAAGTATACTAGGTATTATAATTATTTCAATACAAATTTTATGGATTTTATTTAAACTATGCTATAATGTTTATAAATCAATTAAAGATAAAAAGTATGAAAAAGTTAAACAAGAAGTTGACAAGGCTATTGATGAATTAGAAAATCTTAAAAAAGAAGGTGGTGACTAATGGGTAGGAAAAAAGAGTATGATTTTATAGGAGGTATGGGCTACACTTTTATTAATTCTAATGTTTATGATTTTAAAAATAAACAAGTATGCGTTAGAAATAATATGCAATATATGTTTTCTAAAACTTCTAGAATGTTTAAGTATGAAAATTTACCTAAAACTATTGATAAACGATTACTTGAATTGTGGTTACAATCAATTGGTTATCTTTGTTGTTTCAAGGCTAAAACTTTATCAAATGGAATGTTACAACCCTTAACTGAAGACTTGAAAGGTGAAGGCGATTTGTATATATGCTTTGGTGCGTGGGGCGGTGAACTTGACGGCAACTATCTACCAAAACAATTTATTATTGCAAATCCTGTATATGGAAGTTTTACACTTGAAGTTGGTAAGAATTGTGTTATTATCAAAAATGATAGTACTTTAATTGGCTTAACACCATTGTGTAGACGATATGCAACAGCTTTAACTGAAACTGAATTGTCTTTAAAAATATCAAGTGTGTTAACAAGATTAATGACAATTGTTGCAACAAGTGATAAGAGTACAAAAGAAAGTTACGAAGTGATGATAAAGAAACTTGAAGAAGGTGATTTGTTAAGTGTTTTTTCATCACAAGCACTTATGGACGAAGAAGTTATTAAAAGCCTTTTCAATGGGCAAAATAACAATCAATCAATTACACAATTAATTGAGTTACTTCAATACTATAAAGCAAGTTGGTTTAATGAATTGGGCTTAAATGCCAATTATAATATGAAGAGAGAAAGTCTTAATAGTAGTGAAAGTCAATTAAATGATGACGCTTTGTTACCTTTTGTAGATGATATGTTATTGAGTCGTCAAGAAAGTTTTGACAAAGTCAATGAAATGTTTGGCACAGATATTCAAGTTGATTTAGGCTTATCTTGGAAACTTAAAAAAGATGAAATGATACAAGAAGTTGAAAATAAGGAGGTTGATAAAGATGAGTTGCGAAGTACTGAACCGACCGACACTAATAGAAACAATGCCGAATAGTTTTAAGCAAGATTTTAAAGGTTTTATTTACTATTTAAAACAAACTTTAACTGAAAGGCAAGTTGATATACCCTTATTTTTACAAAGTGATGAAACTAATGAAATGCTTGACGTATCATTAATTTATCAAAAGTGTGGTTATAAAATCATCGCTAAAATTGTTGAAATATTTCTCAATGAAAACAACCAATTAGACGTAGAGAAAATTAAAAGTCTGTCATATATGATTTATATAAAAAATATTGCAAATTGGAATAATATTTTTGAAAGTTTAACAACTAAATATAATATTTTAGATAGTAAGAAAGAAACTAAAACACGCACACCTAATTTGCAACACAATGATACAAGAAATATCAAAAGTAAAGTTACTAATGTGAATAAAGTTAGTGGCTACAATAGCGAAGACTTTACAAACTTGAATGAATCAATCAATAGTGGTGAAATGAATGACAACGAAGAAACACGAACCACAAAAGAAACAGGAAATGAAACAATTGAATCTAGTGGTAGTGATATACCTTCTCAAGATTTAATCTTAAAAGAATTAGACTTAAGAACGATGAATAATTTTTATGATATTATTCTTAAGTCATTTGATGATTATCTAACTTTAAAAATTTGGCTATAAGGAGGTTTTAAGAATGTTAAAAAAAGGTGGTTATTTAATTATAGATCTAAAAAATTATGATTTATTAACAACAGTTGAGGGCACTAGCTCTTTACCAATAAAATACTGTAAAGAATTAATTAAATTGTTAGACCAAAATTTTAACAAACAAGTTTTAATCAGTGGTATAACAATTAATAAAATTGAAAAAAATGATTGTATAACAAATATTCATTATTATGACGGTTATTATAATTTTACTTTATATGGTTTAAGTTTTAAACTTAATGAAAGAGGTTTAAAACCTTCAAATACTGCTATTAGCGATTATAAAGAATATGAAACACCATTAACAAGTAGTACTAATAATGTTAAAATTAGTGTTAGTGACTTTCCGCATAATAGAAATATTTATGTATTAAGGCGTCTACATAAAACTACTGATACAAACTCCGACACTTATGCGGGTGCATATATACCAATTATTACTAATAAAAGTTATGTAATTCAACAATCAGGAAATTTAGTTTTGGCAGTTGAAGTGCAAGAAGATTATTTTATACTCGCTGTAAATGGGGAGTTATCAAATCTTGAAGTATACATTAAACTATATTATATAGAGTAAAGGAGGAATTTAAAATATGAAAATTACACAAGTTTATGAATTAGTCAATAATATGACAAAAGAGGTATTAGGTGAAACCGAAGTACTTCAAGAAGACCTTTCCAATGTAGTAGATATTGGAGGTAAATTACAAGAGAAATTAGGTGTAGACAACTACTGTAATGAATTAGCAAATAGAATTGGACGTACAATCTTTGTTAATCGTCCATACAGTGGCGAACTACAAACTATCTTAAAAGATTATTGGGAATATGGCTCAATCCTTGCAAAAGTACGTGGTGAAATCCCTGAAGCAATTGAAAATGAAAGTTGGGAATTAGTCGACGGTGCAAGTTATGACCCTCACGTTTACAAGAAACCAAAAGTTTATGAAAAGTTTTACAATCAAGCAAGTACTTTCCAAATTCAAGTATCAATTACTACACTTCAAGTACAAGAAAGTTTAAAAAGTCCTGAAGATTATGTTAAGTTTATTTCAATGATTGAAGGTAACGTTCAATTATCAATGGAAATTAAAATTGAAGAATTAGCAAAACGTTGTGTTAATAACTTTATTGGTGAAACTTTATTTGACGCTTACAAGAGTGGCACAACTTTTACAGGTGTAGGTAACACACGTGCAATCAATTTATTTGCAAGATATAAGGCTTTACACCCTGATACAACATTAACAGTTGCGACGGCTTTACAAGATAAAGAATTTATTAGATATTGTGTTGAAGTTATGACTTTAACAATGAACCGTATGAAAGCCGTTTCTAAATTATACAATATCGAAGGAACAACAAAACATACACCAAAAGACTATTTACATGTCGTTTTACTTAATGATTTTGAAAGTGCAACACAAGTATACTTACAAAGTGATACTTACCACAATGAACTTGTTTCTTTACCAAAACATGAAACTATTTCATATTGGCAAGGTAGTGGCACCGATTTTGCTTTTGACAGTGTTTCAAAAATTAATGTTATAACTGCAAAATCTAACAATGTTACCGCAAGTGGTATTTTAGGTGTTATGTTTGATGATGAGGCTTTAGGTATTTTACAACCACGTAGAGAAGTAACAACTATGAATACACCTAACGCACAATTTATGAACTATTGGCACAAATTTACTTCAAGATATTTCAATGATTTAGCGGAAAATTTTGTAGTATTCTTTATTGCTTAATTTTGAGTGGTGGAATACACCACTCTTTATTTTTATACAAAGGAGGAATTTTAAATGTTTATAAATGGAAGATATCGACTTAAAGATACTTTTAAACTTTTAGTCGACGAACAAGTAACTAATATTGAAGTAAGTGTTAATTTTGAAGATTGTGCACACGTTCAATATATCGGTATGCAACTATTAAAGCAAGAATTGCAATATAAAAGAAAAAGCGACGGAATTTATATAACGGCTTATTTGCAAGACGGTGGTTGGCAAAAACTAGATTATCAAGACTTAAACTTTGATTGGTACAATCAAGAAATTAGCGATACATTTTTTAATTATTTTTATTCAAGCGTTGAATTTGTTGGTATTGATTATGTCTTGAATGGTGGTACACTAGATGAAACATTGTCTAATCCATTTTTTAAACCACTAGGACAAATGATATCGTATGGTGATTTTCTAACAAGTACAAAAGTGGGTTATGATTTTGAATATTGGCAATTACCTTCCTTTGAGGATGTAAGTATTTTATATGGTAGTAATATTTTTGAACCTATACAGGTAACGGCTATTTTTAAGAAACAACAAGTTAAAATTACTTATATCACAAAAGGTGGAATTGTTAAAGAAATTTACCCTAATGACTTTGTGTTTGTTAATTATGGAAGTAAAGTAACTAGCGATTATGATTATAATTGTATTAAAGAAGGCTATAAATTTTTATATTGGAGTCTTGAAGAAGGTGGCGACCCTTATATATTTGGCGAACAAATTATTGAAGATGATATACTATTATATGCAAATTATAATATTCAAAGTTATACCATTAATTTTGATATGCAAGGAGGAACACCGCAAGAACCTTCACAAACAAGACAATATAATCAATTGGTTAGTAAACCCGTATACACCCCTACCAAAGAAGGTTATACATTTATTGGTTGGAGTAAATCAAACATTATGTATATTGCTTATGATTTCAACACACCTGTAACACACGATTTAATTTTATATTCATATTGGAGGGCACCCTCGACTAAAGCAACTTTTTATCAAAATAATGCGGAAGATAGTAAAGTTAATAAAGAAAATGAGTTAGTTAAAATTTATGAATGTAATATAATTTTTAAAGATAGCACTTCAATTTTGAACCCTATTATTAAAATTGTTTATAATGAACTTCCAATTTTTAATTATTGTTATATAAACACTTTAAATAGATATTATTATATTACTAATATTGTATTAACACCTAATAATCTTTATGTTCTTTATTTATCATGTGATGAGTTAATGAGTTTTAAAAACGAAATTGGAAATTTAGAAGGTTTAATTGCAAGAAATGAATTTGAATTTGACCCTAATTTGACTGATAATGAATTAGTAATTGATAATACTTCACAACTTGCTTTGGTTGAAAATTTAACGCCACAAAACAATCCTTTTAAGCAAACAGTAAGTACACCTTTTATAATTTCTACAATGTCTACTAGTGGTGTACAAGGTGCAGATAATTTAAAATCGTGGGAGCAAACTTCATTTAATAAAAAATTTGCGGGTAATATTAATACTATAACTAGACTTTGCAATAAGTGTACTCAATTAGATACGGCTGTAATAGGTGCATTTTTTCAAAATCCTAATGACTATATATCATCAATTATGCTATACCCTTTTGAAGTTAATAAATTTTTTAGAAGCCGTGATTATTTTGAAAAAATAGTAATTGGAAAAACTGATTTTGAACTTGAAAATTATTATTTGTCAAATCCTCATAATAGTATTAATATTGCTAATTTTAAAATTGAACCTTATTTTAACAATTATTTAGATTATCAATCATCATATAAGATATATATCCCTTTCTTTGGTTATTTTCAAATATCACCTCAAGTGTTTATGAATTATTACATTAAAATTGATTTGTCTATTGATTTTGACAACGGACAAGGATTATTACTAATTAAGCGTGGTAATTCAATTACTGATAATTCAAACGATATACTTATTAGTACTCAAAAAAGTACTTGCGGTATTAAAATACCTATTGGAAGCGACGGCGTCAATAAAACAGTGCAAGATTTATTAATGAATTCTATGAGGGCTGTTTTAAGTGAAACGGCGTCTATTGCTTCAACCGCTATTACAGGTAACCCTATATTTGCGGTGTTAGGTTCAACAAGAACCGCCTCAAGTTTATTGTTAAATAGTACAAGTGCAATGCTTGCTTCTAATGCGGTTAAAGGTGAAACAAGTGGCAATGTAAATGATTTGGCTATGCCTTTTGAAATTTACATGTTAGTAACTCGTCCTGTCGTTTCTAATTCTCAAGAAAACTATAAAAAATTATTAGGATTACCACTTAATAAAACTAGATTACTTAAGAACATGAAAGGCTATACACAAGTTAAAGAAGTCCACATTGAGAATTTATCAACGGCAACACAAGAAGAAAAAAATAAAATATATGAAATGTTAATTAATGGGGTTATACTGTGATGAAACCTAAATATTATCGTTTAACTAGAATTAGAGAAAAAAGCAAAGAAGTTGGAGGTTGTAAATATTTTGTTATTTTTGGTGAACGTTCAAACGGCAAATCATTTAGTGTATTAGAGTTAATACTTCAAAGATATGTTGAAAGCGGTTATAAAGATGAAGGAGCAATCTTGCGTCGTATGCTTGAAGATTTTAGAGGTAAACGTGGAGCAAGAACCTTTGAAAATTTAGTTAATGAAGGTAGAGTAAAAGATATCACTAAAGGTAAATTTTCAAAAATTGTTTACAAATCTTCAATGTGGTTTTTAGCAAATTTTGATGAAACTTTAAATAGTGACGTGCTAGACAAAAAACCTTTTTGTTATGCGTTTTCTTTAGCGTCAATGGAACACGATAAATCGGCAAGTTTTCCAAATGTTACAACAATTTTATTTGATGAGTTTATATCAAGAAATGGTTATTTAGAAGACGAATTTGTATTATTTACGAATACTTTATCAACTATTATTAGATTACGTGAAAATGTTGAAATATACATGTGTGGTAACTCAATAAACCCTTATAACCCTTATTTCGGTGAAATGGGTTTAACTAGAGCCAAAAGGATGAAACCGGGCGATATTGATATTTACAGTTATGGTAATAGTAAATTAAAAGTTGCGGTTGAATTTGCCGACGGTATCGGAAAAAATAAGAAAAGTAATGTTTATTTTGCTTTTGATAATCCTAAATTAAATATGATTACAGGTGAAGGCAATACATGGGAAATTGGAATATACCCTCATTTACCTTACAAATATAAATTTGAAGATATATTATTTATTTACTATATTAAGTTTGAAGGAGAAACGTTGCAATGTGAAATTATTAGAGATGATGAACATAAATGTGTATATACATATATACATAAAAAAACAACACCAATAAGAAAAGAACAGGAAACAGTTATTTATTCTCTTGAGTTTAACCCTTCACCAAAATATAGACGTCGAATAAATATGCCTGTCACAAAACTTGAAGAAAAAATTGTATGGTTTTTTAAACTAGATAAAGTCTTTTATCAAGACAACATGATTGGTGAAATAGTACGCAACTATTTAATGGCTTGCGGATTTCCGGTAAAATGAAAATAAAGTGTAAGTTAAACATACTTACACTTTAAATTTTTATATACTTAATACCTTTTAAATAGTCTAAAAATTGTTGACTTATTGAAAGTGAGTATGTAGTACTTTCTAAATGTATGCCTGCAAACTCATGATAATAACCTAATTTACCCGTATAATCTTTTACACAACCTTCATATTCAAAATCTAAATATGTATGTGTTTGCTTACCTGTTGCGTCTTTAGGAAATTCTAACTCGTTTTCAAAAGCATTAAAAACTTTATCAACTTGTTTAATATCATCATTTGCAAAATGTTTTAGCAACCACGGTGTTGCGGTTTTTTTATTTACGCCACTTATGGTTAAAGTTAGTTTATCATTTTTTAAATACATATAACGTTTTGCACCTAAAGTCTTAAATTTATCATATATGCCTTCATCATCCCATACACCTAATATTTTTTCAACACCTTTAATTGTTTTTGGTTTGTAAGCCTCGTAAGGTATTTTATGATAGTCTAGGGCTTTTTGAAGTTTATAGATTAGTCTATTGTTATACAATTCAAAAAATTGTTTATGCTTATCATAATTAATAAATTTAAGAGAGTCGGTATCACTATAAATATAATCTTCTTTTAATTCAAAAATACCACTCCAAAGATTTGCACGTGCATATGCGGTAACAAAAACGCCCCATGGATAGAAAAGAAACCTATTTCTTGATTTATTATATTTTGCTATAATTTTATCAATATTTTCAGGCGTGTTTTTTTCTTTATGCCACCCTTCCATATCATAAATTATTTCATCACGAACTATATCAGTAACACAACAACCATATGCCGAATTAATCATCCCTTTAGATGATAAGTATTCAACTTCTTTTCCCTCGACGTCCTTTAGGGTTGTTTTATCGCTATAAAGTTTTAAAATTGATTTTACAAAATCAGTTGGTAAATACCCTTTTTGATAGTAATAAAATCTTCCTATTCTAAATGATGAAAAAGAATATGTTCGTTTTATAATCTCCCAATCAATGTTAGTTATTGATATTATTAAACGTTTTGCGGAAACAATGCGTCCATTATTTTCAAGTTGATTTTCAAGACTTCTACATTTTGACGACGAGATATAATTTTCATAGTAAATTAGGCTTTCAACGTCATTTAATTCAACGTCGAACACACAACAATAATTGCGTACTTTTTCTTCAAATTCTTGTCTAGTTATATGATTTATTTGTATACCTTTACTCATCGGAAATTTCTCGGCAATCATTACAGTAGGGTATGCGGAAGTTTCGTCAAAACTTCTAACATTATTATACACCTTACCACAATTCATTGCATTCGCATGCGTAAAACCACCCATAAAAGAAGTTTTTAGTAAGTCATATTCATCAGTGGTTAGAGTTAATTTTTGCATTAAAGCATAATATTTGCGTGTTTTATCTTTGCTAGCCTTTTTATCGCCTACTACCTTATAACAAGCCTTGCGACAATAATTACGTACATATCCTGTTTTGGTAAGGGGTATTTTTGTAATATCGCCGTCATTTGTAATTGTTTCATCAATATAATACAAAATAATTAAAACGTCATGAATACAATAATCTAACTCTTCTTGCGTAAGTGGTGTTGTTGAATGACGTATTTTTGAATAATCTAAATCACCTACTAATTTTTCAATTTTATGTTTTGTTAGATTTTTGGCAACAACACTTAAAGAATAACCGCTTAATTGATAACTACAACGATATTCAACGCCGTCAGTTGTAATAGCCTTTAATACTTTTCTTTCTTCAATCGCAAACACTTTATCAAAGGTGTGATAACCTCTTATAAATTGAAAATCAAAAGCAAGGTTGTGAACGTAAATTAATAAATTAATAGCGTTTGTATCAAAAATATTAGTTATCATCTTATATAATTCTTGATATTCTTCAAGTTTTCTTCCAATTATAATTAAAGTATCACCATTTGAATATATACCAAAAGTCCACTCATATACAATACCTCTTTTTACATAGTCTTTAATTTCATTTTTATTTATTTTATCTAAAGATAAAGAAGTTTTACCCGTTTTTAAATTTTGATAAAAAGAGGAAGTTTCAGTGTCAAAACCGCAAGCAAAATTATAGTAGTATTTTTTACCTTTCTTACTTATTTTTGCTTTAGATTTTATACGTTGTAAAACCTCCTCAATTTTTGATTTATCAGTTGAAAAAAACTGAATTTCCACTTAAACGCTTTAAATCTTGACGTTCAACTTCTTGTTCTTCTTGATATTTTTTATCATATATATTATTTAATCTATTCATATACCATTCCGCATTATGCCTTTTATCATTTCTTGAAAACATTATTGCAATATCTTTTTGTACTTGATTACTATCAAAAGCATTTCTCAATTCTTGAAGTCTATTATGAATTTCCCAAAATTTGTCTTTCATTGATTGGCTAGAGTCATTATAAGACCATGTTATTTCATGATTTATATCTAACTCGGCTAGACGCTTATCAACACCTGTTAATATTTCTTTCATCCCAATCCATGTTGAACTTTTAAGATTCATAATATTATAAGCGGTTGTGATTTGTTTTAACATTTGATTACGTGTCATTTTTTCTAACTCTTTTGAAGTCGTATATTTAACACCGCTTTTTAATGATTGTTGGTATAAATTAAATGCCCTTGATTGCGAACTATACCCTTTAGTTTGTAATGTTTTCATTCTTCTATTCATATTTCGTGATAAGACTTTTGAAGTTTGTATTAAGTCTTCTTTTGTCATTTTTGACAAATCAGTGTAGTCAAGGCTAAGTATCTTTTTTAATGTAAGATTTTTTGCCATAAAGAATTACCTCTTAAAAAGGTAATTTATCATTTTGTTTTGCAAAATCTTCTAAAGTGTTTGACTTCCATTCTTCTTGTTGCATATCACTCCAATTATTAATAACTAGTGTTAAAATTTCAATTTTCTTTTCTTTATCATATTTTTTAGAAATGAAATAATCATTTGGTTTTAAATCGATTGTAATAGGAAATGATAAATCTTTCTTTAACATTTCTTTATTAAATAATTCTTTATCTTCTTTGTAAAAGCCAATATTAAAATAATGAGCGGTGTTTGTTTTTGTGTCTTCTTTTCTTAAAATGCCTTTTAGAACGGGAAATTTATTTCCGTCTTTCTTTGAAATATACTTTTTTTCATAAATAAAAATTCTCATGTGTTTTTTCTCTTTCTCTCACTATGGTAGGTAGCACCAATTTTAATTTTAAGGTTTTTATTTTTAATTGCTAAGCCTTGTAAACAATGTCAAAATCTCTACAACGATAATAGCCGTATACTTTCATTAAGTAGTCTAATTCTTTTACTCGAATATTTGTTAAACTATCTAATTCAATTTTATGTAGTATTGGCTTAATGTAATTTCTTTCATCTTCCGTGATATTTTCACTAGGTGTTAAGCATTTTACTTTACCACGACGGATTGCTTTTATCATTTCTTGTCGTGAGTGAAAATGTAATTCTACTTCGTAAATATCGTTTTTATATACATATAGCATTGTTTTTACCTCCTTTCTTAATATTCACCGATTTTTATTTTATAATTAACATACAAAATTAATCGTTTTAATTTATAGGTTTCATAATCAGTTTCTTTTTTAAAATTTTCATAACCTTTAATGAACCTTTTAATTAATTCATTAACATTTTTTTGTTGCTTTAATATTATTAATACTACTTTACCATACTTATCAACCACTAGAAAATCATTGTATAAACCCCTAAATTTTGAATGTACTTTCCCTTGCATGTATGTATAATAATCAATCATAAATCTATTATATTTATCAGTTAATATTAAGTATAAATCTTTACTTATTTTTCTACATGGCACAAGTTTATCAATTAATAAACCATTTTCAATAATAAATAAATTATTTTTCCTTTTCTTTTTCATTTATTCAACCACGTCAAAATAATATTTTTTTAAATTCTCTTCGCCAATAGTGTCAATTGCTTTTTGGCAATCTTCTCTAGTTTTAAAATATATGTTAAATGGTAATTCTTTAACAATTGAATGTTTATTAATCATTATATTATTATAACAAGTACTATAATATATTACATATTTGTCTGAATTACTATCATTAAAGTCAATATTTGATAATTCTTTTAACGTATTAATAATTTGCAATTTTTTTATCATTTTTTCGGCCTCTTCTTCAGTTTTAAAAACATTACCAATACGTATACGCAAATCATCATCATCATAATTACTACAATAATAGTCCCAATCAACCGCAACACTTGAATTAATATAATAATATTTCTCATCATCTTCAGGTTTCCATATTGGTTTCTTACTATCATAACTGATATACTCCCAATCACTAGCAAGCAAATCGCCTATATAACCTTTAAATACTTCTTCAGGTTCTTTTTTGATGCCATTATTAAAAGCAACTAAACAACCATTAACTACTCCAAAAGCTATACCGCTTTTTTTATCTCTTGTGATTAAACCTCCTTTCTTTAAATATTCTTCATCAATATCAAAAAATTTCATATTTTTTCCTTTCTCGCTCTCTATTTTAAGGGCTTGCGACCTTCATTATGATAATGGCTAGATTAAGAAAGGCGTTAAGCCTTTTGAATACTCATTATAGTATCATAATGTAAAACACCAATATAATAATCAATCATATCATGATACGTATCATAATTTAAAGACAACATTACTACATTATTTGCATATGTATATATTTCATCTTCATCATCATTAAAAGCATGCATAAATACAACTGTATCTTTAGTTTCATAATTTTGTAATACTAAACATTCTTTACTATTCATTGTTTTCACCTCCTTTATTTATCAACTACCCAATAACCATACACACACCTATTACCGTCACGCGTACAATCGTATATATCATATAATACACCATTTTTAACACACGATAAATGATGTGATAATTTAACTATTAATACACCTTTTGGCAACTCTTCTTTGCATAAATGTACTTTACAACCTTGACCTATTTTCATTGTTGGAACCCATTTTAAACCTAATATCTCTTCAATATATTTATGTGTATTTTTATTTGATACACCATTTCTAGGCGATGCACCTTGCATACTTTGTATTGCTTTGTATACTATTTGATAATCACTATTAGTTGCATTACAAATAGCCCTTACAACACAATCACCTACAATACCCTTATAATACTTACTTCTTCCACCGTCGCTATAAATAAATTTCATATAATAACCTCCTTTATTTTGTATATAAATATTATACCATAATTATATTCATTTACCAATAAATTTAGAAAGACTTGAGAAAAAGAGTGACTTTTTTGTCACATAAATAAAAAGAAGGAACTATACAAATACATATTCCTTCTTAATAACAACTTCTTCTTTATTTTTATATTTACTAACTTCACAAGCTTTCTTCAAACTAAGACTTTTTTTAATATCTAGTATTCTTTGATTTTTAGAACCTCTAAAAATAACATCGAAACTTTTTTCTTCCAATATAAATTTTCCATCAACTAAGACATCAATAGTATTTAGAAGTTCTAATAGTTTTTTATTACTTCTAGTCATAATAAGTAATTGTTCAAAAGTAAATCCAGTATAACACCATATATTTAAACCTTTATTTTTTAATATTTTTGCCATATATGAAAAACTATGAGCTTGCTCTATAGGATCGCCACCACTAAAAGTTACACCAGTTATCATTGGATTTTCTAATACATCTTTTATCAGTTTATCAATTTCCAAAACTATGCCCTTATCAAAGCTATGTGTCTCTGGATTAAAACAGCCCTTACAATTATGTTTACATCCTTGTGCAAAAAACACTCTTCTTATTCCAGGTCCATTTACAAGACTTTCATACGCTATTCCTGCAAGTCTCACAGTTTTCTTCATATTAAATAACCTCCAAAAGAATTTTTACACTTTATAGTAGTTAATTAAACATCCTTTTAATATAATTTTTCTTTCATCATCAGTAAGTTCTCCTAAATTAAATTGAATTTCTTTCATTGATTTATTAACTATATATGCATTTATAAAATTATTCTTAGTTTTAATTGCCTTTACTATATTAGGTATAAATATATAATCTCCATTTTCAAAACATGGCTCATCTTTATAAATTAAAGGTAACATACCCCAGTTTATTAAATTAGATTGATATCTTTTTGTTGCATATTCTTTAGCAATATTAGCCCATCCACCTAATACCTTTTGACATGAGGCTGCTTGTTCTCTCGCTGATCCATCACCTACTTTAACTGCATAAATTGTACTACCTATTCCTGTATTTTCATTATTTATATTTGTACATTTCTCATTAATTAAAGTTAATATTGCTTCTAATTCATTCATAGCATCAATTGGTGATTTATTTGATATTCTTGCTTTTTCTGCTTTTTGAATTTCCTTAGCTTTTTTAACATACTGTGGATCCTTACGAGACAATGTAAATTCTGCTAATGCTAATGGATTAGAACGATAAGAAGAAGTTTCTCCTGATGGTATAAGCTCATCTGTTGTAGTAACTGGATCATGAATTACTGAAACAACCTTTAATAATAAATTATCCGTTAAAGCTGACATCTTAGGCCAATCAACAATATTAGGTCCAAATTTAAGTTTTACTGATGAATCTGCCTTTCCAACACCATCATAAACACGATTTTTATATATAGATTTATCAAAATAATATTTTGGTTTTGTAAAATTAACATCAACTTCTGTTGCAGGAATTAAATATCCCTTATTAGCTGCAGTTGCTGCAATAGAACGCGCATCCATCAATGCAACCGAAGCAATTTGTCCATTAGTTATCTTAGAACCTTCTCTATTTGGGAAATTTCTTGTTGAATGTCTTATACTTAATCCATTATTAGCTGGAACATCTCCTGCTCCAAAACATGGTCCACAAAATGCAGTACGTACTGTAGCCCCAGTTTCCATTATATCTGCAATTCGTCCATTTTTAACAAGTTCCATAAATATTGGCTGAGATGCAGGATAAACACTTAAAGAAAATTCATCACTTCCTATTGAAGAACCCCTTAAAATATCAGCTGCATCACAAATATTTTCAAATCCTCCACCTGCACATCCAGCAAGTATTCCTTGCTCAACATAAAGCCTTCCATTATGAATTTTATCTCTTAATGTAAATTTAACCTTATTATCTAAACTTATTTCTGCCTTTCTTTCAACATCAGCTAATATTTCACTAAGATTTGAATTTAACTCTTCTATGCTGTAAACATTACTTGGATGAAATGGCATTGCTATCATTGGCTTAATTTTAGATAAATCAACATAAATCATTCCATCATAGTATGCTACACTTCCTGGGTTTAATTCTTTATATTCATTAGGTCTTCCATGAATATTATAAAATTCTTTAATTTTATTATCTGTTTTCCATATAGATGATAAACATGTTGTTTCTGTTGTCATAACATCAATGCCAATTCTAAAATCAGAACTTAAATTATCAATTCCATCACCAACAAATTCCATAACTTTATTATTAACATACCCATTTGCAAAAACAGAACCAATTATAGCTAAAGCAATATCTTGAGGTCCAACACCTCTTTGAGGAGAACCTGTTAAATATACTCCTATTATATCTGGCATATTAATATCATAGGTTTTACCCAATAATTGCTTAACTATTTCAGGTCCACCTTCTCCAATTGCCATAGTTCCTAAAGCACCATAACGAGTATGACTATCAGATCCTAATATCATTTTTCCACATCCAGCCATCATTTCTCTTACAAATTGATGTATTACCGCTTGATGTGGTGGCACATATATTCCACCATATTTCTTTGCACATGAAAGTCCAAACATATGATCATCTTCATTTATAGTTCCACCAACTGCACATAAACTATTATGACAATTAGTTAATGCATATGGTACAGGAAATTCCTTTAATCCTGAAGCCCTTGCTGTTTGAATTATTCCAACAAAAGTAATATCATGAGATGCTAATTTATCAAATTTTATTTGTAGCTTGTCTTTATTTTTTGATACATTATGCTCATTTAAAATATTATAAGCAATTGTATTTTTTCTTGCTTCTTCTTTATTAATGCACTTATTTCCTAATTTATTTTTTAAAATTAAATTAATATCATTACAATCTTCTATAATTTCTTTATTATTAATAAGATAAACACCCTTTGAAAATAATTTTATCATCTCTAATTCTCCTTATTATTTTCTTCCTTTAATCGA
>OLOB01001443.1_pt1 | contig 15603 bp, 10 predicted proteins | sample 1671911 | NCBI WGS metagenome assembly OLOB01 (sample SAMEA3136625, study PRJEB25190) | human gut metagenome | biome: human gut; feature: human-associated habitat; material: faeces | place: Austria | collected 2013
ATGATTACAATATCGAACGGGATCAATTTGAGCTTGCCCTACTGAAGGAAGCAGTTCGCCAAAACAAACCGGTTCTAGGAATCTGCCGTGGGGTTCAGTTGATCAATGTAGCTTTTGGAGGGACACTTAACCAAGAGATTGAAGGGCATTGGCAAGGTCTTCCATTTGGGACTTCCCATTCTATCGAGACTAAAAAAGGTAGTGTGGTAGAGCAACTCTTTGGTCAGGCTAGTCGAATCAATTCCGTTCACCGTCAAAGTATCAAGGATCTTGCACCAAATTTCCGTGCAACCGCCTTTGATCCGCGTGATCACACCATCGAAGCGATTGAAGCAGTAGACGGCCATCGGATTATGGGCTTGCAGTGGCATCCAGAATACTTGGTCAATGAAGAAAAAGGAAATTTAGAACTCTTCCGTTATTTATTACAGGAATTATAAGAAAAAGAGAGGTTGGACTGGTATCAGCCTCTCTTTTAGTATGGTTATTACTATCTAGAAATAGTAAGGGTTTTGTGCTAGAATAGGAACTACAATTGGGAGGTATTGATAGAAATGAAACTTGCTAAGACAATGAACCTTAACTATTTATGGTTGCTTCTAGGTTCTTATTTTGTGGCCATGATGGTCAATCTATTGAGTTTTTCAACAAAGGAATTATTTCTAGAACTGGGTAAAGTGGGATGGACCCATACAGTGCTTGCTTTGTTCATTAGTTATCCTATTCTTTGGTTTTTGACGGAGAGTAAGAAGTATATCTGCATACAAAAATTGAATCTCTGGTTCGCGGCAGGTATCCTATTTATTTCTATTTTGAAAAGTCCGAGTCTCTTTATGTCATTGGGCCTAGTGTTGCTCTCACTGGTCTTGTTTCTATATTTTTATTTAGGAAAAGAAAAAATCGCTTATATCTTCTTAGCGGTAGATGTCTTGTCTTTTCCGAAATTGTTGCTACAAACCAGTGCCAATCTTCAAGATAAGGAACTGGGAATCTTTACGTTTACGATTTCTGAATCGAAGTTGCCTACCTTGATTTGGCCAGTATTAGTAGCCGTTATCGTTGCCGTCCTGATCGGTTTTCTTCTCTCCAAGGTTTCTTTGGCTAAAGTTAATGAAACCTGGGTTCGAAGACTCACAGTGGTGACAATAATCGGTGGTATTTTCTATGTGCTCTATCTATCGATTGTTGCCTATTATAAGATTAAAGCCAATGCGGTCTCTTCTTTTGATATTGGAATCTTTTCACAGATGTTTGAGAGAATGAGACATGATTTTTCACAAGTTACCACCCTTGAAAGAGATAGGGCCTTATCGCATTTTGGAGTCCATATTTCTCCTATTTATTATTTGATTTTGCCCTTCTATATGCTATTTCCTTATGTGGAAACATTAGATATCGCTCAAACAGTGATTGTCTTTTCTGCAGTTATCCCGCTTTGTTTGATTCTAAAGAAAATACAATTGCCAAAAGTCATGAAGCCACTCGTGCTTGCCCTCTTTTTTGTGACTCCGGTCATGACAACGAGTGGTGGATTCCATTTGCATGAAAATTGTTTTTTGCCTCCATTGATACTTTGGTTGTTCTACAGCCTGATCTCTCAGTGGCGTGGCAGAACTCTTTTCATCACCTTATTGCTTCTCTTTGTGAAAGAGGATGCCTTTGTCTACGTGCTGTCCTTAGGACTTTATTTTGCTTTTCAACATCGTTTTACCTTCGAGGCCAAGTTTAAAAAGTGGTTGTATCTCAGCCTGTTTGCCTTACCGATACTTTATTTTGCATTTGCCATGTTCCTCTTAGCAAGATATGGCGAGGGAGCTATGGTTTCTCGATACAATAATCTATTATTGAGTGGCGAAAACGGCCTCCTGATGGTTGTGAAAAATGTAGTCCTAAATCCGCTTTATGTTTTGGGAAGTCTATTTACAGCGAAACGACTTGGTTACCTCTTTTTGGTCCTATTTCCTTTTAGCTTTTTACCACTGATTCAGCGACGTTGGTCTACCTATTTTCTGATGTTGCCCCTTTTTCTCATTAATTTATTGATGGATTGGCCTTACCAATATGATATTGGTTTTCAGTATAGCTATGGTTCGGTCACGCTTCTGTTTTTGATGGCTTTATTGTCCATCGATCAATTAAGCAAGAACCAGTTGGCATCAGATAATGTATTGGTGGCTCTACTAGCTTCTTCCATCATTTTTTCAAGCGCCATTCTATATAGTTTCACGCATAATTGGAATTTTGAAATCCAATACTATCAAACACGCAAAGACTATTTTGATGGGCTCGAAAAGACCCTGCAGGCTATCCCTAAAGATAAAGCAGTCTTAGCAGCAGGTGGCTATACGCCGAGTCTTCGCAGCCATGAAAAATTGTATGATATTTTCTACCATAATGACAAAAAGCTTGATTCTAAGATTGACATAGTGGTAGTTCCAAGGGAAATGCAAGAGGAAAAAAATGGCTATTCTGAAACAGCCACTCTAAATCTCTATAAAGAATCAGGATATAAAGAGAGCAACTTATCTACAAAAGATGTGCTGATTCTGGAAAAATAATTGTTTGAAAGAGGGAGGTTTATTTAGAAAAAAATTCACAAGCTAAATAGACCTTAAATATACAAAAGATGGATTTTTTGTTCAATAATCTTGACTTTCTCACTATGTTTTGCTATATTATATGCGTTGATTTATAAAAAATCAGCCTAGAAAGGGAGAAAAAATGAAAAAGTTAGCAGTTTATTTGTCAATAGTTTGTTCGCTATTGATTGTGTCATTGACACTTTTTTCTAAAACTGTACAGGCGGAAACGTCTAAAAAAGTCGATGTCATCACGGAGATCAAGATCCAAAATGCCCAAGGTGAAGAATTAGCAACCGGCCTAGGTCGTTATGACAGTTTCCGTCTGAATGCAAAATTTGCTTTAGAAGGAAAAAATGTTAAAGCAGGGGATACAACTGCAGTCACTATCGATGGACCAATCGATATCAAGTCTCAGGATTTTGAAATCAACGACACAATCACTGGTAAAAAGATTGCCGATGCAAAAGTTGACGCAAAAACTGGTAAGATTGTCTTGACATTTACTAAATTCGTTGAAGAAAAAAATGACGTTTCAGGTTCATTCTTCTTCTACGCTGGTGTTAACAAAGATAAATTCCCAAATGATGGTGAAGTTCCTGTTAAGGTTTCTGTTAACGGTAATGTAAAATTCAACGGTAAAGTAAAAAGCGGAACTGTTGGTGAAGGTAAACGTTACACAATCATCAAATCTGGTTGGGATAATGGAGACCACAAGAACCTTGGATTCCGTATCTCTGTAAACAGAACTAACGAAGCAATCAACAATGCAGTCCTTTCAGATTCAATAACATCAGCAGGGGTTACCTACAAAAAGGGTAGTTTCAAAATCTTCAAAGGTACTTGGGAATATAATGGAACATGGACTCTTAAGAATAAACAAGACGTTACGGCTAACTATACTGTAAACGCAACAGATAAGTCATTCTCTATTGACTTTGGTAATATTTCTGCTAACGATCACTTTGCAGTAGAATATGAAGCAGTTGCTAACTATGAAACTGTTGACCGCGAACAAATTAAGAATACAGCGACAATCAAAGGTGATAACAAAGATGCGTACCCTTCAAATAGTATAGTAAACATCCAAATCGCTGGTGGTGAAGGTGTGGGTTATGCCTTCAGCATTAAAGTTACAAAACATGACGAAAACAATGGACCACTTAAAGGTGCTAAATTCCAAGTTATCCGTGCAACTAACCAAGATATCATTGGTGAGTTTGAGTCAGATGCTAATGGTGAATTCACTGTTAAGAACATCTTGCGTGACAAATATATCATCAAAGAAATTTCAGCTCCAGAAGGTTATGACTTGGCGGCAGATACTGTTGTGGAAGCTGGTGAATTTAAAACACCAACAACACCAGTATCTAAGACCATTGTAGACCAAAAGACAACCACAACAACAACTACTACAACAACAACGACAACGACGACTACTGCAGAGCCGACGACAACGACGACGACAACTGCAGAGCCAACGACAACGACGACGACAACTGCAGAGCCAACGACAACAACAACGACTACTGCAGAGCCAACAACAACGACAACAACAACTGCAGAGCCAACAACCACTACAACGACTACTGCAGAGCCAACGACAACCACAACGACTACTGCAGAGCCAACGACAACCACAACGACTACTGCAGAGCCGACGACTACTACAACTACGACAACAGAAGAGCCGACTACAACAACCACGACAACAGAAGAGCCGACGACTACTACAACTACGACAACAGAAGAGCCAACGACTACTTCAACCACGACAACAGAAGAGCCGACGACTACTTCAACTACAACAACAGAAGAGCCGGCGACTACTTCAACCACAACAACAGGAGAGTCAACGACTACTTCAACCACAACAACAGGAGAGTCAACGACTACGACGACTACTGTAGAGCCAACAACAACTACAACCACAACAACAGAAGAGCCGACAACAACCACCACGACAACACCAGAGAAACCGGTGACTCCAGGAAGTGAAGAATCAACCACGACGACCACAACTGGAAAACCAGGACCAAAAGGTGGAAACAATGGAGGAGGGCGTAAAGCGCTTCTTCCTAATACAGGTGAAGTTGCAGCAACTGGATTTGTATTCTCAGGAGCCTTTGTGTTAGCAGGTGCAGTCGTATTGAAACGAAAATTGTCTATTAAATAAACAATGAGTTTCTACATAAGGGGAGAGCATGAGCTCTCTCTTTTTTGGGAATGTATTATGGAGAAAAGGGATGAAATTATCAATCTTAATAACCCTCTTGAATGAGGAGCTGGTACTTCCTCAAACCCATCGTGAAATTTCTAATCAGCTTGAGCAAATGTTAGGGAAAGAGCTCTCTGATTATGAAATCCTCTACATCGATGATGGAAGTAGTGACAAGACCTTTGAGTTAATTGAAGAATTTGCAAGAGAAAACGACCGCATCAAATATATCCGTTTCAGTCGAAATTTTGGACGAGAGAGTGGTATCTTGGCTGGTTTTAAATATGCCAGTGGGGATGCGGTGATGGTCATGGACGGGGATCTCCAGCATCCACCATACTTGATTCCCTCATTCTTAGAAGCTTATAATGAGGGCTATGATATTGTTAGTGGCCAACGAACTCGTGAAGGAGAATCTTTTGTAGGAAGTTCCTTTGCACGTTTGTTTTACTTTTTGTCAAATCGCTCCATGGATGTTCACCTAACGGATGGGAAATCGGAATTAAGACTGCTTAGCCGAAAAGCGATGGAAGCCTTTGTGTCAATGCCAGAGTACAATCGTTTTAATAAAGGTTTGTATGAATGGATTGGTTTCAAAGAGAAAGTAATTCCTTATAAGAATGAAACCCGTAAGGCTGGAAAGAGCAAGTTTGGTTTTAAGAAATCTATGAATTATGCCATTCAAGGAATTATTTCTTTTAACGATCGTCCTCTCCGTGTTTGTATTCAATTCGGTTTCATCTGTTTAGGGCTGGCTCTTTTATATCTAGTTTTTGAGTTGATGAAATATATCTTCGCTGCTGGGAATTATGTGAGTGGTTATTTCACAACGATTGCGGCTATTATATTATTTAGTGGAGTGCAACTCATCTTCATCGGAATTCTTGGAGAGTATATTGGCAAGATCTATTACGAAGTGAAGCGTCGTCCTCATTTCATTATTGAAGAGACCAATATCGAACAAGCGAAGAAAAATCATATCGGCTAAAGAAGATAGGAGAAAACATGTTAATCTGGTTCATGCGCTGGCAAGAGTTTTGGAAAAAACATCCAAAGAAAGTTCTCTATGCTGCAAGTGCCCTGCTCCCAATGACCATCATGCTCATTGTGTGGGCTTTTATAGGGATGTATCCTTTTGGAAGCAAGAGTCTGATGGCTGTTGACTTTGGACAGCAATATATCAGTTTCTTTGGCTTGCTAAAAAATGCCATCTTGACGGGGGATCTATCTAATTTGAGTTATTCTTTCACCAAGTCTCTTGGTGGAGATATGATCGGTGTGCTCGGCTACTATTTAATGAGTCCCTTCAACATCATCTACATTCTAGCTCCCCTCAAATATTTTGGGGCAGCAGTATTTTTAACTATTTGGCTCCGCTACGGGGCAATCGGTCTATCCTTTGCTTTCCTTTTAATCAAGCGCTACAAAGGATTAGAATCTAGAAAATGGTTGGTTCCATTATTCTCGACGGCCTATGCCTTGTCAGGGATGTTGGTTTCCTATCAGATGAACGTCATCTTCTATGATGCCATGATCATGCTTCCTATTGTGATTGTGTATTTGGAAGAACTATTAGATGGGAAATCTCCTTATCGCTATGCTTTTGCTCTGGGATTGACGGTCTTGCTTCAGTTTTACATGGGCTATATGATCTCCATTTTCATCGCTCTGTACGCCTGCTACTATGTATCACCAAGATTGCTGATTGAGGGGGATCTGAAGACAAAGATTAAAAACTTTAGTATCCCTTTACTGCAAGCGGTGATCTATTCGATTATTGGGATTGCAACAGCCTCAGTCTTGCTCTTGCCAGTGTTTTTCAACCTGATTGAAAGTAAGGGGCAAGTTGGCGGAGGCATGACCTTCTCATTTGCCTTCCAAATTAACCCCTTAGATATTCTTTCTAAGTTGGTTGTTGGTGGCTTTGATACAACCTCAGGATGGTCAGCGGGTCCCAACCTTCCCAATATTTATATTGGAGCGCTTGGTTTTCTTGGTTTTATCTTTTATTTCCTATCGCAAAAAGTTGGAAAAGCCAAAAAATGGGCTGCAGGGATTGTTACCCTCATTTTCCTGATTTCCTTTGTCAATGAATTTGTCAGTAAGATATGGCATATGGGACAAAACCCAGCCGGTTTCTTCTTCCGTTTTTCTTGGCTGTTTTCATTCTTTATGCTAGTCCTAGCTTATCAAGCGATGAAGCAGAAGATCGTTATTTCCAAACGAACCAACTGCATCATCGGCTTGGGCTTGCTCTTGTCGGTAGTCTATCTCTATTTCCACCAGTATAGTTTTATCTCAAAGACTCAACCGCAAGCGATCAGCCGTTTCCTCTCTAAGTTCTCTATTCTAAGTGTTCTGGGAATAGCAGCGGTAACCTGCTTCATCTTCTATGCGTATTGGGAAAAATCTCAGAAGAGCCAATTGGAAAAAATGATTCGAATGGCTCTAGCAACGGTCATCTTAGTGTTAGCTGCTGTCTTATTAAAGACAGGCTATCTCTTGTCGCAAGTTGGGATTACAGCGATGCTCTACTTGAGCATTCTCTTTATCCTAAACTTTAAGATCTCACGTTTATCCATGATTGTCGTATCAGTGCTGACAATCTTTGAGTTTGGCTATAATGCCTATTTGTCCCAAGTAACATTTGGGTATGATGATGTGCATAAGTTTGCAGATGCGACCGTTTCGGTCAAGCGCGTGACAGACAATATCCAAGAAAATGCAGATCAAAAATTCTATCGGATTGCCACGGATTTTGCCTATTCCAGAACAGTTCCTTCCTTGGTGTCCTATCCGGGTCTAAGTACCTTTAGTTCAAGTTTGGAACGTAGCACCATGGATCACTTTGCTTTCATGGGAGATCTTGGCGTTAATGCGGCGACCCAATATTCAAATGGGACACCTTTGACAGATGCTTTATATGGTGTTCGTTACTTTATGAGTGCCAAGGATTTTGATCCCAAAGATATTGAAGCCAATCCGGATAAGATGTACTTTTATCGATTTACAGACCGCTTTGATCTGCATCGCTATTTCACAGACAAGGTTTATGAGGACAAGCGTTATGTCGTCTATAAGAATCCAAATTCCTTCCCACTTGCATACGGGACTAACAGCCTGGTAAGAAATATTCAATTTGGTGCCAATAATGCCTTTGCTAACCAGAATATCATTTTGAACTCCATGGAGGGGCATCAAAAGGCCAATAATGATACCGTTGAGTACTTTAAACCCTTGGCGTTCAGCTCGATCGAGACAGAAAATGTGATCGAAGAAAAGGTTAATAAGGAAACGGGAGAAGCCATCTATAAGAGAGCGGATTCGTCAAAAGATGCCATTATTCGTTATAAGGTCACTCCACGTACCAATTACACCTATTATTTCTTTACTCCTGTATCTTTGATCCAAAACCAAGATTACTCGGTTTTACTCAATAATAAATGGTTGCTCAATGCTAAAATTTTCACGCAAAGACAAATTTGGCAGTTGACAGATCAAACTGAAAACCAAGAAACCGTTATTGAATTTAGATTTAGAACAGATCACATCGATATGAGCAATGCAGGTGTTTATCGCGCCGACGTTGATCAGATTCAACAGGTATTAGAAAACCGGAAGAAACAAGGTTTACAAGTAACCAAGTTTTCAAATACCCATATTGTTGGCGATGTGTCTATCACAGATGATAGTAACTATATGATGACTTCCATTCCATACAGCGATGGCTGGAAAGTGAAAGTGGATGGGAAGTTTGTCAAAACCGAAAAAGCATGGAATGCATTCTTATCCTTCCCAATCTCAAAGGGAAATCATAAGGTTGAATTCGTCTTTAGACAAAAAGGCGTGATCCTGGGTGCCTTGCTATCTATTGTTTCTGTTGCTTACCTCGTCATTCAAATGAGACGAAGCAGAAGTAATGAAGGACAATAAGGTGTGAGAGTATCAAAAGCTGTGATCAACACAAAAAAGGATCGCATCCAATGGGATGCGATCCTTTTTTATATGATCCGCAATGCAAACGATTAGTTATTAGAAATCTTGCGTTTCAAGATGACGGCTCCTGATAGGATAGCAACACCGATCAAGATGACACCAGTAGCGACTGCTTCACCTGTTTTTGGCAGGAATGTCTTGCGACCTCCGTTTGAAGTTGTGGTGCCAGAATCATCTGGGTTACCAGGTTTGGTCGTATTCGTTGTTGGCCCTTCTGGAGTTGTTGTCGTAGTGGTCGTTGGAGTCGGCACTGGTTTTTCAGACGTGGTTGTAGTCGTCGTTGTAGTTGTTGTCGTAGTCGGCGTAGGTTTTGGACCTTCTGTCGTCGTTGTTGTAGTTGTTGGCTCTTGAGTCGTCGTAGTCGTTGTTGTAGGTTCTTCAGTTGTTGTTGAAGTTGTTGTTGACTCTGGAGTTGTTGTAGTGGTAGTAGGTGTAGGTTCCTCAGTTGTTGTCGTAGTCGTTGTTGGCTCTTGAGTCGTCGTAGTAGTTGTTGTCGGCTCTTGAGTCGTTGTAGAGGTTGTTGTCGTAGTAGTAGTTGTAGTGGTTGTCGTAGTCGTTGTCTGTTCTTTTGGATTGACGATCGTCTTCGTAACCTTATGATCCTTACCAAAATCTTCAGCATTTACGACGGTGTCAGCCTCCTTGATCGTATAACCCGCAGGGGCCTCGGTTTCTGTTAAGATGTATTTATCTTTTAAGAGCGCATTAACCGTAATATCTCCGTTCTCATCTGTAACGTATTCCCCAATCACTTGGTTGTTGGCTTGACGAACGATTTTAAACTTAGCTCCAGCAAGTGGCTGACTTTCATCGTTTACCTTGTGGACATGAATTGTAAAGACATAACCGACACCAGATCCTCCTGCGACTTGGACAGCGGCTGTGTTTGTCACATCTTTTGTTTCAAACTGCTTTCCTTTAAGGGTAGCATCGTTTTTAAGAAGTTCCCCGTCTACAGGCTCGTAATTTAAGCGAACATCATAATCAATCCGATATTGATCGTTTTCGCTAATGTCCCCCAGATTGACAACAAAAGATTGACCATCTTCACTGATGGTAACAGGGTGTTGATCCGTTACATCAACACGATTTGAAAAGACCCATTCACCTGCTTCAAATGAGAACTTCCCTTTGATGACTTTGATGCTGTCTTTTACATAGGAAGCATTTGTAAATCTCAAATGATCTTCAATAGTGACTTCTTTGATATTTTGTTTACTTTTATTAACAGAAATAGTATAGGTGACTGTTTTATGGTCGTTGTCATTCACCCAACTAGTTTTTGATAATGGAGTTGGGTTACCGTCTCCGACTCCTTTAAAGGTAACCTTCCCGCCGATCTTGGTTTCTCCATTGACGGTAATTTCAACAGGGACTTCCCCTTGTTGAGGGTGTTTCTTAAAGTCGATCCGCGCATAGAAGAAGAAGGATCCCTGGGTATCTGAGTGTTTTTCGACATAGTCAGTGTAAGTCAATGACAATTTCTTATTGTCTTTGTCAACCGTTGCGTGGGCAATGACCTCATTCGTATTGACATCACGAATTTCAAAACTTTGCGACGTAATGATCAAAGCATCTGGAACGGTGAGATCAGTCGTATCACCTTTTTTGACATTCTTACCAGCTAAGTCGAAATCAGCATTGATACGAAATGTTGCCCATTGTCCTAATTCCCAATCAAGGTTGCCACCTTCATTATTGGTAACTTTGATATTTTTGATTGTATCGACCAATTTTCCGCTTACTGTCACTCCAGGAGTTTCTGCTGAAGTGCGATTCAGACCTAAAGCGAAAAGCATGGCCACTAAACAAAGGACAAATGAGAAAATTTTGATATTCCTATTCTTCATCTTATCTTCCCTTTTCATAAAAAAATTAGTGCCTAATCATCAATACCTGATTACTTTTAACGATATGGATCTTTCAAATCCTATCTGTTGGTAATTAGAATCGAGTGCTGAGACACGACCTCCATTAAATAATTTTATAGGGTAAAATATTTTACTTTTAAAATTATTCCCTACACAGGGAATTATAGCAAAAATAATAATTGGCTTCAAGCTAAAATCGGTGAAATTAGGTGTTTTTAAGCTGTTTCATTAACTTTCACTTTCTTTTAGAAAACAACCATGAAATCATCATATAATTTACAAATAATGAAGGTGAAAAAGGAGGTTTTTACTCAAAAAATACGAATAGTAGTATAGGGGAGACGCTAGGGCAAAGTGATGGTATAATAGAAGAGATGGAAACTATTTAGATAAAAGAGGAATTATGATGACAAAAATTCGCGGATTTGAGCTTGTATCAAGCTATACCAATCAGGACTTACTGCCAAAACGGGAAACGGCCCACGCGGCTGGTTACGACTTAAAGGTGGCAGAGCGCACGGTGATTGCTCCAGGGGAAATCGTCCTCGTGCCAACTGGGGTCAAGGCCTATATGCAAGCGGGTGAAGTGCTTTATCTTTACGATCGCTCGTCCAACCCTCGCAAAAAAGGCCTGGTCTTGATCAACTCTGTGGGGGTCATTGATGGAGACTACTATGGCAATCCAGGAAATGAAGGCCATATCTTTGCTCAGATGAAAAATATTACCGACCAGGAAGTTGTTCTTGAAGTTGGTGAACGTGTGGTTCAGGCTGTCTTTGCACCATTCTTGATTGCCGATGGAGATGAAGCAGACGGCGTGCGTACTGGTGGATTTGGTTCGACAGGGAAATAGAGGAATAAAATGGCAGACTATTTATTAGTTGTAGACATGCAGTCAGATTATGTTGCTGTAGGAAAAGCATATCATGAAGAACTGACTGCAGCTGTAAATGACAAAATTGCTAGCTATCCCAGCGACCGGGTTATCTATATTCTCAATCGTTTTTTCTGGGAGAGAAAAGATAGAAAGAAGAAATTTGCGACCGGCTTGCTGCTTGTATCTTCTCGTATCTTTGAGAAGCGTCGGGCTTCTTGCTTTACTAATCCAGATTTAAAAGATTTTTTAGAGGGGAATGCTGCTAAAAGCTTAGAGTTTATAGGGGTAGATGGCAATGGCTGTGTCAAGGCTTCCATTTTGGCAGCTGTCAGGGAGAATTATCAGGTTTCTGTCGATTTGTCCGCTGTCGGAGTTGCTAACCAGAAGAAATTTAAAAAAACATTGCATAAGTGGCATTCTGTCGGAGTAATTGTAGAAGGAGAATCATCATAGCAAAGAAAAAATCAACTTTTGTTTGTCGAGAATGTGGCTACAATTCACCCAAATATCTAGGGCGCTGTCCCAACTGTTCTTCTTGGTCCTCTTTTGAAGAAGAGGTTGAGGTGCAGGAGGTAAAAAATGCCCGTGTCAGTTTGACGGGTGAAAAGTCTAAACCAACTAAATTAAAAGAAGTATCCTCAATCAATTATGCCCGCATAAAGACTGATATGGACGAGTTTAACCGTGTTTTAGGTGGCGGTGTGGTTCCGGGCAGTCTGGTTCTTATTGGAGGAGATCCAGGGATAGGGAAATCAACCCTCCTCTTACAGGTGTCAACGCAACTGGCTAACAAGGGTACAGTCCTCTATGTATCTGGAGAAGAATCTGCCGAGCAAATCAAATTGCGGAGCGAACGTTTAGGTGATATTGATAACGAATTTTATCTTTATGCTGAGACCAATATGCAAGCGGTTCGCAGTCAAGTAGAGGCCATCAAACCTGATTTCCTCATTATCGACTCTATTCAGACCATCATGAGTCCAGAGATTTCTGGCGTTCAAGGTTCTGTTTCTCAGGTTCGTGAAGTCACTGCTGAACTTATGCAGATTGCCAAAACCAATAACATTGCCACATTTATTGTTGGACATGTGACCAAGGAGGGACAACTGGCTGGGCCACGTATGTTGGAACACATGGTGGATACTGTGCTTTATTTTGAGGGGGAACGTCATCATACCTTCCGTATTTTACGAGCAGTCAAAAACCGTTTTGGTTCAACCAATGAGATTGGGATTTTTGAGATGCAGTCTGGTGGTTTGGTAGAGGTGCTAAATCCTAGCCAGGTTTTCTTAGAGGAACGCCTAGACGGTGCCACAGGTTCTGCCATTGTTGTGACAATGGAAGGTAGCAGACCTATTTTAGCTGAAGTTCAAGCTTTGGTGACACCGACCGTCTTTGGTAATGCTAAGCGAACAACGACGGGACTAGACTTTAACCGCGTCAGCCTCATTATGGCTGTTTTAGAGAAACGTTGTGGCCTTCTTCTCCAAAATCAAGATGCATATCTCAAATCAGCTGGTGGTGTCAAATTAGACGAGCCAGCTATTGACCTTGCTGTAGCCGTTGCGATTGCTTCTAGTTACAAGGAGCTTCCAACCAATCCACAAGAAGCTTTTATAGGAGAAATTGGGTTGACTGGAGAGATTCGCCGAGTAACTCGCATTGAACAGCGTATTAATGAAGCTGCTAAATTAGGTTTTACTAAGATTTATGCTCCAAAGAATTCCCTTCATGGGATGAAGATTCCAGAAGGTATCCAGGTCATTGGGGTCACGACGGTAGGAGAAGTACTCAAAAAAGTCTTTTCTTAAAAGAATGCCTCGAAGCCAGAATTTGGAAGCGCTTGCAAAAATACCTGTTCGATGTTATACTTTTCTTAAGAATAGGGAGGTATTTATTATGCAATTTTTCACAGACAGCAACATGCAGTTCCCTTTAGTAGAGTTATCTCTTAATCAAGGTGAAACAGTCTTTATCCAGCGTGGTAGTATGGTATATCACACACCGAATGTGACACTGAGTACCAAATTAAATGCTAGTGGATCAGGTCTAGGTCGCTTTGTAAAAGCAGTTGGACGTTCAATGGTTTCGGGCGAAAGTAGCTTTATTACTCAGGTTGTCTCGCAGTCCAATAACGGCTATATAGCCTTGGCCCCTGATTCTCCAGGTCAAGTGATTCCACTTTATTTAGGTGAAAAACAGTACCGACTAAACGACGGTGCCTTTCTAGCACTTGATGGCACAGCTTACTATACAATGGAGCTCCAGTCTGTTGGTAAGGCTCTTTTTGGTGGTCAGGGTGGTTTCTTTGTAATGACTACCCAAGGCCAAGGAACTCTCTTGGCAAATGCTTACGGCTCTATTAAAAAAATTGAGCTAAACAATCAAGAAGTGACTATTGATAATGCTCATGTCGTTGCCTGGAGTCAGACACTTGATTATAATATTCACCTGGAAAATGGTTTCTGGCAGTCTATTGGGACAGGAGAGGGTGTTGTTAATACCTTTAGAGGAACAGGTGAAATTTATGTTCAAAGTCTCAATCTTCAAACCTTTGCAGGCTTGCTTAATAGATACTTGCCAAAACGTTCATAATATAAATTGAAGGAGGATGGATGCTTGTTAGCATTTATTCTCCTTTTTTATGTTGCGAACTCAATAGCTGACAAGTTAATAAAAAGATGATAAGATAGTGTGTAAATAATTTGATAGTCAAATTATTTTCTTCATTAGAAAGTGAGTTATTATGTCTTATTTTGAAAACTTTCTCAATGCCAACAAAGCCTATGTTGACCTCCACGGGACAGCCCATCTTCCCTTGAAACCAAAGACTAAGGTGGCTATTGTGACTTGTATGGATTCACGCCTTCACGTTGCCCAGGCCTTGGGGTTGGCTCTAGGTGACGCTCATATTTTGCGTAATGCGGGTGGTCGTGTGACGGAAGATATGATTCGTTCTTTGGTCATTTCTCAACAACAGATGGGGACACGAGAAATCGTAGTTCTTCACCATACAGATTGTGGTGCTCAGACCTTTAAGAACGATGAGTTTACCGCCTATCTCAATAAAGAACTTGGTGTTGATGTTTCTGATCAAGATTTTCTTCCATTCACAGATGTGGAAGAGAGTGTTCGTGAAGATATGGCCATTCTTCGTCAGTCACCGCTTATCCCTGAGGATGTCATCATCTCCGGTGCGGTTTATGATGTAGATACTGGCCGAATGACTCAAGTTCAACCCTGATACCGAAAAGTTAAGCAGGCATGGTTGCCTGCTTTTTTCATGTTTTGACATAAAAAACTCAGCACACAATAAATCTGCTGAGTTAATCTAGTTTTTAAGAAACAATAAAAATGAGAATCACGGTCCCCAAATAGAAAAGACTGGTGATAAAAAAGCTGATACGCCAGAACAACTTAAGAAAACGTTTAAATTTAAAAGATTGTGTTTTTCTCAGCATTTGAATCGTGATAATGATAGCCGCCAAGGATAATAAAATGGTGATGTAAGGCAAAAAGCTATGGGTAAAGAAACGGGCTGACACAGCAACTACCTCAATAAAATAAAGAGGGAAGGTAAGGTCAGCAAAATTAAGCCCGAGGTATTTTAAACTGAAGAAGCGGTGGATAATGAAAGCAAAGATAGGTGTTAAAATCAAAAATGCTATAGCAAAGAATTTATATAGAATCATAAGTCTATTTTACCTCGAAAAGGCCTTTATGTAAATTTTTTCCTAAACTTAATAAGAAATTCTTGCATCTAAAAAGAATTTCTGTATAATAGATAAGGTATGTAAAAACATACTTGTGGGAGGTAACAAAACTTACTTACCGCCAAAACCACAATAGGAGGAAATTACAAAATGGCTAAAAAAGTCGAAAACATCGTAAAACTTCAGATTCCTGCTGGTAAAGCGACTCCAGCTCCACCAGTTGGACCAGCTCTTGGTCAAGCCGGAATCAACATCATGGGATTCACTAAAGAGTTTAACGCTCGTACAGCTGACCAAGCTGGTATGATTATCCCAGTTGTTATCTCTGTGTATGAAGATAAATCATTTG
>OLOB01001450.1_pt1 | contig 15565 bp, 8 predicted proteins | sample 1671911 | NCBI WGS metagenome assembly OLOB01 (sample SAMEA3136625, study PRJEB25190) | human gut metagenome | biome: human gut; feature: human-associated habitat; material: faeces | place: Austria | collected 2013
GTTGCGGAAGCAGCGGCCGGGGAAAATCGCCTTAATCGGCACGCCGTCGTTCACCAGCGCGTCGCGGTAGCGGCGGTAGATGGCGTTCTGGGCGGCGGAGGTCTGCGTTTTGAGCAGCTGCCCGTTGTCCAGATAATAGGTGTCCTGCATGTCGCGCGCGGGGTGGAACTTCGGAATGTTCAGGCTCTCGAAGCACTCGTAGTCCGTCACGACCTCGGCGTAATCCTCCACCGTGAAGCCCATCGACTTGAACACCTGCTCGCACTGGCGCTGCACCAGCGTAATCGGGTGATACGACCCGCGGGTCATGTCCGGCGGCATGGAAATGTCAAATTCGGGCAGGGCGTTGATTTCGCGCTGCAATTCCTGTGCCTTGAGCGCTTCCAGCTTTTCCGCCAAGGCGACGGTGATGGCGGTCTTCAGCTCGTTCGTCTCGCGCCCGACGGTCTTTTTCTGCTCGTCGGTCAAGCCGCCCATGCCCTTGAGCGCGTCGGTCACTTTGCCCTTGCGGCCGAGGTAATTCACGCGCAGGGCTTCCAGATCCACCATGTTGGCGATCTTCTTCAGCTCGGAATCAAAGCTGCTTTTCAGGGCTTCGATCTTCTCGTTCATTCCGGATGTTCCTCCTTACAGTTGGATGAAAAAAGCCCGTCCCATCGTTTGATGAGACGGACTGAATCCGCGGTACCACTCGTCTTGCGGCAAAGGAAAAAATCCCGCTGCCGCCGCTTGATAGGCGATAAGGCTGCCCACGCCGAAAAACTCACGGGATGAAGGTTCACGCCGTGCGCCCTGCCGCCTCGCACCACCCGGCGGCTCTCTGATATCCTATTTCCTGCATTCGCCTGTGCCATCTGCTCGCGCCTTTTTCCTTCTGGCGTCCGCTCGTTCCACTTAGCGTAGCGCTGCTACGCTGCGTTTCACTCCCGTTAGCCAGCAGAAAAAATTCGCTTCGCATCTTGGCACATTCTCATTTGGAAATAGGAAGGGGACTTGCACGCGCTACTGTTTCCCGGTCATCGCTTCCAATATTTCGCTGACTTTCGTCGGCATGCTCTATCTTACCATAGGTTGAGGCGTTTTGCAAGGGGGCAAATGCGGAATTCGGAATGCGAAATTCGGAATAAAAAGCGCACGGAAGTGGAATTCTTTCCATATTTACAGGCTTACAGGCGAACAAACCGTGAATTTTTCCGATTCATTATTTACAAGCCATTTTTTTGTGCTATACTGTAAGATGCGTTATCATGTAAAGCGCGATTCAGGCGCTTGCGTGAAAGTCCGCGCGGGGGAGGGACAAAATGCCCTCCGCACAAGGCGCGGCAGGGAACTTCGCGCACAAACGCGCGGAAGAAAGGAAAGGAAGCCGGATGAGCAACAGCCGTCCACCCTATGATGGCGCCGGGGACGCCGGACAGAATCCTCAGCAGCCCGGTTTTTCGCAGGGCAATTATCCGCCGGCGCAGGGCTATGCCCCGAATGGCGGCTACGCGCCCAATGATGCCTATGGTCAGGGCTACGCGCCGCAAAACGGCTATGGGCAGCCGCAATATGGTCAGCAGGGGTATGCGGATTATCAGCAGCCCTATGGTCAGCAGGGATACCAGCAGCCATACGGTCAGCAGGGCTACGAGCAGCAGGGTTATCAGCAGCCATACGGTCAGCAAGGTTATCAGCAGCCGTATGGGCAGCAGGGCTATGACCAGCAGGGTTATCAGCAGCCGTACGCCCAGCAGCCTTATCAGCAGCAGCCGTATGACCAGCAGGGGTTTGTGCAGCCTGGCGGGTATCAGCAGCCCTACGAGCAGCAGGGGTACCAGCAGCCGAATCCGGCGTACAATCAGCAGGGGTACAGCCAGCAGAATCCGCAGGAAACGGATTTGCCGCCGGAGCAGCAGTACGCGCAGTACACCCCCGACGGTCAGCGCGTGTACCCGACGTCGGGACGCAGCGGCTTCCGGGTGCAGCCGGCGGCGCACAGGGAAATCCCGTGGGATACGATTGCAAAAGTATTGATGTTCGGCGTGCTGCCGATTCTTTTCATCTTGAGCATGGTCTTTGCGTGGACGGCGGTGAAGTGGGTCGTCCTCGTCGGCGCGGTGGCGAGCATCGCCGCGCTGTGGCTCCGCGAGCTGGTTACGCCTAACGCGCGGCTGGTGCTGTCGCTTTTGCTGGCGTCGGCGGCGGTCGTCTGCCTCGTCAGCGCACTGGCGACGAACGCGGCGGACAATCAGAACCCCGCGCAGCCGAATCAGCCCGGTCAGATGCAGCAGGGGAGTACATCGGGCAATAACCTCGATGTCAACCTGACCGCGACGGACACGCCCAATCCCGCACCCACGCCCACCGCGACGCCTGTGGATGACTCCGAGGAGTGCTACGCGCAGCTGCATTCCTTCTTCACGCTGTGGAAGAACAACGCCATCAGCCAAATGGTCAACCTGACGGCCCCGTCGTGGCGCAGCAGCATCAAGGGCGGCACGGACGCGGTGACGCAGAAGCTCTTCGGCGAGGTGCTGACCAACCGCACGCCCGTCAGCTGGGATTTCACGGCCATCACGGGCACATCGAACGACATCGCCCGCATGGTGACGGTGCGCGCCGTCATCAACAAGAACAACACCCTGGGCGAAAGCGTCTACCTGTGGAAGGTGCGCATGGTCAAGGAGGACGGCGTGTGGTACGTTGACCCCGCGACGCTGCAAAGCAACGAGCAGGAAAGCACCGCCACCCCGACCAACGCCCTTGCCACCCAGCCTGTGCTGAACACCAGCCATCCGGACTTGCTGATTTACTACAATCCCGAAGGCGGAACGTACTACCACATTGACCCGAATTGCGAATCGCTCAATCCGAAATACCGCCCGCTGTCCGGCGTCATCAAGTGGTCGCAGATTGAGGATGACCCCTACGACAAGCTCGAACAGTGCAAACGCTGCGGCGCACCCCTGCGCGAAAAAAAGGACAACGCCAACTAAGTCAACATAGAAACCTACATATATTTAGGAGGACAACACGATGGACACCAATGCCAAGCTGTATCAAGACATGACGAAGATTCTCGTCAAGCGTGAGGACATCCAGAAGGCCGTTGCCCAGCTGGGACGGGAAATCACCCACGACTATCAGGGACGCGATCTGGTGATGGTCTGCATTTTGAAGGGCGCGAGCGTCTTCTTCTCCGATCTCATCCGCGAGGTCGATTTGCCCGTGACGCTGGATTTTATGGCGCTTTCGAGCTATCGCAACTCCACCAAGTCCTCCGGCGTGGTCAATCTGGAGAAAGACCTGTCCGTGTCCATCAAGGGGCGCGACGTGCTGATTGTCGAGGACATTGTGGACAGCGGCAACACGCTGTTCTACCTCGGCAAGTATTTGATGGGCCGCGGCGCGTCCTCCATCCGCATTGCGACGCTGCTGGACAAGCCCGACCGCCGCAATCCCGAACACAACCTGACGGTGGATTACCACTGCTTCAAGATTCCGGATGAGTTCGTCGTCGGCTACGGGCTGGATTTCGCCGAGAAGTACCGCAATCTGCCGGACATCGGCGTGCTGGACAGCCGCGTGTACGGCGCGGCGCACGAATAAATCAGCCGATTCTTCCCCAAATAAAGATAAAATTTTTGTAAAGATGGATTTTTCCGCACACGTCATTCGTCTATATGGGTATACGCCGCAACAGGCGGATGGCGCTGGAACGGAAGGAGGATGCTCGCATTGAAGAAGTCTCGCGGGATGTTCGGCTACGTCGCGGTTCTGCTGCTGATGGTGCTCACCATTTCGATGCTGTTCACCAACGGCTTTGGCAGCAATACCCGTGACCGCCGCATCACCTATCCCCAGCTGCTGACGATGATTGAGGAGGGGCAGGTTCGCTCCGTCGCCATCCGCGGCACGTCGCTGGTGGGCGTGACGACAACAACAACGGTCGCCGACGCGGATTTCCCTGACAAGAACTACGATTTTGAAACCACCATCGGCGCTGATTTCATCGTCACCGCGCGGCAAATGCAGGCGGCGAAGCTTAATAAGCCGCTGGACGAGGTGTCCGTCAAGGATTTGACGTTCACCATCATCTACCGTCAGCCGCTGACCACCCCGTGGTGGTATGATTTGATTCCGCTGGCAATTTCGCTGGTGCTCTGCGGCGTGATGTTCTGGCTGATTATGCGCGCGCAGACCGGCGGCAACGGCAAGGTGATGAACTTCGGCAGAAGCCGGGCGCGCATCCATGACCCGAACAAGAACAAGGTGACGTTCGCCGACGTCGCGGGCGCGGAGGAAGAGAAGGAAGAACTCAAGGAAATGGTGGACTTCCTGCGCAACCCCAAGGCGTACATTGACATGGGCGCACGCATCCCCAAGGGTGTGCTGCTCATCGGCCCGCCCGGCACGGGCAAAACCCTGCTGGCAAAGGCGGTTGCGGGCGAGGCGGGCGTGCCGTTCTTCTCCATTTCCGGCTCGGACTTTGTGGAGATGTTCGTGGGCGTGGGCGCGAGCCGCGTCCGTGACCTGTTCGACCAAGCCAAGCGCGCTGCCCCGTCCATCATCTTTATTGATGAGATTGACGCGGTGGGTCGCCATCGCGGCGCGGGTCTGGGCGGCGGACACGACGAACGCGAGCAGACGCTGAACCAGCTGCTGGTCGAGATGGACGGCTTCGCAATCAACGAGGGCGTTATTGTCATGGCGGCGACGAACCGCCGCGACATTCTTGACCCCGCGCTGCTGCGTCCCGGCCGCTTTGACCGCACGATTCTCGTCAATTACCCCGATATGGCGGGGCGTGTTGCCATCCTGAAGGTGCACGCCAAGGGCAAGCCCCTTGCGGATGATGTGGATTTGGAGAATATCGCCAAGCGTGTACCCTTCTCCACCGGCGCGGAGCTGGAAAACATCATGAACGAAGCCGCGATTCTGGCGGCGCGCGGGCGCTTGAAGGCCATCAATCAGCAGACGCTGGTGGAGGCAATCTCCCGCGTGCAGATGGGCCCGGAGAAGCGCAGCCACAAGGTGACGGAGCGCGACAAGCGCATGGTCGCCATCCACGAGGCGGGTCACGCCATCGTCGGGCACGTCCTGCCCAACTGCGACGAGGTGCACCTGATTACCATCGTCCCGCGCGGGCAGGCGGGCGGCTACACGCTGTCCCTGCCGACGGAAGAGGACGATTTGCAGACTTACAGCCAGCTGATGGACTTCGTGGCGATGGGGCTGGGCGGTCATGCCGCGGAGCAGCTTTATCTGGGCGAGTTCACCACCGGCGCAACGAGCGACCTGAAGAAGGCGACGGAGGTCTGCCGCCGTATGGTGACGCAGTTCGGCATGAGCGAAAAGCTGGGCCCGGTCTATCTTGACGGCGATCAGGAAGTGTTCGTCGGCATGGAGTTCGGGCAGAGCCGCGGGTACAGCGAAGAAATGGCGGCGCGCATCGACGCGGAAGTCAAGCGCCTGCTGGAGGAATGCTACCAGAAGGCGGTGGACGCCTTGAGCGCCAACCGCGACCGCATGGAGAAGCTGGTGGACGCGCTGCTCAAGTACGACACCATCAGCCGCCGCGAGTTCGTCACCCTGATGGAAACGGGCGCGCTGCCGGATATTCAGGATGCCGACACCCGCACCACGGGCGATGTGATGATGCAGGACATGGCGGACGAAAAGAAGGAAGAGAATTCCGAAAAGTCCGCCGAAACGCCTGAAAAGAGCGCGGAAACGCCTGATAAGACGGCGGATGCGCCCGAAAATCACCCAACTGACTCCCATGAAGCCTGATTTGCACACCCACACCACCTCCTCCGACGGGCTGCTTACGCCCGCGGAGCTGGTGGCGCTGGCGGACAAGCACCGCGTGACGCTCCTTGCCGTGACCGACCATGACACGTTTGACGGCGCGGCGCAGCTGCTGGGGAAGCCCACGCCGATGCCGATTCTGCAAGGTGTCGAATTGTCCCTGCGCGATATGCCCGGCCTGCACCTGCTCGGCTACGGGCGCGGGACGGATACGCCCCTGCACCGCAAGGTTCGGGCGCTGTCCCAACTGCGGCTCGGACGCGCGCGGCAGATGGTGGAGAAGCTGAACGCGCTGGGCTATCCGCTGGATTACGACGAAATCGCCCGCGAAGCCAAGGGCAGCGTCGGTCGGCCGCATATCGCCCGCGCGATGGTCAGCCGCGGCTATGTGGTGGACACGCGCGAGGCGTTTGACCGCTTTCTGGCGGATGGCGCACCTGCCTATGTGGCGGGGGAGCGCCTGAGCATGGCGGAGGCGCTGCCGCTGATGCGGGAAAGCGGCTTCGTGCCCGTTCTGGCGCACCCGATGGAGCTGGAGAAGACCGGCGCGCTGCTGCGCCATCTGCTCGGCGTTTGGCAGGAGCAGGGCTTGCGGGGCGTTGAGGTTTACCACCCATCCGCCGGACGCGCCACGCCCCTGCTGGATTTGACCGCGCGGCGTATGGGCTTTCTGGTCACCGGCGGCAGTGACTTCCATGGCGATGGCGACCGCCACGGCATGGTCGGCTGCACCGCGCCGATGTGGGCAAGGGCGGCAGATGATGTGGAGAAATTGCTGCAGGCAGTGGAAGCTGCTGAAATCATGTGATATAAGATGAAGAAATACCGAATTGCCATCAGAAAGGGGTGCTGAGACCATGTCCGAATTCAACGACAACAAGCAGCCGCGCCGCCGCCGCACGCAGCTGAACGCGGCGCAGTATGCCGGGCAGCAGACGCTGGACAACAGCATCCCCCTTATCCGCACGGAAGACGCGCCCATGCAGCCGACAAATCCGCCGCGCCGGAATCCGCAGCCGCCCCTGGCGCAGCAGAGCGCCAATCCGCCCATGCAGCCGATGAGCGCGGCCCAGCCGATGGGTGCGGCCCAGCCGATGGGTGCGGCTCAGCCGATGAGTGCGGCTCAGCCGATGCGCCCGCAGGGGATGAATCAGCCGGGGCAGGGAAGCCAATATGCGCAAAGCGGGCAAATGCGCGGCTTCCGCGGCGTGCAGGGGACGCCCATGCAGCCGCAGCAGGGCTGGAACAACGGCGTGCAGCCGCTCGATGCGGCGCACCAATTGGAGCAGTTCTCGTGGGGGCAGAACCCGACAAGCATGAACACCGGGCGCAATCAGCCGATTCGCGGCGGGCAGATGATGCCGAATCAGCCGATGAATCCGCAGCGCCCGCAGAATCCGCCGTATCCGCAGCAGAATTATGGCGGATGGCAGCAGCAGGCGATGTATCCGGTGAATTTTCCGCAGTATCCGGCGAACGGCAATGGCGGAAACGGCGGCAATGGCGGCGGCAATCATCCGCCGACGGGGCTGGGGGGCTTCAATCCGGAGCATCGCGAGCCGAAGAACGAGCCTGTCCGCCGCAAGCCGTCGGGGCAAAAGCTGCTCAAGCGCATCCTGTTCTGCGCGTGCGCGGTGGCGGTAATTTGCGGACTGGTCGCGGCGGGCGGCGCCATCAGCAATGCCATCCAGGAGCAGAACGAGCGGGAAGCGCTGGTCGCGTCGGTGACGGCATATGACGACAAGTACGTCCCGAACGTGTATGTGGATGGCATCCACCTCGGCGGCATGACCCGCGCGGAGGCGGAAGAGGCGGTCACGGCGCACGCGAATCAGCAGCGCGACGCATGGAAGGTGCGCCTGATGTACGCCGGTCAGCTGGTGAGGGAAATCACGAGCGCCGACCTGAACATGACCGTCGATGTGCAGGAAGCCCTCGACGCGGCGTGGCAGCCGGGGCACACAGAAGGCGGCATTGACGCGCGCAAAGCCACGATGGACGCGCTGGCGGAAAATCCCTACGAGGGGTATTCCGCTACGCCCAGCGGCGACAATGTGGTGATTGACAACATCCTGCTCAGCATCGCGCAGCAGGCGTACATCCAGCCGGTGGATGCGCATATTATCTTCGATTCCAACAATTTCAACAATCCGCTGACGATTCAGCCGGAGACCGTCGGGCGCTATATGGACACGACCGAGGCGAAAAATCAGGTGTACCAGATGATGTCGTCCCTGGTCAGCGGCGAGGTGGAGCTGACGACGCGCGAGCTTCAGCCGACCACGACCAAAGCCATGCTGGAGCCGCAGATTCAGCTGCGCGCGACGGCGTACACCCCGATTTCGACCACCAGCACGGAAGAGCGCAACCTGAACATTCAGGTGGCGTTCGAGCGCATCAACGGCAAGATGCTCGCAGCGGGTGAAACGTTCTCCTTCAATACGGTTGTGGGCAAGCGCACGAAGGCAAACGGCTTCTATCAGGCGATTGAGTACGCGTATGGTGATCAGCGCATGGGCTACGGCGGCGGCGTGTGTCAGGCGAGCACGACGATGTACCTCGCGGCGGCGAAGGCGAACATGACGATTCTCAAGCGCGAGCCGCACTCCGACGCGGTGGGCTACACCGACTACGGCAAGGACGCGACGGTATCCGACAACCGCATTGACTTCAAGTTCCGCAACGACACGGGCAGCACGATTTTCATCGTCGCGACGGTGATGAAGGACAGCCGCTACGACAAGTCGCACAAGGTGTGCGTGGTGTCGATTTACGGCGAGAGCCTCGGCAAGGGCGTGAAGTACGAGCTGGAAACGGTGACGGTGCAGACCCTGCCCGCCCCGACCGAGCCGGAATACCGCAAGGACACGAACCACACCTACGCCACCTATGTTGACCAAGAGTACACCTACCGCAAGGCAACCGACGGCTGTGTGGTGGAAAGCTACCTGGTGAAGTATGTGGGCGGCGCGGAAACCGAGCGCAAGCTGATGTACACCGACACCTACAAGGCAAAGAGCGAAATCATCTATGTCGGCACGGTGGAGCGGACGGAAGAGGGGCAATGACCAGAGGCGTTGCCTCTGGACTCCAGCAGGGGCGCTGCCCCTGCACCCTGCAAGGGAGTTCCTCCCTTGACCCTTTCGCGCGATTGAGTTGGCGACTTTTTCAGGCTGCTTCCGCGTGTTAATTGGGGGAAACCCAGGGGCGAATGAAACGGGACGAAATCCCTACGCTTGACCCTTTTGCGCGATTGCGTTGGCGACTTTTTCAGACTGCTTTTGCGTGCTGATACGGCTTCATCCGCCGAAAAGGGGGATGAGGTCGTTTTTTTCTCCAAAACTTTGTGAAAGAAAATACAACTTGTGAAAAAACCCCCTTTTCTATTTCGGCAGAATGTGCTATAATAGATTCGGTGGAAACCCCTACATTATTGCATCAGGAGGGAAAATCCAATGGCGCTTGTTACGACGAAGGAAATGTTCAAGAAGGCGTATGACGGCGGCTATGCGGTCGGCGCTTTCAACGTCAACAACATGGAAATCATTCAGGGCATCACCGAGGCGGCGGGTGAGCTGAAGGCTCCCGTCATCCTGCAGGTGTCCAAGGGCGCGCGCGCGTATGCCAACCACACCTATCTGGTGAAGCTGGTGGAAGCGGCGGTGATCGAGAACCCCGATATCCCGATTGCGCTGCACCTTGACCACGGCGACAGCTTTGAGCTGTGCAAGAGCTGCATCGACGGCGGCTTCACGTCCGTCATGATTGACGCTTCCTCCAAGTCCTTTGAGGATAATATCGCCCTGACCCGCAAGGTCGTCGAGTATGCCCATGACCACGGCGTGGTCGTCGAGGCGGAACTCGGCACGCTCGCCGGCGTCGAAGACGACGTGAAGGTGGAGCATGGTCAGGAAATGTACACCCATCCGGAAGAAGTCGAAGAGTTTGTGACCCGCACGGGCTGCGACTCGCTGGCGATTGCCATCGGCACGTCCCACGGCGCGTACAAGTTCAAGCCCGGTCAGAAGCCCCAGCTGCACTTCGAGGTGCTGGAAGAATGCTCCAAGCGTCTGCCCGGCTTCCCGATCGTCCTGCACGGCGCTTCTTCTGTCCCGCAGGAGTTCGTGAAGGAAATCAACCAGTTCGGCGGCAATATGCCCGACGCAATTGGCATTCCGGAAGAGCAGCTGGCGAAGGCGGCGAAGATGGCGGTCTGCAAGATCAACATCGACTCCGACATTCGTCTGGCGATGACCGCGAGCATCCGCAAGTACTTCGCGGAGCATCCGGATCACTTTGACCCCCGTCAGTACCTGAAGCCTGCCCGCGCTGCGGTGAAGGCGATGGTTGCCCACAAGATTGTGGATGTGCTGGGCTGCGCTGGCAAGGCGTAATCAAGGCACAAAAAGGCTCTGTCGTGAATGCGGCAGGGCTTTTTGGTTATGGAAATACCAAACAATCTTACGCTTCTTCGCTGCTGTTGGAGGCGAAAAAAGGGGCGCTGCGCACGCCAATTGTATTTATGAAGTTTTTTCGGTTGACATCAGGCATTTCTCGCTTTATAATTTTTGTAAGACTGCGGTGGAAGCCGCAGAACGTGAAAGGAGCAATCCTCATGAAGAAGATGCTGGCACTGGTTCTGGCACTGGCGATGTGCCTCGGCTGCGCTGCACTGGCGGAAGAAACTGCCTTGGTGTACGCGCTTGGCGCGCCCCTGCCCGATTTTACCTTTACGGACATTAACGGCGTTTCCCATACCCTCTCCGAAACCTTGAAGGAGAAGGAAATGGTGCTGATTAACCTCTGGGCAACGTGGTGTGGCCCGTGTGAATCGGAGTTCCCCTTCCTGGAGGAAGCCTATGAGCAGTACAAGGACAAGGTGGAAGTCTTTGCGCTGAGCATCGATGAAAACGATGACGATGCGAAGCTGACGGAATATGTGGCGTCGCATGGCTTGACGTTCCCGGTCGGGCATGAAACGTTCAACCTCTTTGCGGGTTTCGGGCTCAATGGCGTCCCGACCTCGATTGTGGTTGACCGCTTCGGCAATGTGGCTTTCCTCGCAACGGGTTCTCAGACCTCTACGGACGCGTTTGTCCGCCTGTTCGGTCTCTTCCTCGGCGATGAGTACACGCAGACGAATGTGCTGGCGTTCCTGCCGGGCGAAAAGCCCTCGATTCCGCCGACGGATGAAGCGGAACTGAACCGCGCGCTGAATGTGGAAGGCACGGCGGCGCCGCTGTCCTTCACCAATTCTACGGATGAATACACCTGGCCGATGGCGGTTGCGGAAAAGGATGACCGCACGGTGCTGGTCAGCACGAACACGGGCAAGGATACTTCTTCCGCTTCCGTGCTGACTACGGTGGAAGCGAAGGCGGGCGATGTGTTCGCGTTCGACTACAAGACGTCCACCGAAGCCGGCTGCGACCTGTTCTGCCTGTCTGTCAACGGACAGACGGCGAAGGCGTTCGGCGGCGTAAAGGAATGGGCGACCTACGGCTATGAATTCCCGGCAGACGGTACTTACGAAATTGCCCTGTCTTACATCAAGGATTCCTTTCAGGCCGCGAATGAGGACATGATCTGGCTGGACAATGCGCGCGTGGTGGACGGAGAAGAAGCCGCCGCTGTGCTGGCGAACAACCCGGTCTATCCGGAAGGCACGAAGATGACGACCATCTCCTTTGTGGGCGACAACGTGAAGCAGGTTTTCTTCACCGACCCGCAATTTGCGCTGATGTCCACCTTTGGCATGACCAACTATTATGTGATTGACAACACGGAAAGCGCGACGGTGAAGGTGACGCTGGCGAAGGGGCTCGACCCGGAAATGTACGCCTTTGGCTGCGAAGCGGCTCCCGAAAACTATGCGCTGACGGACTACATGACGGAGGACGGCTACGTCATCCCGAATCAGCCGATTGACACCAATCAGGCAAGCGGCTTCCCGTATACCACCTATTTTGTGGTGAAGGCTGGCGCGGAAAACGTGGAAGCGTCCGCCATTGCAATCGCTGATGAACCCAACGCCAATGCGTTTGTCGCCATGCTGCAGCAGTATGGCATCAATGTCCCCGGCTGGAAGTACGCCGATGGCACCCTGCCTTCCACGGATGAAGTGGCGGAAGCGCCGCAGCTGCCGATGGCGGGCATGGCGAGCTACACGATTAAGTGCGTCGATCAGGACGGCAACCCCGTGACCGGCACGATGATTAACGTCTGCACGGATGAAACGTGCACGCCCATGCCTGTGGATGAGAATGGCGTGCTGGAATTCACCATGCCTGCATACCCCTATGTGCTGCATGTGCTGATTGTGCCGGAAGGCTACGAGTTCGACAAGACGGTGGAAGAAATTGCTCCCGAAGCGGGCGGCGAAGTGGTGTTCACCTTCCAGAAGGTGTAATCCAAGGCTTCAAGGGGTGGTGTACCTGCGGGTGCGCCGCCCTTTTTCGGTGCTGACTTTTTGGCAAAAGAAACGCACCTCATCTGCTGCATTAGCTGGATGAGGTGCGTTTTGTGGCTTGAGTTTTCTATGTGGATTTGCTTGTGTGCCGCAGGGGAGCGAAGGGGTGGAGGGGGCGACCGCAGACTTCGTCTGTTTCCATTGCCCCCTCCTCGCGCCCGCAGGAGCGAAATCCCTGCATCAACACGCGGAAGCAGCCTGAAAGTGTCACCAACTGAATCGCGCGAAAGGGTCAAGGGGGGGACTTCGTCCCGTTTCATTCGCCCCGTTTCATTCTCCCTTGTTATTGCAGCTTCAGGTCGCCGTCCTTGATCCAGCCCCACTTGCGCAGGAAGAAGGCGAACAGCAGCGTCAGCACGGCGGGGAGAACGAAGCAAATCAGGATAAGCCCAACCCAGTCCATCGGCAGAATCGCGGCTTTCGTGCCGGCGGCAATGTCGTTCAGCCAGCCGGTGTAAACGCCAATCTGCCCGACCAAACCGCAAGTGCCCATGCCGCTGGAAACCGCCGGGCCGTTCATTTCGAGGTGGAACAGGCACGTCGCAATCGGGCCGGTGATGGCGGAAGCAAGCGTCGGGGGAATCCAAGTGCGCGGATTGCGGATGATATTGGGCATTTGCAGCATCGACGTGCCCAGCCCCTGACTGACCAAGCCGCCCACGCCGTTCTCACGGAAGGACATGACCGCGAAGCCGACCATCTGCGCGCAGCAGCCCGCAACCGCCGCGCCGCCCGCAAGCCCCGTCAGCGAGAGCGCCGCGCAAATCGCCGCGCTGGAAATCGGCAGCGTCAGCGCCATGCCGACGACGACGGACACCAGAATGCCCATCAGCAGCGGCTGGAGGTTCGTTGCCCACTTGATGAAATCGCCGACCGAGCTGGCAGCCGCGCCAATCGCGGGCGCGCACAGCACGGACAGCCCAACGCCGACAAGAATCGTGACCGCCGGGGTGACGAGGATATCCACCTTCGTCTCCTTGCTGACGATTTTGCCGCATTCGGACGCGACAATCGTGATGAAGTAGACCGCCAGCGGGCCGCCCGCGCCGCCGAGCTTATTTGCCGCCATGCCGACGGCAATCAGGCTGTACAGCACCAATTGCGGGGCAGAGAGCGCCGCGCCGATGGACACCGCCATGGCCGGCCCCGCAACCTGCTGGGCGAAGTTGCCCGCGTCAATTAGGAACTGCACGTTCAGCTGCTGACCGAGCGTCTTGATGATTGTGCCAATCAGCAGCGAGGCGAACAGCCCCTGCGCCATGGCGCCCATGGCGTCTATCCCGTAGCGTTTTGCGGAAAACAGAACGTTCTTCCGCTTCAGAAACGCGCCGACCTTTCCCATATCCTCCAAATCCCCTTGTGCGGGGGAATCCCCCGCGAAATTTCCACCGAAAACGGTGGATTGCATTCCATTATAGCACATTGACAAGAAAGAAACAAGCATATATCACAGAATGTGTGGATTGCGTGAACAAAGTGCGAAATTTCGCCCAAAACCGATGATAACAGTCGTTTTTGTTGCAAGGCAGTCGTAACCGTGATATAATGGAGCGATTGCAAACGGCTCACGCGCTTGCAGTCAGCGCAGGAGAGGAGGCATCCGGTCAGTCAGCGCCGGAAGAGCACGGATGAGAAAGAAAAACTCCATCATCAATATGATCGTCGGGCTGGTGGGGCAGCTGCTGAACATGCTGCTTTCCTTCGGCGGGCGCATGGTGTTTGTCCACTACCTGTCGCAGGAATATCTCGGCGTGAACGGCCTCTTCGGCGATGTGCTGGGAATGCTGAATCTGGCAGAATTGGGCATCGGCTCGGCGATGATTTTCAGCATGTACCGCCCGGCGGCGCAGAACGACGAGCAGCAGCTGGCGCGCCTGATGAACCTCTATCGCACGCTGTACCGCATCGTTGCGCTGGCGGTGCTGGGCATCGGGCTGGCGCTCATGCCGTTCCTGCCGCTGCTGATGAAGGGCGGCGAAGGCATCGAAAATTTGCAGCTGATTTATCTGCTGTACCTCCTGCAAGCTGTCACGTCATACCTGCTGTCCTACAAGAACGCCATCTATCAGGCGTACCAGAAGGCATACATCCGCAAGGCGCTTGACCAAATCATCGGCATCGTGCGCCTGATTCTGCAAATCGTTGTGCTGGTAACGACGCGGAACTTCATCCTCTACCTGATTATCCAGCTTTTCATGCCGATGCTCACCAGCGCTATCATCTGGGCGCGCGCGGACAGGGACTTCCCGTATCTCAAGCAGTACAAGGAGCTGCCTGAACCGCAGGAGCGCAAGGCGATTTTCAAGAACGTCGGCGCGCTGAGCCTGCATAAGCTGGCGACGGTTATCGTCCGCAGCACGGATAACCTGATTATGTCCGCGTTTGACGGGCTGGCTACGGTCGGCATATACTCCAACTACAAGCTCGTTTTGATGAACGTCAACAACCTGCTGGGGCATGTGACGGGCGCATTCACCGCTAGCATCGGCAACTTGAACGCGCTGGAGGGCAGAAAACGCGTCTACGAAATCTTCCGCATCCTCGATTTCGCCGCTTTCCTGCTCTACGGCTACCTCTCCGGCGGACTGGTGACGCTGATTAACTTCTTCATCCGCATGATTTTCGGCGAAGAGTACCTTTTCTCGATGACGGTCGTCGTCATTATCATGGCGGAGTTTTTCATCAGCGGTCTTCGCCAGATGGGGCTGCAGTTCCGCGAGGCGCTGGGGCTGTTCTGGCATGACCGCTATAAGGCGCTGGCGGAGGCCATCATCAACCTTGTTGTATCGCTGATTCTGGTGCGGCGCTTTGGCGTGGCGGGCATCATCGGCGGCACGATTATCTCCAGCCTGCTGACGTGTGTCTGGTTTGAACCGTATGTGCTGATGCGCTACGGCATTGACGAGGACTGGCAGAAGAAGCTGCGCCGCTACTTCATGGATTACATCGTCCGCTGGGTGGTGGTCGCGGGGGTCAGCGCCGTGTCCTACTGGATTTTCCAGCTGATGCCGCAGACGAATTTCCTCTGGTTCATCGCCCAGGGGCTGATTTATACCGCGATTTTCGCCGCGGTCGTGCTGGTGGTATACGGCAGAACGAAGGAATTCCAGTACCTGCTGGAAATGACCGTCCGCAAGCTCAGGAAGAAACTGCGCGGCGGGGCGTAAGCCGGCTTGGAATCGCGAAAAGCGTCAAGGGACGAAGTCCCTTGCGGAGTCAAGGGGCAGCGCCCCTTGGGTTCCCTCATAAACACGCGGAAGCAGTATGAAAGTGTCACCAACTGAATCGCGAAAAAGGGAGTCC